>Ga0207689_10000028_pt1 | contig 100652 bp, 80 predicted proteins | sample KBSMisM52_FD_184312 | JGI IMG/M metagenome (GOLD analysis project Ga0207689, IMG submission 184312) | Miscanthus rhizosphere microbial communities from Kellogg Biological Station, Michigan, USA - KBS Miscanthus M5-2 (SPAdes) (version 2) | ecosystem: Host-associated > Plants > Roots >...
CGCAGGTCGCGAGCGCGGACGGAAGCGGAGGCGGGAGCAGTCCGATTTTCATGGCCGGCGACGCGGGCAACTTCATACCGCTGCTGCACGAAGCGGTCGACGAAGGACGCATTGCGGGGAACAATGCCGCGCGTACTGCGCTTTGCAAGGTGGCCAAGGAGGGCTTGCGCCGCGCGCCCATTAGCGTGGTGTTCACGGATCCACAGATCGGCATCGTCGGCGGCGGATATCGCTCTCTGCAGCCGGGTACCTTCGCGACCGGCACGGTGAACTTCGAGGATCAGGGACGTGCGCGCATCCTGCTGCGAAACAAGGGACTGATGAACGTTTATGCCGAAATGACCACCGGCCGATTTCTCGGCGCGGAAATATTTGCCCCTGATGGCGAACATCTGGCCCATTTGCTCGCATGGGCATTGCAGAACCGAATGACCGTTGGGCAGATGCTCGAAATGCCCTACTATCACCCGGTGCTGGAAGAAGGACTGCGCACTGCCTTGCACGACGTGAATGCCAAATTGCGCACCGTCCGTCGTCCCGTTCGCGAACCAGCGTTGGCCAGCGTCTAGATAATGCCCTGGCGTCACCAGGAATGGCATCCGCTCAAGAGCATCGGCTGGTTGCGCGCCGCTGTCTTGGGTGCGAACGATGGGATTGTCTCGACGTCGAGTCTCGTGCTGGGTGTGGCGGCTGCGCATGGTACGCACGGCAGCATATTGATCGCGGGTGCGGCCGGTCTCGTTGCCGGCGCCATGTCGATGGCGACCGGAGAATACGTCTCCGTCCATTCGCAGGCGGACACGGAGCGGGCGGCGCTCGAGCAGGAGCGCGCGGAGCTCGCCGCCGATGGAAAGGGCGAGCACCGCGAGCTTATGCAGATCTACATCGGCCGCGGCCTGGATCCGTCCCTTGCCAAGACTGTGGCAGAACAATTGATGGCGCACGATGCGCTGGGCGCACATGCACGCGACGAACTCGGGATCTCGCCGACGCTGCGCGCGCGTCCGCTGCAGGCGGCGCTGGCCTCCGCGTGCAGCTTCGCCGCAGGAGCGGCGTTGCCGCTGTTGGTGGTGGCCTTCGACCCGGGGGCCAACCTCATTCCAGTTGTCTCCTTGGCTTCACTGCTGTTTCTCGGTGGCCTCGGGGGCCTTGCCGCCTACGTCGGGAACGCCAATGTGCCCAGGGGCATCCTGCGCGTCATGTTCTGGAGTGCGGTGGCGATGGGCGTGACCGCAGGTATCGGGGCACTCCTCGGCACAGTGGTGGCGGTGTGAGCACGCGGCTCGGGTTGCGGATTATCCATTAGGGCGCCGGCTCGCATGGCGCGCGTAATATCGCGCTTGCGAAAGTGCGCTGTCCGAAGAAGTAATGTTGGGCTGTCCCTTTCGAAGGAGGAAACGTGAATCCGATAAAGATATTGGGAATCGTACTGGTCGTCGGCGGCATCCTGGCGCTGGTGTACGGCGGCTTCTCGTACACGAAGGAAACGCATGAGGCGAAGATCGGTCCACTGGTGTTGTCGGTAACGGACAAGGAAAGGGTGAACGTGCCGATCTGGGCAGGCGTCGGGGCAATCGTGATCGGCGGATTGCTGCTGGTCTTTGGCAACAGGAAGGGTTAGACATGTCGTTGCAGACATCTTCACACTCTTGATGGGAATCGATAATGAACATCACATTGAGCATCGGTCCACTCGTCTCTCTTCTCGCGGGCATTCTCATCCTGATCGTGCCACGGTTGCTGAACTACATCGTGGCCATTTATCTGATCGTCATCGGACTGCTGGGTCTGTTCGGCGCCCACAATTTTCAGCTGAAGTGACGTAGCGGGGACGACGGACTTCCGCGAATGCTGTCACTCCGGTAGAAGTCCACTGCGAAACGGCGAGGGGCCGATGCGCTGCATCGGCCCCTCGTTTCTTTTGCGGTCACGCGGAAACGACTAGTTTCTTCCGCGCTTCAGTTCGTCGCCGTCTTTTTTCTTGTCGTTCGGGTCGCCTGCGGCAGCCTTCTGTTCCTGACCCGGCGGCGCGGCCTTTGCCCCCTGAGGCGGTGAGCCAGGGGCAGCAGCAGGCGCGGGCTCCGGACGTCCTCGCTGTGGCGGTTGCGCGGCCGCTGCGACGGGTGCCGCTTGCGGTGGCGCCGGCGGCGCCGATCGTTGCGGCGGTGGCTGCATCGCGGGTGCGGGTGGCGCGGCTTGCGGCTGCGGCGAGGCTACGCGTTGCGGTGGCGGGGGCAGCGCAGCAGGTTGGCCGCGCTGTTCACGCTGCTCCGACTTTCCGCGTTGCTCTTGCGCCTGCGGCGCGGGTACCGATGGCGCAGCCTGCGGCGGAGCAGCTCTGGGCTGCGCCATCGCTGGCGCTGGCGGCGGCGCGGATGGCGCTACCGGTTGTCCACGCTGTTCGCCTTTGCCGCGCTGCTCGGCGTTTCCGCGTTGCTCCGGCGGTGGCGCAGTTGGCGCCGGCCGGGCGACTTGTGGTGGTGGCGCGGACGGGGCTGGCATCGCGACTGGCGGGGGTGCCGAAGGCGGTGCTACCGGTTGTCCACGCTGTTCGCCCTTGCCGCGCTGCTCCGCGTTTCCGCGTTGCTCCGGCGGTTGCGCAGTGGGCGCCGGCCGGGCGATTGTCGGTGGGGGAGCGGCTGGCGCCGGCGTTGCGACTTGCGGTGGCACCGATGGAGGTACCGGCGGTGTTCCGCGCTGTTCGCGCTGCGGGGGCTGCCCGGCATTTCCGCGCTGCGGCATTGCTTGTGACGGCGGTGCGGACGGTGTGGCCTGCGTTGGCGCGGCGCCTTGCATCGGCGCTGCCGGAGGCCTTCGCTCATCGGAGCGTCCTGGCCCCGCCGGCGGCGGGCGCGTCGTCGGTTGTGGCGCTGCTTGCTGCGCGACTACTCTGACGGCAGGTGCCGGAGTGGCAGCTGCAGGTTTCAATTCCTTGCGTGCGGCGTCTTCGAGTGGCCTGCCCGGTCTCGCCGTCAGTTGCTGCTGTTGCGCGGCAAAGCCGACAGGTGCCGCAGGCGGCGCGGTGCGCGCGACGACCGGCCGCTCGAACACGCGAGGCGGCGGCTTGTCGCCTTGGGCGGCGGCGCCACGCACGCTTCGCTCCGTCGGCGCGACCGGCGGCACAAATGCCACCTGCCGGTTGACAGCCATCTCGCGCGACACCTGCACGGCTGCCCTCGACACCGGCTGCGACTGCACGAAGGCCGTGGTCGGCACGGCGACGACCGCACCCGGGACTTGCTGGTTTGCGTACACGACGTTGGTGACGTTCGTGTTGTTGTAGTAGTTATTGATGACCGTGGTGTTGATCATCGTGTTGCTGCGATTGATGTTCTCGAAATAGCCGCGGCTTGCCGCGTAGGACGGCCGATAGACGTCGCGCGGTCCGAGCGGAAACCACGCCACGCCACCGACGTTGCCGGTCCCGATCGTGAGCGAAAAGTTGCTGCCGCCGACGAACGCGACCAGCGCCGGCGCGTAGTACGCCCGGGCGCGCACGGGGCCTGGTACCCAACCCCAGCGACCACCGAAATTCGCCCAGCGACCGTAATGGGACACGGCGAAACCCCAAGGGGCGTCATCGACCCAGGTCCAACCCCAAGGGTCGATCCAGGCCCAATGGCCGTCTCGGTAAGGTGCCCAGCCGGACGCCACGCGCGTGGGGTACCAGACGTTGCCGTAGGTCGCATCGGCGCTCCACGTGCCGTTCGCATCGAGGTCCTGATAGCCGACGACGTCCGGCGCTACGTAACGGGCGGAGATCGACGTGTCGTATCGGCGGTCGCGATCGGTCGACCAGCGATCGAATTCGTCGACGCGAACGTCGGCAAACTGGTAGTCGCGCAATCCGGTCCCGGTAAAGCGATATGGCTGGCGCGAATCAATGATATATGCGGCGCCTTCGCCGTAGGCCTCGCCCTGGCCTCTGCGTACGACGATCGTCGTCGCGTCGCCCTCGGGATCTACTTCGATCCGGTATTCGCCGGGTTGCCGGAGGGTGAACGCGAGATTCGGCGTATCGACTTCGAACACCTGGTCAGGATCGAATCGACGAACGCGGACATTCAACGCACCTTGCGTCAATTGCAACTGGGCGATGCGGTCGTCGAGATTGAGAATGGATACGCTGGTGCGGGCGTTCATGCGAATCACGGCGCCGCCGATCTGTATTTCGGTCCGTGCACCCGCATCGGCCCACAGGCGGTCGCCAGTGGTGAGCGGCCGATTGATCGACGCCTGTATCCAATCGTCCTCGCCGGCCGGCGAGAAACTCACGGCGCCGGTCATGTAGCCGAGGCGCGCGACGCGCGACGGCGGGTCGGCGCTGGCCCAGCTGCTGATGGTAAGGAGCGCAACACCTGTCACGAAGGCGAATGCTCGAAGATCAAGAATTTTTATGCGCATAAGGATGCCTTGAGAGTAAGCGCGCTGTTTGCGCTGAAGGGAGTGCCCTGATCCATCTGACGAAGGGGATGCTCGTCGGTGGTCCCCCATCCGGGCCGCGAAAATCAAGTACGCCACTATCCGGCCCGCGGAATTTCTTTTATGTCGACCTATAACGCGTCGTACTGTCATTGCGATGACAGTCGCGCTGTAGGACTGCACTGACACAATTTGTTGCAATGTCGGCAACGACGCCAAAACAGCTTACTTGGCACCGCGTTCGTCGTCGGTTCGCCAGCGCACCGATCCCTGGAAGGGTCAGTAGCGCGTCGCTGTGTTCGCCAGCGGACAGACGGTTCCCGATGAGGCCGTTATTCTCAATCTACCCGCGGGACTGTGCCCGGCATTCGCTTACGCGTCCCTGTTCTGCAAAAAAAGGATCTTCCGAATTGAATGTGAGCGGGCAGACCATCTTTGAACGATTGCTCGCGATCACCGCACGTTTCGGTCGCGCCGACTCGTTTCGCAAATACGCCGACGAGGAGCCGCCGCTGCGGTCGGATCTGTTCAACGCCGATCAGATGGAGCAGCACGGCAAGAGCCTTGCGGTGTCGCATCGGCTGGCGCCAGGCCGCGTTCGCGATCAGCTTCTGGTACGGCTGGCCGAGAACGAACGCCTCCTGGTCGAGGTCTGCGATCTGCTGACTGCGGCCGTCACCGCCAACCGTCGCATTTCTCCCGCCGCGGAATGGCTGCTCGACAATTTCTATCTGATCGACGAGCAGATCCGTACGGCCAAGCGACATCTGCCCAAGGAATACAGCCGCGAGCTTCCGCGACTGGCGCATGGACCTTCCGCCAAGCTTCCGCGCGTCTATGACCTTGCGTTCGAGGCGATCTCGCACGGCGACGGCAGGATCGACGCCGTGAGTCTTTCGCGTTTCGTAGCGGCCTACCAGACGGTGACGCCCCTCAAGGTAGGTGAGCTGTGGGCCATCCCGATCATGCTGCGGCTGGCGCTGATCGAGAATCTGCGCCGCGTCGGCGTCCGCATTGCGGCCGGTGCTATCGACCGGAATCGGGCCGCAACGTGGGCGGACCAGATGATGGCGGTGGCCGAGTCCGACCCCAACAGCCTGATTCTCGTGACGGCGGACATGGCGCGGTCGAATCCGCCGATGGTGAGCTCGTTTGTCGCGGAACTGGCGCGCCGCTTGCAGGGACATAGCGCCGCGCTTGCTTTGCCCCTCACCTGGATCGAGCAGCGCCTCGCCGAGTCGGGGTTTTCCATCGAGCAGCTCGTGCAGTCGGAAACGCAGGAACAGGCGGGTGCCCAGCTCTCCATCAGCAACACGATCGGCAGTCTTCGCTTTCTGGGATCGACGGACTGGCGCGAGTTCGTCGAGACGATGAGCATCGTCGAGCAAAGGTTGCGCGAAGATCCGGGGGGACTTTACGGCAGGATGGATTTTGCGACGCGCGATCATTACCGCCACGTCGTCGAGGAGATCGCGAAAGGAAGTCATCTTTCCGAAAATGAGATCGCGCGCCACGCGATCCAGCTCGCACACGAGGGCACTGCCGGACATGCCGGCCGCAGCGGCGACGACGATAGGGCCGCTCACGTCGGTTTCTATCTGATCGACAAGGGGCGGCTGCGTCTCGAGCGTGAGGCGAACGTGCTTGCTTCGCCGTCCGAAACGCTTCGCAGAGCCGGGCGGCGGATCCCCTTGCTGTTGTATCTCGGCGGAATCGCGGTCATCACGCTTGTGCTCAGCGCGATGCTGTTGGCGAAAGCGCACCGCGACGGCGCGGCCGATCACGTGCTGGTGGTGGTCGGGATCCTCGTTGTGCTGGCGGTAAGCCAGCTGGCGGTCGGAATGGTGAACTGGCTGGCGACATTGCTCGTGACACCGCACGCCTTGCCGCGTATGGATTTTTCGGAAGGCTTGCCAAACCAGGCGCGAACATTGGTTGTGGTCCCGACGCTGCTCACCAGCGCCGAAAACATCGAAGAACTGGTCGAAGCGCTCGAGGTGCGGTTCCTCGCCAATCGGGACAGCCATTTGCATTTTGGCCTGTTGACCGATTTCGAGGATGCGGCTGCAGAAACGGTGCCGGAGGACGAGCCGTTGTTGTCGATCGCTCGAAAGGGTATCGAGAATCTGAACGAAAAATATGGGCGCGAAGCAAGCGCTACCGAGGACGGCGCGCTCGGCGACACTTTTTTTCTGTTTCATCGTCCGCGCCGCTGGAATTCACAGGAGCGGATATGGATGGGTTACGAGCGCAAGCGGGGCAAGCTTGCCGACCTCAATTCGCTTCTGCGAGGCGGTGGCAGTGATCGCTTCTCGCTCGTCGTTGGCGAGACCGCGGCGCTGTCGGGCGTGAAGTACGTGATCACGCTCGACACCGACACGCAGCTGCCACGCGACTCGGCGCGGCAGTTTGTCGCCGTGATGGCGCATCCGCTGAACCGCGCACGCTTCGCAACTGCCGGCAAGCGCAACGGCATCGTGACCGAAGGATACGGAATTCTGCAGCCGCGTGTCGCCATCAGCCTGCCCGGCGCGAACCGGTCGTGGTACGCGCGCTTGCACGGCGGTGACCCCGGCATCGATCCCTATACGCGTGCGGTCTCCGACGTTTACCAGGATGTGTTCGGCGAGGGGTCGTTCATCGGCAAGGGGATCTACGACGTCGACGCGTTCGAGCGGGCGCTGGACGATCGCTTTCCCGAGAATCGGATCCTGAGCCACGACCTGCTCGAAGGTTGCTACGCGCGATCGGGGCTCGTAAGCGACGTGCAGTTGTACGACGAGTACCCGTCGACCTATCGCGCGGACATGAGCCGCAGGCATCGTTGGATTCGCGGCGACTGGCAACTCGCGGGATGGCTGCTGTCGTTCGTGCCCGGTCCCGGCCAGCATCGGCTCACGAATCCATTGTCGACGCTCTCACTGTGGAAGATCTTCGACAACCTGCGGCGCAGCCTCGTCCCGCCGGCATTGACGTTGTTGCTGCTGCTCGGCTGGACCGTGCTTCCGCAGCCATGGCTGTGGACGTTGGTGGTGATCGCGATCCTCTTGCTTCCATCGGCCTGTGCGTTGATCGTCGACTTGCTGCAGAAGCCGCCCGAAGTCCTGCTGCGGCAGCATCTCGTCGCCGCCGCGAGTGTGGCTGTTCAGCACGCCGCGCATGCGGCGCTGACGCTCGCATTTCTTCCGTACGAGGCGACCGTCAGCCTCGATGCGATCGCGCGCACCGTGTGGCGAATGCTCGTCACGCATCGGCGGCTGCTCGAATGGAATCCATCGGCAGGCGACGAACCCGATCGGCGCCGCGTCGGCGACACCACCATCCGCTCCGAGCTTGCATCGTCGATCGGATCGATGTGGATTGCGCCGGTGATCGCCACGGGAACCGCGATTCTGCTGACGGTAGCGGTGCCGTCGTCACTGGCAGTGGCGGCGCCGATACTTGTCCTGTGGTTCGTTTCTCCCGCCATCGCATGGTGGACCAGCCGGCCGCTCGCGCGCCGTGAACCACGGCTGACGACGAGCGAGACGCACTTCCTCCGACAGCTCGCGCGCAGGACGTGGGCGTTCTTCGAGACCTTCGTCGGCCCGGAGGATCAATGGCTCCCGCCGGACAACTATCAGGAGCATCCGGTCGCAACGGTCGCGCATCGCACCTCGCCGACGAACATGGGGTTGTCTCTGCTGGCGAATCTGACGGCCTACGACTTCGGCTACATCCCGGCCGGACAACTGCTCCTGCGCACGTCGAAAGCCTTGAGCACGATGAAGGCCATGGAACGCTACGAAGGCCATTTCTACAATTGGTACGACACGCAGACCGGCAAGCCGTTGCCGCCGCTCTACGTGTCGGCCGTGGACAGCGGAAACCTGGCGGGTCATCTGCTCACGTTGCGGCCGGGACTGCTCGCGCTGGTCGACGACCGGATCATGCGCCGGCAATGTCTCGAAGGCTTGAGCGACACGCTGCGAACGTTCGCGGATGCCGTCGGCAGCGACGCGCCGGCGACGATCGCGCGCCTTGCGCGGGATCTGGAGACCGCATACGACTCGTGGCCCGCAACCATTCCCGCAGCGCGACACTGGCTCGATCGGCTCGACGCGAGCGTTGCCGCGATTACCGAACAGGTGGCCACCTTGCCGATCTCCGAAGCCACCAGTGCAACCGGCTCCGCGAGTGACGCTACGTTTTGGGAAGATGCGCTGGTTCACCAGTGCAGCAGCATGCGCGACGAGCTTCAGTTTCTCGCGCCGTGGAGCGCGCTGCCGCCGCCGCCGAGCGGGTTGGACAGCCTTCCCGGCGTTCACGCGATTCCGACGTTGCGCGAGCTTGCGTCCCTCGAAGTTGAGTTGTTGCCGGCAATCGAGCGCCGGAGGCGCGCGGACGCTCCGCCAGCGGAGCACGCATGGCTCGATGCGCTAGGCCGCGCCGCCACCGAAGCGAGCCATCGCGCGACGGAGCGGATCGCGCAGATCGAGCTGCTGGCGCTGCAATGCGACGAGCTGGCACGCATGGAGTACGGCTTTCTCTACGACCGCACGCGCCACCTGCTGGCCATCGGTTACAACGTCGGCGAGCATCGAGGGGACCCGAGTTATTACGACTTGCTCGCTTCGGAAGCCAGGTTTGCTAGCTTCGTGGCGATTGCCCAGGGACAATTGCCGCAGGAGAACTGGTTTGCGCTCGGGCGGCTGCTCACGAGCGTGGGCGGGCAATCGTTGCTCCTGTCCTGGAGCGGATCGATGTTCGAGTATTTGATGCCGCTGCTGGTGATGCCCGCGTACGACAACACGCTGCTCGACCGGACCTGTCGCGTGGCGGTGGAGCGGCAGATCGCGTACGGGAAGCAGCGCGGTGTGCCTTGGGGCATCTCGGAGTGCGGCTACAACACGGTCGATGCGAGCCTCAACTATCAGTACCGCGCGTTTGGCGTGCCCGGCCTGGGATTGAAGCGAGGTCTCGCGGAGGATCTCGTCGTCGCTCCATACGCGTCGGCGCTCGCGCTGATGGTGGCGCCCGAGGCGGCGTGCGGCAACCTGCAACGGCTTGCCGCCGAAGGGCTCGCAGGACGCTTCGGCCTTTACGAGGCCATCGACTACACGCCCGCACGCCTGCCGCGCGGGCAAACCAGCGCCATCGTGCGCTCGTTCATGGCGCATCACCAGGGCATGATCCTGCTGTCGCTGTCGCAGCTGCTGCTCGCTCGTCCGATGCAGAGGCGTTTCGAGTCGGACCCTCAGTTCAAGGCAACGCTTCTGCTGCTGCAAGAGCGTATTCCGAAGGTCGCGGCGATCTTTGCGCATCCGGCCGAGCTTTCCGCGATCGGCGGGATTTCCGGCGCGCCCGAGGCGCCGGTCCGCGTGCTGTCGAGTCCCGACACGTCGATACCGGAAGTGCAGTTGTTGTCCAACGGCCGCTACCACGTCATGGTCACGAACGCGGGCGGCGGCGGCAGCCGCTGGAAGGACTTGGCCGTCACCCGCTGGCGCGAAGACAGCACGTGCGACAACTGGGGCACGTTCTGCTACATCCGCGATGTCGCGAGTGGGGTGTTCTGGTCGACCGCGCACCAGCCGACCCGAAAGCGCCCCGAGCATTATGAGGCGATATTCACCGAAGCACGCGCGGAATTTCGCCGGCACGACAACGACTTCGAAGCGCATACCGAGATCGTCGTTTCGCCGGAAGACGACATCGAGCTCCGCCGGGTCCGCATCACCAACCGGTCGCGGACGCGGCGGACGATCGATGTCACGAGCTACGCGGAGATCGTCCTTGCGTCGCCTGCGGCGGACGCGCTGCATCCGGCGTTCTCCAATCTCTTCGTGCAGACGGAGATCATCGCGCAGGGGCAAGCCATCCTGGCGACCCGTCGGCCCCGCTCGCGCGACGAGCATTCGCCCTGGATGTTTCATCTCATGGCCGTTCACGGCGCGGAGACGCTGGACGTTTCCTGCGAGACGGACCGCATGGCGTTCATCGGGCGCGGGCGCACGGTCGCCGCCCCGCAGGCGATGATCGATGCCGGACGGCTGTCCGGCCACCAGGGTTCGGTCCTGGACCCGATCGTCGCCATCCGGCATCGGATGACGCTCGATCCGCGGCAAACGGCAACGATCGACATCGCCACGGGCATCGCCGAGACGCGCGACGGCGCATTGAGCCTCGTCGGCAAATATCAGGACCGCCATCTGGCGGACCGCGTGTTCGACCTGGCGTGGACGCACAGCTTCGTGACGCTGCGGCAGATCAACGCCACCGAATCCGATGCACAGCTCTATGCGCGCCTCGCGAGCTCCGTCATCTATGCCAATGCCTCGCTGCGCGCGGAAGCGGCCGTTCTCCTGCGCAACCGGCGCGGGCAGTCCGGGCTATGGAGTTACTCGATCTCGGGCGATCTGCCGATTGTCCTGCTGCAGATCGGCGACACGGAGAACATCGATCTCGTTCGCCGGCTGGTGCAGGCGCACGCGTACTGGCGGTTGAAGGGACTGGCGGTGGACCTCGTGATCTGGAACGAAGACCGCGGCGGCTATCGGCAGGTCCTGCAGGATCAGATCATGGGGCTGATCGCCGCCGGCGTCGAAGCGCACGTGATGGATCGACCGGGCGGGATCTTCGTGCGGCGAGCGGAGCAGATCGCGGACGACGACCGCATCCTGTTGCAATCCGTGGCGCGTGCCATCATCACCGACCGCCGGGGAAGCCTGGTGGAGCAGGTTACCCGCCGCGGTTCCGCGGAAGTGAAGGTTCCGCGCCTGGTGCCGACGCGCAATCACCGCGTCGAAGCTGCGCCCGATGATGGGTTGCCGCGCGATTTGATCCTGTTCAACGGCCTTGGCGGATTCACCCGTGACGGATGTGAGTATTCGATCACGACACTCGCCGGTCAGAATACGCCCGCACCCTGGGTCAATGTCCTCGCGAATCCGAATTTCGGGACGGTGATCTCCGAGAGCGGGCTCGCGTACACATGGGGCGAGAACGCGCACGAGTTTCGTCTCACGCCGTGGCACAACGACCCTGTGAGCGACGCGAGCGGCGAAGCCATTTTCCTTCGCGACGAAGAGACCGGTCATTTCTGGTCGCCCGCGGCGTTGCCTGCTCGTGGCGCCGGCGCCTATGTCACCCGGCACGGCTTCGGCTACAGCATCTTCGAGCACCGCGAAGACGGGATCGATTCCGAGCTCTGCGTGTATGTGGCCATCGATGCCTCGGTGAAATTTTCGGCGCTCAAAATTCGCAATGCGTCGGGCCGGACGCGTCGTATCTCGGCGACCGGTTACGTGGAATGGGTGCTCGGCGATCTGCGGCCGAAGACCGCGATGCACGTGATCACCGAAATCGACGCCCGGAGCGGCGCGCTGCAGGCGCGTAACGCGTACAACACCGAGTTCCCCGATCGGGTTGCGTTCTTCGACGTGGACGAATCGACCCGCAGCGTGAGCGGTGACCGCACCGAATTCCTCGGACGTAACGGCGCGCTTCGCAATCCGGCCGCGATGGCGCGTTCGCGCCTTTCCGGCAAGGTGGGCGCGGCGCTCGATCCGTGCGGCGCCATCCAGGTGCCCTTTGATCTGGCGGATGGGCAGGAGCGCGAGATCGTCTTCAGGCTGGGCGTGGGCCGCAACGCCGCCGACGCCGCCAGTCTCGTGCAGCGCTTCCGCGGACCGACCGCCACGCGCGGTGCACGAGACGCCGTGAACACCCACTGGAAGCGCACGCTTGGCGCCGTGCAAGTGGATACGCCGGACGCGTCGCTCAATGTGCTGGCCAACGGCTGGCTGGTCTATCAGACGATGGCGTGCCGCCTGTGGGCGCGCAGCGGTTATTACCAATCGGGAGGGGCCTTCGGCTTTCGCGACCAGCTGCAGGATGCAATGGCGCTCGTCCACGCCGAGCCTGCGCTCATGCGCGAGCATCTCCTTCGGTGCGCCAGTCGTCAATTCGTCGAAGGTGACGTCCAGCATTGGTGGCATCCGCCCTCGGGCCGGGGCGTGCGCACGCACTGCTCCGATGACTATCTTTGGCTGCCGCTGGCGACCGCACGTTATGTGAAGGCGACCGGCGACAGCGGCGTGCTGGAGGAATCGGTCCATTTCCTGGACGGTCGACTGGTGAATCCCGGCGACGACTCCTATTACGATCTGCCGGGTCACTCCGGAGAATCGGCCAGCCTGTACCAGCACTGCGTGCGCGCCATCGTGCATGGTCTGCAATTCGGTGCGCACGGCCTGCCCCTGATGGGTTCCGGCGACTGGAACGATGGCATGAATCTGGTCGGCATCAAGGGCGCGGGGGAAAGCGTCTGGCTGGGCTTTTTCCTTTACGCGGTGTTGAAGCAATTCGCGGAGATCGCACAACTGAAAGGGGACGCGTCGTTCGCCGAGCGATGCGAGGCGGAGGGAATCACGCTGCGCCGAAACCTCGAGCAGCATGGCTGGGACGGCGGATGGTATCGACGCGCGTATTTCGACGATGGGACCCCGCTGGGGTCCGCGACCAACGTCGAATGCCGGATCGATTCCATTGCGCAAAGCTGGTCGGTGCTTTCGGGCGCGGGCGATGCCAAGCGCGCGCGCAAGGCCATGAAGGCGGTCGATGTACACCTCGTGCGCCGCGATCACGCGCTGATCCAGCTTCTGGATCCGCCCTTCGACAAGTCGAATCTCGACCCTGGCTATATCCGAGGCTACGTCCCGGGCGTGCGCGAAAACGGCGGCCAGTACACGCATGGCGCGATCTGGGCCGCGATGGCATTCGCAGCCCTGGGGGATGGTGCCCGCGCGTGGGAGCTCATGGCCATGATGAACCCGGTGAACCACTCGCAAACACCGGAAGGCATGGCGATCTACAAGATCGAGCCGTATGTCATCGCCGCCGATGTCTACGCGCTCGCGCCGCATACCGGCCGCGGTGGATGGAGCTGGTACACGGGGTCGGCCGGCTGGATGTATCGTCTCATCGTCGAATCGCTGCTCGGGCTTGCGCGCGAAGGCGATCGGCTGCGCTTCACGCCGTGCCTTCCCGCGGGGTGGCCTTCGTTCACGATGCGCTATCGATACGTCGAGACCATGTACGACATCGTCGTCCGGCAAACGCTTGCCGGTGCAGAGGACAGCGTGGGTAAGACGAGCGTGACCCTGGACGGGGTCGCACAGCCCGATGGCTCGGTACAGCTCGTCGACGATCGCGCCGTGCACGAGGTGCTAGTCGAAGTGCACGCGGCCGGCAAGAGGGGTCAGGCACGGCTTCCTGTTGAAACGCTGGTCTGACTCGCTCAAGTTCCACCCGGTTTCGCGTCCGTGCGCCAGCGTACCGACATCGCTCGCGCATTCGCCTACGCTGAGTGCACCTTTTCTCATTTCGCGCGAGCTTTCATTGAATATCGACAAACGCTGGTTTCTACTGCTTGCCGTCGTCGTAGGCGCGGCATCGGCCGCCGCCGGTGCGGCCGTCGCCTCGAAGTCGCGTCGCCATCATCACCGGAAGGCCCACGATCTCGAGCACAAGACACAACTCAAGTCGTGGGAGAACGAAGGCGGCAACCTGGCGCCGATCGCGGCGGTTCCCGCACTTCCCTGAACGAATGACCAACTCATCGAGCGACATCATGACGAAAATTGCGAATGGCCTGTTGACGGGCATCCTTCTGGTGGCCGCAGGTTCGGCGGCTGCCGACAGCATCACGTTCTACCAGGACGACAACTTCCGCGGCCGCCAATTTACCGCCGATCGTCCGGTGGCGGACTTTGGCCGCAACGGCTTCAACGACCGCGTCCGTTCGGCGGTCGTCCACGATGGCCGATGGGAGATCTGCGTCGATGCCGATTTCAACGGCGGTTGCGGGGTCCTGCCCCCTGGCGCCTATCCCAATCTCGGCGCCTACGCTGGCCGCGTCAGTTCAGTGCGCCCGATCGACGGCAACTATGCGGGCAATCGCTCCGACGATCGCGGCCGAAACCGCGGAGCGCGCGCGACTCTCTTTGAAGGTCCGAACCTGACGGGGCGTTCCTATGCGCTCAATGACGCGATGACGAACCTTGGCACCGCGGGATTCAATGACCGCGCGTCGTCGCTACGCGTCGAAAGCGGCTATTGGATCTTCTGCAGCGACTCCGATTTCCGGGGTGAATGCCGTACCTTCGGTCCCGGCGAATACGCGTCATTGCCGGGCCTGAACAATGCGATCTCGTCAGGGCGAAGGATTTCCAACGACTATCCGTACGGCGACAAGCCGGACTGGCAGCGGGGTTCGTTCCGCCAATCGCAGAACACGCCGAATCGCTAGCAGCCGTCGCCGGGTTGACGCCGCGCAGACGCGCGAACGTTATGGTGAGTTGATTGGCGTGAGAAGCCGTGTCAATTCTTCCAGCGGCACCGGCCGGCTGACGAGGTACCCCTGCATCTCGTCACAGCGCAGCAACCGCAGGACGCTGGCCTGCGCATCGGTTTCAACGCCTTCGGCGCAGACCTTGAGCCGCAACGCGTGCGCCAGTGAAATGATGGTGGACACGAGCGTCATCGTGTCCGGGTTGTCCGCCATCGTGTCGATGAACGAGCGGTCGATCTTCAGCGAATGCACCGGCAATCTGGAGAGGTAGCCCAACGACGAATACCCGGTGCCGAAGTCATCGATCGCGATGCTCATGCCGAGATCGCGAAGGATCTTCAGCTTGTCGATCGTCCCGGCAACGTCCTCCATGATGAGGCTTTCGGTGATCTCGATGTCGATGCCCGGCGGATTCGCGCCCTCCCGCAGGATATCCTTGACCACATCGACGAAGCTCGGCTGGCGCACCTGAATGGCAGAGACGTTCACCGCCACGCGTGGCGCGACCAGCTTCTGCTTCACCCAATGCCGATGATCCAGCACTGCGCGCCGCAACGCCCAGGCGCCGGCCTCGAGAATCATCCCCGTTTCCTCGAGGACGGGGATGAATTGCATCGGGGGCACCAGCCCAAGATCCGGGCTCTGCCATCGGATCAACGCTTCCACGCCCTGAATCCGTCGCGTCTCGAGATCGACCTTCGGTTGATAGTGGAGGACGAATTCCTCGCGCTCGAGCGCCTGGCGGAGCCTGGTCTCAAGGGTAATTCGCGCAGCGATGATCTGCGTCATCTCGTGCGTGTAGAACACGCGCTTTTCTCCGGTCGTCTTTGCCTTTCGCAGCGCTACTTCCGCGTTCCTGAGCAACGCATCGGCGTCCGCGCCATCGCCCGGGTACAAGGCGATGCCGGATTTGGCCGCGATCTTCAGCTCGCTGCCGTCGACGATGAAGGGCGCGCCGAAACCGAGATTGAGCAGATCGTCGAGCGCGTGCGAAACCTCGGCGTCGTGCTTGATGTCATGCAGGATCGCACCGAAGTGATCGGCGCTGATGCGCGCGATCGCGCCCGAGTGGCGGCGCCCGCGCCCGAGCCTGGCCGCCACCTGTTGCAGCAACTCGTCGCCGGCCGCGCGGCCGAGCGAATCGTTGACGGTCTTGAAATCGTCGATATCGATGAAGACCAGCGCGAATTTTCTCCGTTCCTCGGCCGCGCGGTCCACGTGTTGCGCGATGCGCTCGCGAAAGAGCGCGGGATTCGCGAGGCCGGTGAGCGTGTCGTAATACGCAAGGTAATCGAGCTTCTCCTCCTTCGCAATGTGATCGAGCGCGAACGCGATATCACCGGCAAGCTCCAGCAACAGCTTCATCTCCGCGTCGTCGAAATTGCCCGTCTCCGATGCCTGCAGGCTCAATACGGCGACTGCTTCCCCCTCGATCAGCAAAGGCAGGCTCACCAGGGAGCCGATGCCCCGGTCGGTGTGTATTTTCTTGTAAGCAATGCGCGGGTCGGCGGCGACGTCGTTGACGACGATCGCCTGCTTCGTCCTGGCGGCCATCGCCGATGGGCCATAGCCGGCAGGCGCATCGTCGCTCAGCGACAACCGGGATTCGTCGAGAAAATCGGTATCGTCGCCCGCCGAGGCAACGCGGACGATCTTCATCGCGCTCCGCTCGACGACACCGACCCATGCGAGCCGGATCTGCCCGACTTCGACCGCGATGCGACAGACCTCGCGGAACAGCTCGTCGCGGTCGCGCACGCGCACGATCAGCGAATTGATGCCGCTCAATACGGCATAAACGCGATTCAGGTTCCGGATCCTGTTTTCCGCCCGGTGCTGATCGGTGACGTCCTGCAGCGTGCAGAACCAGCGCATCCTGCCCTCGGCGTCGACCTCACCTTCAATCGGCTCGATGACCTGCCTGATGTGAATCCATCCGTCGCCGCGCTTCAGTCGGTATTCGACGTCCCGGCGCCCGCCCGCGAGCGCTGCTTCGATGGCGGTGGCCCGGAACAGCGCCCGATCATCCGGATGCAGGAGGCTCAGCCACTCGCGGGTGCTTGCGGGCATCCGCGATGGTTCCACGTCGATCAGCTCCGGCAGCGTATCGGACCAGCTCTCGAAGGATCCGTCCGGACGGGTGATGACATGCGCCAGCCTGGCCATGAGCTGCGCGCGGCGCAGACCGGCATCGTGCTCACGCAGCCGCGCTTCGCGTTCCTGGAGCTGCAGATTCAACGCAGCCAGCGCCGTCAGACGTTCGTTGGCGCTTATAAGGTCGCGGGCTTTTTCCGACAGCGTGTCGGTCGTCAGTGTCGGATGCTCGCGGTCGAAGTCTTCGGTGATCGAGCCCAAACGGAATTTGCTCTCCGGATTGCCTTTCACTTCCGATTATCATTGCCATTCGGCGAAATTGATAGAGCACGAAGCCCCGCGCGTCGGCTCGTCGGCCCGGCCCTATACGTAACAATACCTACGTTGCAGCGACCGCTCACGCCGGGCCCGATGCTTGCTGTATCTGTGCGACACGCTCGAGATCAAGTGGAGCAGCGGCTAGTGTCACGGGCCGGGCCCGATGCGACGAAAGCAAGATCGAGACCGTTTACGGGCGCGGCAGCAACGCCAGCAGGTAGGTCTCGTTGCCGACGCCGGTGACGCGGCCGACAACTTTGCGCGCCGGAACGTCCATCACCCACAGCACGCCGCTACCCGGCGCGCCGCGCGCGGCGCCGGTAATCGCGGCGTAGCGGCCATCGGGTGTGACGACGATGCCGCGCGGACGCGACTGGCCGCCGCCCGGCGTCTCGAGGCGAATGCGCGCGGTCTCGGCGCCGAGCTCGCCCGCGAGCGCCTTCTTCACGTCGATGAACGAGACGTTGTTGCTGCGAAAGTTGCTGACGATCAGCTGTGTTCCATCCGGTGTGAAGGCGAGGCTGAACGGTCGGGTCGAGGTTGCCGGATTATTGGTGCCGACCAGAACGCGAGCGACTTCGGCGTCCTTCGCCGCAGCCGCCGCCTTCTCCACATCGACGAACGACACCGTGTTGCCCTCCACACCGGTGCGCGCACTTTCGCGGTTCGCGGTTGCGACCAGCGCGCCATCCGGGCTGACCGCAAGGCCCCAAGGCCCGACGGCGACCGGGATGCGGGCGATCTCGGCACCGGCATCGCCGCCGAGCGCGCGCGCGAGATCGATCACCGAAACGTCGTCGGTGCCGCCGTTCGCGGTAAACACGAGGCCGCCGCGTTTCGGACTGATCGCGACGGCGTTCGCATCGGCAAAGCAGCCGAACGCAAGGTTCGGGCCGTCGTGGGGAATCGGGTTGGGTGGACACGGAAAGCCGGGATTGCCCCACGCCTGCGTCACCTTCTGCACGACCTTGCGCGAGGCGACATCGATGATGGAGATAGTCCGGCCGCCGTCTTCGAGCTGGTCGCCTTCGGACGCCGAAACCAGCGCGTGCTTGCCATCCGGCGTGACCGCGAGCCCGACGGGGCCGAACCCGTCGGTGGGAACGATCGCCTCGATCGCCTTCGTGGTACCAGCGTTGGCCGGATCGAGCGTCTTCGCGACGTCGAGTATCGTGACAGTGCCGGCATGGCCATGCTGGAATTTCTGAGCGGCCGCCGGCGTCACCGAGCCCGAATGATTGACGACGAACGCACGACGCCGATCGGGCGACAGCACCACGTTGACCGGCTGGCCGCTCGCCGGCGTGTCCGCGACACCGTTGCCCTTGGCGTCGATGTCGGGCGTGACGCGCACGCGATTCACGATAGCGTTGGGCGTGCCGTCGTTCGCGGGCTCCATCGCCTTGCCAAGGTCGATGACCAGCACCGTGTTGTCCCAGCGGCCGCTCACGAGCAGCAACTCGCCCGCCGCCCATGCCATCGGCGCAAACAGCAACATCATCAACGCGCCAGCGCACAGACCGCGCCGCATAAGTAGTCTACGCATCGCCCGCTCCTTCCTCTGCAGCCGCTCCCGCAGCTTTGCGGCGCTATCCTAGACCCACAACAGTACGAACGCCAAACCGGAAGCGGCGCACGGTCAAGCCTTCGCGAGCACCTGTTTCTTCCGCATCCGCAGACCCTGGAGGTACCACACGAGCGCGGCGGCGAGCGCGGCCGGAATGAACACCCAGTTGTGCGATGGGCGCTCGGGGTTGGGCAGCTTCAATTCGACGATCTTGAAACCGCGCTCGACGCCAAGCTTGCGCGCGCGGCTGCCGAATTTCACGTCGGAAATCGTCAACGCGTTGCCGAGCGTCGTCAACGTGACGCCTGAATTGCGGATCTTCTCGCGCCCGTCCTTGCCTTCGCCCATTGGAATGGCGACGGTCTTCTTCACGTCGACGCCCTCGATCGTCGTCCCTACGGTGGACACGACCAGCCACTCGTTGGGCTCGAGCTGCCCGGCTACCTCGTAGATCCGGTCCGGCGGGACGTTCAAGTATTTCGGATAGAACCAGTCGATCACATAGTCGGGGCGGAAGAACAGGAAGGTGGCCAGCAGGAGGACGACGACATCGACGAACGTGCACTTGGTGCGGAACCAGAGCATCGTGGCGGCGGCGAAGAGCAGCGAGGCGACGGTCGCGCTGATGCACACCATCACGACGTCGACCCACGTCGCCACGCCGATGAACAGGATCTGCGGATTGAAGATGAACACGAATGGCAACAGGGCAGTGCGGAAGCTGTACCACGTCGCCTGCCAGCCGGTCTGGTTGGGGTCGGCGCCCGAGATCGCCGCGGCCGCGTAGGAGGCGAGCCCCACGGGCGGCGTGACGTCCGCCATGATGCCGAAATAGAACACGAACAGGTGCACGGCGATCAGCGGAATCACGAGGTCGCTGCGCGCGCCGAGCTCGACGATCACCGGCGCCATTAGCGTGGCCACCAGGATGTAGTTCGCCGTGGTCGGCACGCCGGCGCCGATCAGCAGGCAGATGACCGCGGTGAGCATGAGCATCAGCAGCACGTTGCCGGCGGAGATGAGCTCGACCAGGTCGGTCATCATGAGGCCCATGCCGGTGAGCGTGATGGCGCCGACGATGAGCCCGGCGCTTGCGCACGCCACGCCGATGCCGATCATGTTGCGCGCGCCGAGCACGAAGCCCTTCCACAGCGTCGCGAAACCTTCGCGCACGCCGTCCGCGATCGCGTGGGTCCCGCGCATCCACGACAGCATCGCGGGCTGGACGATCACCAGCGCCATCGTGGTCGCCGTCGCCCAGAAGGCCGAGGTTCCAGGCGACAGCTCCTCGACCATCAGGCACCAGAGGAGCACGACGATGGGAATGAAAAAATGCAATCCCGCGCGCACGGTCGGCCACGGCCGCGGCAGGTGGAAGATTTTTGCACCGGGCTCGTCGATCGGGAGATCGGGATAGCGCGACGAGTACCCGAGCAGACCGACATACGTGGCAACCGTCAGCACGCCGAGCGCCCAGCCTGCGTACTCGCCGAACGCGTAGCGCACCGCTTCGATGACGAAGTAGACGGCGCCGAGCGCCACGATCGTCCCGGAGGTGCCGATGCCCCAGCCCAGGATGCGCCGCCGCCACGTGATTTCGTAGCCGCGGGGAATCGGCTGCAGGTCGTACTTGAGCGCCTCGAGGTGGACGATGTAGAAGAGCGCGATGTACGAGATCACCGCCGGCAGCACCGCATGCTTGATGATCTCGCTGTAGGGAATGCCCACGTACTCGACCATCAGGAACGCCGCGGCGCCCATCACCGGCGGCATCAGCTGCCCGTTGATCGATGACGCCGCTTCGATAGCGCCGGCCTTCACCGCCGAATAGCCGGTGCGCTTCATCAGCGGAATGGTGAAGATGCCGCCCGACACCACGTTCGAGACGGAGGAGCCCGACACGACGCCGTTCAGCGCGGAGGAAACCACCGACACCTTGGCGGGTCCGCCGCGCAGATGGCCTAGCAATGCGAGCGAGACCTGCAGCATGTAGTTGCCCGCGCCGGCGAGGTCGAGCAGCGTGCCGAACAGCACGAACAGAAAGATGAATTGCACCGACACGCCGATCGCGACGCCGTACACGCCTTCCGTCGTCAGCCAGAAATGCGAGACGAACCGCGAGACCGAGGCCCCCTTGTGCTGGATCACGTCGGGCATGTAAGGACCCGCAAAGACGTAGAGCAGGAACAGCCCCGTCGTGATCAGCATGCCGAAGCCCATTGCCCTGCGGGTAGCTTCCAGCATGATCGCGACCCCCGTCAGTCCCACGACGATGTCGAACGTCGTGGGCTGGCCCGGGCGCGTGGCGATCGCGTTGTAGAACAGGAACAGGTAAGCGGCGCAGAACGCGCCAATCAGCGCAAGCACCCAATCGGACCACGGCACCACCGCGCGCGACGAGCGCTTGAAGGCGGGGAACGCGACAAACGCCAGGAAGACCGCAAACATCAGGTGGATCGAGCGCGCTTCGGTGTCGTTGAAGATTCCGACACCGAAGATGAACGGCAACGGCGACGCGTACCAGACCTGGAAGAGCGACCAGGACGCAGCGACGGCGGCGAGAATTGCGCCGACCTTGCCCGCGGGCTCGCGCGCGCCGAGGTCCGCTTCCTTGACGAGCTCCTCGGCCGCCTGGATCGATCCAGGCGCGATCAGCGGCTCTGCGGCCATGATGTCTCCCCCCGAACAGAACGGGGCGGGTCCATTGCTGGGCGCGCCCCGGTCACACCTCACCGCATTACTTGATCCAGCCCTTTTCCTTGTAGTAGCGCGCCGCCCCTTCGTGCAGCGGCGCCGAGAGGCCGTTCTTCACCATCTCCTCGGGCTTGAGATTCGCGAGCGCCGGATGCAGCTTCTTGAACTCGTCGAAATTGTCGAATACGGCCTTCACCACGATGTAGATCGTGTCGGGCGACGTTTTCGACGATGCCACGAGCGTCGCCAGCACGCCGTACGTTTCCGTCTCCTGCGGATTGTTCGGGTACAGGCCCGCCGGAATCGATGCCTTGGCGTAATACGGCTTCTCGGCGATCAGCTTGTCGACCGCGGGGCCGGTGACCGAAACGAGCTTTGCGCCGCAGGTCGTCGTCGGGTCCTGGATGTTGGCCGAGGGATGGCCGACGCCATAGTAGAAGCCGTCGATCTTGCCGTCGCACAGCGCCGCGCCATGCTCATCGGCCTTGAGCTCGGAGGCGAGCGCGAAGTCCGACAGCTTCCAGCCGAGCGCGGCCAGCAGCTCCTCCATCGAGGCGCGCGTGCCCGAGCCCGGGTTGCCCACGTTGAACTTCTTGCCTTTCATGTCGGTGAAGTTTTTCGCGTTCAACTCCTTGCGCGCGAGCACGGTGAACGGCTCGGGGTGCAGGCTCATCACCGAGCGCAGGTCGCCATAGGCGCCGGCCTCCTTGAATTGCGTGAGGCCTTTGGTCGCGTTGTACATCACGTCCGATTGCGTGACGCCAAGATCGAGCTCGCCGGCCTTGATCGTGTTCACGTTGAACACCGAGCCGCCGGTCGATTCCACCGAGCAGCGGAGCCCGTGCTTGGCGCGGTCCTTGTTGACCAGGCGGCAGATCGCGCCACCCGCGGCGTAATACACGCCGGTGACACCGCCGGTGCCGATGGTCATGAATTTCTGCTGGGCAGTAGCCGGAGCGATCGCAAAGGCGCTGGCCAGCAGCGTGGCCATCGCCGGCAGGACGAGCAAACGGATCTTCATGGGCAATCTCCTGGAAAGGTTGTCACGACGCGAGCGTCCCGATGGGGATGATGGGCACGGTGACCGGCTGCATCCCCGGCAGCCAGCGCAGTCTCTCGTTTTGAATTCATCGTTCGTGCGCTTTTATCATTGTTCATTCAGCGGGCACCGCCTCGGCGCCGACCTCGGCAATGGCCGCATCGACGGTATCGCCAAGCCGGCGCACGATCTCGTCGATATCGGCGGCGGTGACGATGTAAGGGGGGGCCAATAGGATGTGATCGCCGTGGCGGCCATCGATCGTCCCGCCGCCCGGATACGTCATGAGCCCGCGCTGCATGCCATGCGCCTTGACCCGCGCATGCAGGCGCAGCGCGGGATCGAACGGCGCCTTGGTCGCACGGTCGGCGACCAGCTCGAGTGCGCGAAACAGCCCGCGGCCACGAATGTCGCCAACGTGCGGGTGATCGGCGAAGCGTGCCGCCAGTGCTCGCTCGAGGTCGTTGCCGCGCGCACGCACATTGGCGAGCAGGCCCTCGTCGCGAATCGTGTCCTGCACGGCGAGCGCCGCCGCGCACGCGAGCGGGTGACCGATATACGTATGCCCGTGCTGGAACGTGCCCGAGCCGCGCGCGAACGCATCGACGATGCGGCCCGCCACCAGCGTCGCGCCGATCGCGGCGTAGCCGCCGCCCAGGCCCTTGGCAATGGTCATCAGATCGGGGGCAACACCCTCCTGCTCGCAGGCGTGGAGCGTGCCGGTCCGGCCCATCCCGCACATCACCTCGTCGAGAATCAGCAGGATCTCGTAGCGGTCGCACAGCTCGCGGATGGCGCGAAAGTAGCCCGGCGTCGGCGGGACGGCGCCCGCGGTGGCGCCGACGACTGTTTCCGCGACGAACGCGATGACGTTCGACGGACCCAAGCGTTCGATGGTCATCTCGAGCTCGAGCACTAGCCGCTGCGAATAGGCCTCTGGGGATTCGTGCGGCGCGCGGTCGCGGTACTCATAGCACGGAGAGGCGTGCGTGGTCTCGATCAACAGGGGCGCGAATTGCGCGCGGCGCATCGCGTTGCCGCCCACGGCCAGCGCCCCAAGCGTGTTGCCGTGATAGCTCTGGCGTCGCGCAATGAAATGGCGCCGCTGGGGTTGGCCGATTTCGACGAAGTACTGGCGTGCAAGCTTCAATGCAGCTTCGATCGCTTCGGAACCGCCCGAGACGAGGTAAACGTGCGAGAGGCCCGGCGGCGCTTCGGCCACCAACCGCTCGGCAAGCGCCTCGGCGACATCCGTCGTAAAGAAGCTCGTGTGAGCGTACGCGATTGCGTCGAGCTGCTTGTGCATGGCCGCGCGCACGCGTGGATGGCCGTGGCCCAGGCAGGACACCGCCGCACCGCCGGACGCGTCGATGTACCGCCGGCCTTGCGCGTCGATCAGATGAATCCCGTCGCCGGCAACGGCGGTCGGCAGCTGTCCATGCAGGCTGCGATGGATGATTCGGGTCATTGCGCAATCCCTCGCGTGCCGTCCGCCGCGGGAAATCGCGTCCACGACGCGTCCCAGTAGGCGCCGGCTTCGCGCAGCGCATCGTCGGTGCGCTCGAGCCGCGCAATCACCGCGCGGCCGCCGCTGGCGGCAAGACGCGCGACGAGTAGTTCGGCCAGCGCCAACGCGCCGATCAACGTGCTGAAGAACGAGGGTCCGGCCGTGTGAAACAACAGGCTGTGACGGGCCGCGCGCGCAAGCGGCGATACCGCGCTGTCGGTAAGGGCAAGAATCGTCGCGCCACGCTTTGCCGCAACCTCGGCGGCCTCCACGGTGGCGCGCGTGTAGGGCGCAATGCTGATTGCGATCAGCACATCGCCGCGGGAAAGGCGCGCCGCATGATCGCGCAACGCGCCGCCGCGATCGTCGAGCAGCTGGCCGTTGTCGCGCAGCAATCCGTAGACGTACGCGAAGTGAAACGCAATGGCGTGGCTGGCGCGCAAGCCGAGGAACGCAACGGTGCGCGCGGCCGCCAGCTGACGCACGAAGGCCCCGATCGCGGCTTCCGGATTGGCTGCGGCCGATTGGACGGCCGCGACTTGCGACGCGGCTAGATGCTCGACCAGCCTGGGACCGCTGCGCTCGGTGGCTTGCAGCGCCTGGGCGCGCGGCGCATGCGCGGTCGCGGCCGCTTCCACGCGCCGGATGAAGACATCGCGCAGGTCGTCATAGTCGGCAAAGTCGAGCGCGCGCGCCAGGCGCACCATCGTGGCCGGTGCGACGGTGGCGCGACGTGCGATCTCGCGCATCGAGCGCACGGCAATCTGGTCCGGATTGTCGATGATGAAGCGCGCGGCGCGCTGGAGGCGCGGCGTCAGGTCGGGATAGCGGCGGGCAATGGTGGCCAGCGCGGCGGACGGAGGCATGGGCAGTCGGGGTGGGAAAAACAAATGGACCTGTATGGTCGAGAATAAAACATTTGTTTTATATGCGCAAGGACGGCTCGCCGGAGTGAAACTGAGTCTTCGGTGGTCCGAGCATCCATTGCGTTGGAGCGTCGAACGTGGTTCGACGCTCAACGCCACGGATCCTCGTCATGGTGCGCAATGCCAGTCCGTTACATTCAGACCTTGAGTCTGCTTGGACCTACCGCAAACGAGCGTTCGCGAATCTGGCGCTGCGCCTACGCACTCTCGGCAAGCGCGTACGTGAAGCCATAGAAGTGGCCACCGTCGACGATCTCGATCGTCATCGTCCCGGTGAGTCCCGCCAACTGGCCGGTGGCGGAATCCGGCACGACGCTCACCACCAGTTGCTGCGCGCCGCGCGTCATCGTGCCCGTGTGCTGCAATACGAAGGCGCCGGTGCGGCCGTGCAGCGTGCCCGTCACGCGCTCGATGGCGACATAGCCTGCCGATCCCATGACGTCCGTCATCGCGCTCAGCATTTCACCTTTGCCGACCGCTTCAAGGTCGCCATGGAACTTTTTGTCGATCGACATCCTGGCCAGCGTCGCGCCCTCGGCCTTGTCCTGCGGTCCCTGCGGATTCAGCTCGATTTCAAACGTTCCCTTGGCGTGCGTCGTCATGAAGCTCCCCGCTCGATTTGGTGTTGGCGGTCACGTTCATCGCGTACTCCGCCTTCAACGGAAGATGGTCGGACGCCACGTGCGCCAGCGCGCTCCGATGCACGGCGACGCCGCGCAAGTACTGCACAGGACGCGCCCAGATGCGGTCCAGCGCGAACACCGGCCGCTGCGCCGGATAGGTCGCGGGTGCCGGTGTCGACCGAAAGCGGGCGTGCAGCCAGCGTACCGGACGTCCCCACAAGTACCATTCGTTGACGTCGCCCATCAACACGACGGGGCCGTGCGCGTCGGAATCCAGTGCGCAAAGAATTCGGTGCACCTGCTTGCGGCGTTCGGCCGGGCGCAGCCCGAGATGCGTCGACATCACGCGCAACTCGCGGCCTTCGACGTCGAGCCGCGCGTCGATCGCGCCGCGCGGCTCATGGCTGCCGACGGTCAGGTCGATGTTGGAAGTTTCCTTGACGGGAAAGCGCGACAGCAGCGCGTTGCCGTAGTCCGCGGCGCGCCGCGTCAACGTGCGTCCGACCACGACGTGCACATCGAGCGCCGAGCGCACCTGGCCCAGGAATTCGCCGTGCACCGCGAGCGACGCCACCTCCTGCAGCGCGATGATGTCGGCGCGGAGCTCCTGCAGCACCGCGATGATGCGTCCCGGGTCGTACCGCCGGTCGCGGCCGATGCCGCCGTGGATGTTCCAGGTCGCAAGTCGCAGGCAGCGCGCGGCCGGCGCCGCTTCAGCCGGCATTGAGCGGTGCCGCTGCGGCCCGCGCATCGTCGCGCGCGCGTTGCCGACCGAACATGCGGCGGAAGGCATAACCGACGCCAATGATCCCGACGACGATGACCGCCAGCACGGCCAGCGTCCCTGGCCCCGGCGAGCGAATCGCCGCAACGGCGCGGTCGACGAACAGCATGATCATGACGATGCCGGGCGCAAGGCCGAGCGCGGTGCCGAGCAGGTAGTCGCGCCATCCGATATGCGAGGCGCCGGCGACGATGTTGATCACGGTGTACGGCGCGACCGGCAGCAGCCGGATCAGCAGCACCGCCAGCAGCCCGCGTTTGCCCAGCTGGCGCGACAGGTCGTTCAAGCGCTGACCGGCGACCTTGCGCACCGCATGCCTGCCCAGTCGCTTGCCGATTTCGTACGTGACGGACGCGCTGGCGAGCGCACCGGCGAACGCGTACAAGATCCCCGGAAATGGCCCGAATACCAGCGCGGTGACGGCAATGAGCAGCATGACCGGCACCATGACCAATCCGCCGATTACGAAGATCAACGGCACCAGGACGGGCGCGAGCGGCATGTCGCGAAACGTTTCGGCATACGCGGCAAGATCGTTGACGTTGAGGTAGTCGCCAAGCGGCGTATAGCGCCAGGCGAAGGCGAGTGCGGCCAGCACCGCGATCAACCCGACGAGAACGGTGAGCCGGGTGCGGACGTTGTCCTGATGCTCGGGTACCGGGAGCAGCTCTTCGATCAACACATCGGGGTCGAGCGGACGTTCGGGATCGAGGACGTCGTGATCGGGGACAATCGCGTCGGTGGCGCTATCGAGCGCGGGTTCGGTGATCTTGAGCGAGCGCGGGCCGGCAGGCTCCAGCGATGCGATCGCCCGGTGCAGACTTCCCTGCGCTTTTGTCGCCTCGGCGACGCGCTGCGGCGTCACGCCGAGGTGCTCGCCGAGCAGGCGTTCGCGCAGGCCGGAAATCGCGCTGCGCACCTTCGGATCGCCGCCGGCTTCGATCGCGATGTTGCATTCGGTATCGAGACACAGCGATCGGCTGGAGAGATTCGCGGAGCCGAGCGTGAGCAGCTCGTCGTCGACGATCAGGACCTTGCTGTGCACATTGATGCATTGCTCGTCATCGTCGGGACCGTGCAAGGTAGGGCAGTACAGCTGGTAGCGGCTGTTGGCATCGGTGCCGCGCAATTGACGGTGAATGCGCGCGCGGAGCACGCCCATCGTCGTCGTCTCGAGCCAGCCGCTTTGGACCGCCGGCATCAGCACCGCGATTTCCGGGCCTTCGGTCTCGGCCAGTCGCCGGCCAAATGCATCCGCGACAATCCGCGAGGTGAAATACTGGTTTTCCGCAAAGATGAAGCGGCGCGCCGCGGAAATCGCGTCGAGATGCAGGTGCCGGAGCTCGTCGACCGCGCCGTGATCGGCGTACGCGGGTTCCGTACGCGCGATGGCAACGTCCACGTCGGTCAGGACGGGTTCCACGTGATCGGGCCAGGGATCCCCGCTGTCCGCCGAGGGTTTGCGCGGATTCCGGGCGACGTGGCCGGTCGAGCGTCGCCAGCGCTCACGGCACAATTCGCCGAGCGCCGTGGCGCAGGGCCCGGACACGATCGCGCCGACGTCGTGGAACGGCGCGTACGCCGTACCCGACGCGTTGACGCGCAGCGGGTCGGCGTGCGCATGCTCGGAGGTGTCCCAGCGGCTGCCGGCGAGGTCGAATCCGCTGACGAACGCGACTTCGTCGTCGATCACGATCAGTTTTTGATGATGCGAGGCGCCGACCGGATGGCAATCGTCGAGGCGGAACGACAGCCGCCGATGGGTCTTCCAGTCGAACTGATAGACGGGAAGCCACTCGCGCTCGAGCGCGTACAGCATCGCGTAGTCCCAGGTGAGGACGTAGCCGCGCAGCTCGTGCCGTCGCGAGACGACGGCATTGAGGAATTCTCCCAACGGCTCGGGATAGCTATCCTGCGCGCCGTGCGGAGTCAGCCGCATGCGGCTGTCGATGTCCCAACCGAGAATGAAAAACGACTTGCGTGCCTTGACCAGCGCCGCGCGCACCGCACCGAAATAATCCTGTCCGTCCACCAGGAACGCCAGCCGGCCGGCGCGCTCGATGCGCCAGCAATTGTGGCCGGGCCGCAGCAACGGCGGCCGTCCAGTGTCCGGGGCGGCGGCCGGCCGCGGGTTGGCGGTGGTGAGAGGGTCGTCCAACATGGTCGCTCGGCGGTCGTAAGGTCGCCGGCTGCGATGGCGGCCTTCCGATGGTTGCGGACTGTCCCGCGGTCGTCTGTCAGACCCCATGGATGTCGCGCGTAGGACTACTTCTGATCGATCTTGGGGTCCAGCGCGTCACGCAGCCCGTCGCCCAGCAGATTGAACGCGAGCACGGTGACGAAGATCGCGATGCTCGGGAAGATCGCGACATGCGGCGAGCTCATCATGTCGGCGCGCGCCTCGTTGAGCATCGCTCCCCATTCGGGGGTCGGTGGCTGCGCGCCCATCCCGATAAACGACAGGCTGGCCGCCGTGATGATCGAAGTCCCGATCCGCAGCGAAAAATAGACGACCACGGCAGCGATCGTCCCGGGAAAGATGTGGCGCACCACGATCGTCCACCCGGACGCACCGACGCTGCGCGCCGCTTCCACGTACGTCAGGTGCTTGAGCGAGAGGGTGTTGCCCCGCACCAGCCGCGCGAAGGTCGGGATGCTGAAGATCGCGACGGCGATGATCACGTTGGTCATGCCGCCACCGAGAATCGCGACGATGCCGATCGCCAGCAGGATGCCGGGAAACGCGAACAGCACGTCGCACAGCCGCATGATGACGCGATCCCACCAGCCTTCGCGGTACCCGGCAACGAGACCCAGCGCGGTGCCGATCAGCGCGCCGACGGCGACCGAAACGAATCCCGCGGTCAGCGAAATGCGCGCGCCCATGAGGATCCGGCTGAAGATGTCGCGGCCAAGCGGGTCGACGCCGAACCAGTGCTGCCACGAGGGGAGCGCGTTCAACCGATCGTAGTCGTAGAAATTCTCGGCGTCGTACGGGGCGATCCATGGCGCAAGGATCGCCGCCGCGACCATCAGCAGCACGAAGACACCGGCGATGACTGCTACGTGCTGGCGCATGAACTTGCGCCAGAACTCGCTCCACGGCGTGCGGACCCGGGACGTGGAGGGCGCCGCTGCGACGATTGCATTCATTTGTAGCGGATCGTCGGATTGATCACCGCGTACAGCACGTCGACGATCAGGTTGATCAGGATGAACTCGAGCGAGAACAGCAGCACCAGCGCCTGGATCACCGGATAGTCGCGCTGGTCGACCGCGTCGACGAGGAGGCGGCCCATTCCCGGCCAGTTGAACACGACCTCGACCACGATCGAGCCGCCGAGCAGGAAGCCGAACTGCAACCCCATCATCGTCACCACCGGAATCAGCGCGTTACGCAGCCCGTGTTTCAGGACGACGACGGTTTCGGTGAGACCCTTCGCGCGCGCCGTGCGCACGAAATCCTCCTGCAGGATGTCGACGAACGACGAGCGCGTGAAGCGCGCCATGATCGCCGCCACCGCGGCGCCCAGCGTCAGCGACGGCAGGATGTAGCTGCGCCACGAATCGGCGCCGATGGCCGGCAGCCAGCGCAATTGCACGGCGAAGATCTGCATCAGCACCATGCCGAGCGCGAACGCGGGAAACGAAATGCCGGACACGGCGAGCGTCATCCCGAGCCGGTCGGGCCAGCGGTTGCGCCAGACCGCGGACAACGTGCCGATGACCATGCCGATCGTGACCGACCATGCCATCGCTGCGACGGTCAGCCAAAGCGTCGGCAGGAAGCGCTCGCCGATTTCGGTGCTGACGGGCCGCTTGGTGCGCAGCGATTTACCGAAGTCGCCACGCAGCACGCCGCCGGCGAAACGAATGAATTGCTCGGGCAGCGACTTGTCGAGCCCCAGGTCCGCGCGCACCAGCGCCACCGTCTCCGGTGTGGCGTCGGGACCTGCGGCGAGGCGCGCCGGATCGCCGGGCAACAGATGGACGAACAGGAACACCAGGATTCCGACGATCAACAACGTCGGAAGGAGGCCGAGCAGCCGCTTGATCAGGTACTGAATCAAGTCGCTGCTCTTATGGAACTCGATGGAGGCGCATGACAATGCGTCGATGCAACGCGATGTCGTCCCCGCGAAGGCTTAAGGACCCAGTGGCGTTCAACCAAAGACACTGGATTCCCGCCTTCGCGGGAATGACGGCGGTGGCGACGAGGCGATGCGTTTAGCGCAAGTCGATTTGCGAGAACTCGAACGACCCATCCGGCATCGTGTGCACGCCGGTGAGCTTCTTGTTGTTCGCCGACAGCAGCTTCTCCGTCACCAGCGGCACCCAGGGGACGTCCTTGTAGATCGTCTCCTGCGCATCCCGGTAGAGCTTCGCCTTCTCGGTCTTGTCGGTGGTGAGCAGCGCGTTCTTGATATCGGTGTCGACGCGCTCGCTCTTGTAATAGGCGGTGTTGAACAGCTTCGGCGGCCACGATTCGGACGCGAGCAGCGGCCGCAGCGCCCAATCGGCTTCGCCGGTGGATGACGACCAGCCGATGTAGTAGAGGCGCAGCGGCGCTGTCGCGGAATCCTGCCAGCTCTCCACCTTCTCGACGCGCTGGCCTGCCTCCAGCAGCGTGATCTTCGACTTGATCCCGATCTGCTGGAGCTGTTGCTGCAGCACCTGCGTCAGCTTCTGCGCGATGCTGTGGTTGTAGCCCGACCACAGCTCGGTCTCGAAGCCATTCGGATACCCGGCCTCCGCCAGCAGCTGCTTGGCCTTGGCGATGTCATACGGCATCACGCCCAGCTTCACCGCATATTCGACCCCTTCGGGCACGACGCCATCGGCCGGCGTAGCGTAACCGCCGAACGCGATCTTCGCCACCGCATCCTTGTTGATCGCGTACGCGATCGCCTGCCGCACCTTGGGATTGTCGAACGGTTTTTGCTGCGTGTTCATCGACAGGTAGCGCAGGATGATCGACGGCGCGGCGATCACCTGCAGCTCGGGTTTGGTCTTGAGCGCTTCGGCCTGTTCATACGGCAGCGGATAGGTGAAGTGCGCCTCGCCGGTTTGCATGACCGCGGCGCGCGCATTGCTGTCGATGACGGGCCTCCAGAGGATCGTGTCGACCTTGGGCAGGCCCTTCTGCCAGTAATTCTCGTTCTTCGCCACCTTCAGATAATCGGTCTGCTTCCATTCGACGAACTTGAAGGGGCCGGTGCCGACCGGATTGGCGGCGATGTCCTTGCCGTACTTGGTGAGCGCCGCCGGGCTGATCATCACGCCGCTCGGATGCGCGAGCTGGTTGATGAACGCGGAGAAGGGCGTCTTCAGCGTGATCCGCGCCGTGTAGTCGTCGACCACCTCGGTCTTGCCGATGTTGTTGTAGAGCCCGTAGCGCTTCAACTTGTTGTCCGGATTGGTCACGCGATCGAAGTTCGCCTTGACCGCATCGGCCTTGAAGTCGGTGCCGTCGTGGAACTTGACGCCTCTCCGGAGCTTGACCGTGTAGACGAGCCCGTCCTTGCTGACCGTGTAGCTTTCGGCCAGCACCGGAATCATCTTCATGTCCTTGTCGAAGCCGTAGAGGCCTTCGTAGAACGACTTGGCCATCGCCTGCGACAGCGTGTCGTTGGCGTCGTAGGGATCGGTCGTCGTGAACTGCGACGCCACCGCGAAGACGACGTCCTTGGCGGCGCTGGCCGGCCCGGCGGCAACGGCGAGCAGCGCCAGGGTCCCGAGGGTGAGAGCGCGTAGGTTTCGGTTCATGGGGATTCTCCAGGGTAATTCGGCAGTGCCCGCCGCAGGGTTGTCCCAACGGGCGCCCCCTCTGGGAGAGGACGCCGCGGGCGTCTTCGGGGGGAACGTCGACCAGTATCGCACTTCTCAGTAGGCCCCGGCGATTCGGTGCGTCGCGACAAAATGTCCCGGCGCGACCTCGCGCAACGGCGCTACGACGGGCTCGTCGCCGAGCGCGCGGATCGGGCTTGGTATTTCGTCGGACGTCAGCGCGCGGTGGCGGCGTCGCGTGGGGTCCGCGACCGGTACCGCGGCCAGCAGCTTGCGCGTGTAGGGATGCTGCGGATTCTCGAAAATAGCGCGCCGCGGCCCGATCTCGACGATCTGGCCCAGATACATGACCGCGACCCGGTGGCTGATGCGCTCGACGACGGCCATGTCGTGCGAGATGAAGAGATAGGCGACGCCGAATTCCGCCTGCAGATCCAGCAGCAGGTTGACGATCTGTGCACGGATCGACACGTCGAGCGCCGAGACCGCTTCGTCGGCGACGATGATCTTCGGCTGCAGCGCAAGCGCCCGCGCAATGGCGATCCGCTGCCGCTGGCCGCCCGAGAATTCGTGCGGATAGCGATGCGCGACGTCGGCGGCCAGGCCGACATGCTCGAGCAGCCAGGCCACGCGATCGGCGGCGGCCCCCTTCGCGATGCCGTGCACATACAGCGGCTCAGCGACCGAGAAGCCGACGGTGAGCCGTGGATCGAGCGAGGCGAACGGGTCCTGGAACACCATCTGGATCTCACGCCGCAGCGGTCGCACTTCATCGGGCGGCAGGCGCGCAATGTCGCGTCCCTCGAGCTCGATGCTGCCGCCGTCGATGTCGACCAGCCGGAGCAACGAGCGTCCGGTGGTCGACTTGCCGCATCCCGATTCGCCGACCAGGGCCAGCGTTTCGCCGGCGCGCAGGTCGAAGCTGACCTGCTCGACCGCATGAACGCGACGGCGCACGCGTCCGAAGAGGCCCGTCCGCACCGGGAACCTGGTCTTCAGGCCGCGGACCTTGAGCAGCGGCTCCCCTGTCTTGGGCGCGCGCAGCGGTGCGACGGTGGGCGCGGAAATGCCTTCCGCGGCGACGATCGGAAACCGCGCCGGCGTGTCGCTGCCCTGCATCGATCCCAGCCGCGGCACCGCAGCCAGCAGCGCGCGCGTATACGGGTGGCGCGGCGACGCAAAGATTTGCACGCATGGCCCGTCCTCGACGATCTCGCCGCGATACATGACGAGCACGCGGTCGGCGACCTCGGCCACGACGCCCATGTCGTGCGTGATGAACACGACGGCCATGTGCATCTCGTCCTGCAGCTGCCGGATGAGCTCGAGGATCTGCGCCTGGATGGTGACGTCGAGCGCCGTCGTCGGCTCGTCGGCGATCAGCAGCCGCGGCTGGCACGACAGCGCCATCGCGATCATCACGCGCTGGCGCATCCCGCCCGAAAGCTGGTGCGGGTGGCGGTCGAGCACCTGCGCCGCCTCCGGGATGCGGACCTGCTCGAGCATGCGCAGCGCCTCCCGCCTGGCCGCCGCGAAATCCTTGCCCTGGTGCAGCCGGATCGATTCGGCGATCTGCTCGCCGATCGTGAACACCGGATTGAGCGATGTCATCGGCTCCTGGAAGATCATCGCGATCTGTGCGCCGCGAATGGCGCGCATCGTTGCCGAATTGGCATGCGCAAGATCGATGCGCTCGCCGTTCGCGCGCTCGAAGTCGAGCCGGCCCGCGATGATGCGTCCTCCGCCGTGCTCGACCAGCCGCATCAGCGACAATGCGGTCACCGATTTGCCCGATCCCGATTCGCCGACGATCGCGACCGTTTCACCGCGACCGACGGTGAACGAGACGCCGCGGACCGCCGCGACGACGCGTTCGGTGCTGCGGAATTCGACCGACAGGCCGTTGACCGCGAGCAGCGGCGACGAGTCGGAAGGGAAGGGCATCGAGGAAGCGGAATGGACTGGAAAACAGGCGCATTATCGGCGATGCGCCGCGGAGCGACAATCGCGAAAATACACGGCGAAGGTCGCCAACTACGACAACGTATCTACGATCACAGTCGTCCCCGCGAAGGCGGGGACTCAGTGTCGTTGAACGGAAGACGCTAGGGCGCTCGCGAAAGCGAGCGCGCCTTCGCGGGAACGACGACAGAGTGCTGCCGGAGATCGACGATCATGAACAACTCGCTCCGTCGTGCCGCCGTCATCGGCGGAATCCGCATTCCCTTTGCGCGCAGCAATACTGCCTACGTCCATGTCGGCAACCTCGACATGCTTACGGCGGCGCTTGCGGGGCTCGTCGACAAATACAGCTTGCGCGGCGAGACCATTGGTGAAGTCGCGGCAGGCGCCCTGATCAAGCATCCGCGCGACTGGAATCTCGCGCGCGAGGCGACACTCGGCAGCGGATTGCATCCGCATACGCCCGCGTACGACGTACAGCGCGCGTGCGGCACCAGCCTGACCACGGTGATCCAGATGGCCCATCGGATCCAGATGGGCGAAATCGACTGCGCGATCGCCGGCGGCTCCGACACCGTCAGCGACGTCCCGATCACCTATGGCCGCAACCTGCAGCGGGCCGTTCTCGACAGCGGTCGCGGCAAGACGCTCGGCGACCGGCTGAAGCCGTGGCTGCGGCTGCGTCCCAGCGACCTCAAACCGTCGGTGCCAGGCACCGCGGAAGCGCGCACCGGACTCTCGATGGGCGAGCATTGCGAGCTGATGGCCAAGGAATGGAGCATCGGCCGCCGCGAGCAGGACGAGCTGGCCAACGCAAGTCACCTGAAGGCGGCAGCCGCATGGAAGGAAGGGTTCTTTGCCGACCTCGTCGTGCCCTACGAAGGGCTCACGACGGACAACAACGTGCGCCGGGACTCGACCGTCGAAAAGCTCGCCAACCTGAAGCCGGTATTCGACCGTAGCGCGACCGGCACGTTGACGGCAGGCAACAGCACCCCGCTGACCGACGGTGCGTCGTGCGTGTTATTGGCGTCCGAAGCGTGGGCCGATGCGCGCGGTTTGCCGGTCCAGGCGTACATCACGCAATCCGCCGTCGCCGCGGTGGATTACGCCGGGATGAGCGGCCCCCGCGAGGGCCTGCTGATGGCGCCGACCTACGCGGTGCCGGTGATGCTCGATCGCGCGGGAATCACATTGCAGGATTTCGACATCTACGAAATCCACGAAGCGTTCGCGGCGCAGGTCCTGTGCACGTTCAAGGCGTGGGAGTCCGCGGAGTACTGCCGCACCAAGCTCGAGCGCGACACGCCGCTCGGCACGATCGATCGCGCGAAGCTCAATCCCAAAGGAAGCAGCGTGGCCGTCGGCCATCCGTTTGCGGCAACGGGGGCGCGCATCGTCGCCACGCTCGCCCAGCAGCTCGCGCAGCGCGGTTCGGGACGGGGGCTGCTCTCGATCTGCACCGCGGGCGGGATGGGCGTCACCGCGATACTCGAGCGCTGACGCAACGCCGCCGTCAGTACTGGACCTTGTCGGGCTTCGCCTGATATTTCTTCCAGACGACGACGGCCTCGTCGCGCAGCATCTGCGTCAGCTTGATCGAGCGCTTCTCCTTCGGCAGCGCGAGCTGCTCGTAGATCGGACGGTCGTCGAAATTGCCGTACTCGAACGCGTCTTCGACGGACGCCGCGTAGTAGACCTGGTCGATTCCCGCCCAATAGCAGGTGGCCATGCACATCGGACACGGCTCGGCCGACGTGTAGAGGATGCAGCCGGGCAGCTTGAAGCTTTGCAGCGTGATGCAGCCCAGCCGAATCGCCTCCATTTCCGCGTGCCACGTGGGGTCGTGGCTGGCGACGACGCGATTCATGCCTTCACTGATGATCCTGCCGTCCCTTACCAGCACGGCGCCAAACGCGCCGCCGGTCGAGTATTCGAGCGCCGCGCGCTCGGACATCTCGATGGCCCGGCGCAGGAATTTTTCGTGGTCGGTATTCGGCGTGCTCACGTCGGCGACCCTCCGTGGTGTGCAAGGCGAATGCGTACAATAGCAAACGCACGAACTGGCCGCGCAGGCCATCGCGATCGACCGGAGGAACCATGGCGGAGGGATTGGCGAACGCGCTCTTTGGCGACGATGAGCTCGCGCGCTTGTTCACCGAAGCGGCGGAAGTCTACGCGATGGTCGCGGTGGAAGCGGCATTGGCGCGCGTCGAGGGAAGGCAAAAGCTCATTCCCGCCGCCGCCGCGACGGCCATCGAGCGCACGCAGCCGGCGATCGATTTCGCGGCGTTGCGCGCGGGGATGGAAGCATCGGGGGTGCCGACGATCGCATTGCTCGTCGAGTTTCGCAAGGCGCTCGACGACGCCGCGGCTTCGGCGCTGCACTTCGGCGCGACCTCGCAGGACATCATGGACACCGGGCTCGTGCTGCGGTTGCGTGACGCGTTTGCGATCCTCGACGTGCGCCTTTCGGATGTCATCGACGCGCTGGCCGGCCTCGCCGGCAAGCATCGCGCGACCGTGATGCTCGCGCGCACGCGCTGGCAGCACGCGCTGCCGACGACGTTCGGCGCTAAGGTCGCGAATTGGATGGGGCCGCTCATCCGGCACCGGCAACGGCTGGCCGAGCTGCTGCCGCGATTGCTGGCCGTGCAGCTTGGCGGCGCGGCCGGGACGTTGTCGGCGATGGGGCCGCAGGGCGTGCGCGTGATGGAAGACCTCGCGCAGGAGCTCTCGCTGTCCTGTCCGGCCGCGCCGTGGCACGTCCAGCGCGACAGCGTGATCGAGGCGGGGCAGTGGCTGGCGCTGGTGGCGGGCAGCCTCGGCAAGATCGGCCTCGATGTCGCATTGCTCGCACAATCGGAAATCGCGGAGATCGCCGAATCCGGCCAGAGCGGACGAGGAGAGTCGTCCACGCTGCCGCAGAAAATCAATCCGGTCGTATCCGACGTGATGGTGTCCATCGCACGTCAGCTCGCGGCGCACGCGGGCGTGTTGCACCAGGCGGCACTGGCCGAGAACGAGCGGGGCGCGTCCGCGTGGCAGCTCGAATGGCTGAACCTGCCGGCAATGATCGAGCTGACGGGCGCGTCGCTGCGCCATGCGCAGTTCCTGGCGCGCAATCTCGCCGTCGACACGCAGCGGATGCGCGCCAACCTCGACGGAGCCAACGGCCTTTATCTCGCCGAAGCGGCCACCTTCGCGCTCGCCGACCATACGAAGCGCAGCGACGCGAAACGGCTGGTCAAGGAGGCGGTCGCGAGGAGCCGCGCCGAAAACCGCCATTTCATCGACTGCCTGGCGGAATTGACCAACGCCCCCGTCGCGTGGGATCGGCTGCGCGATCCGCGCAACGCATGCGGCGTCGCCTCCGAATTCATCGACCGGACGCTTGCCGGCATCGGCAAGGCGAAGTCACGTCCCTGAGGGCGCCGCCTTGGGGCGGCGGACAACGTTGCAGCGAAAACCTCAGGCCGCCTGCCGCCGATTGACCTCCAGCCGCGCATCCACCAGCGCGACGATAGCGTCGACGGCGTCGGAGTGCATGCCCTTCTGATCGGCGATGCTCTTGACCAGCCGGTCGACGCGCTCGATATTCGGCGCGCCGGCGAACAACGCGCGTGCCGCGGATGACGGCTTGAGGAGCCCGCGCGCCGCATTGGCATATTTTTCGAACGGCACCTGATCCTCGGCCGCCGCGCCCATCCGCCGGCAGAGCTCGGCGACCCACTCGTAGACGGCGCGCGACTCCTCGAGGTTGCTGTGGACGGCGTCCTTGATCGAGCGCGCGCCGTCCCGCTGCACGCAGCGATAGTTGCCGGTCAGCAGCATGCACCACTTGGCGAGGGGCACGAACACGGAGTCGTGCACCTTGAGCTTCACCGGCAATTCGATCGGGCCGGCGGCGGTCTCGTAACGAATCGCCTCGATGTCCGCCTGCAATTGCCGCAGCATCGCCGTGTGCGCGTCCGATTCGAAGCGCGCCACCTTGAAGTTGGTGGGCAGGCTGACCTGCAGCACGTTGGTCTTCTCCTCCGGCGGCCGAAACGCCTGCGGGTCCGGGCTGCACAGCGTCATCAACGCAGGGTCGACGTTGTCCCAGACGGTGGGATCGGTGTAGCAATGCCGGTACGCGTTGGCGTTGAGGCCGGGAATGCGCGCCAGGTACGGAAGCGGTGGCATGTTCATGATCGACATGCACGGCACTTTCGCCTTGGCCACCGCGGCCAGCAGCTTGCGCACGGCGGGCGCGCGATATTGCGGCTCCTGCATCGCGAGCGCAACGAGATCGAATCTGGCCGGATCGACGGCTTCCGGCACGTCGGCGGACAACTTGCCTGGTGCGCGCCGCGAATCGATGGCGACCAGCTGGTTGCCGTCGCGAACCGGAAGCCGCACCAGCGTGCCTTCCTGGTTGATGACATCGACTTCCGCGGGCAGGCACACGAGCTTCACGTTGTGGCCGGCGAGCAGCAGCTTGGTGGCGAGCAGCGACCCGTAGGAGGCGCCCATGATCATGATGTTGAATGGCTTGCCCATCTTTTTCTTCCTCCGGTAATGCGTGGCAAATCGTCGGTCGAGCGCGCGAATCTGGGTCGCGAAGACTTGTTTGCCCTCTGCGCAAAAGACAAATCGTATGCAATATGCTTTTGCGATGCAAATTCGTGGCGCACGGCCCGTTGAGGATGGTGCATCGCAAACCACCCGCGGAACCGTGGGCGGCCGGACACATTTTCATAGCTGGATGCGCAGATAACCACGTCCGGTGCAGTTGCCAACCTCTGCTTTCCAGCACCACCGATGGTGCGCCGCGCCATCGAACGGATTGGTCGACCAGCGCGGTTGCGCAGCACTAGTCCTGGCCGGCAACGCGTTCGGTTGCGCCGCGCGGGGGGTCTTCTTCGGGAGGACGCACCTTGTTGAACATCGCGAGCAGCAACAGGTCGTAAACGATCTTGGTGAGCCCCGCGATGAGCAGCGGCCATCCGAACGACGATACGCCAAGCAGGTAGCCCGCCATGAAGGGGCTCGCGGCCGAGGCGAGGCTGCGCGGAACGGTGGTGATGCTCGCGGCGGCCGGTCGCTCCTCCGGCGTGACGATCGCCATCACATACGAGCTGCGCGTCGGAACATCCATCTGCGACAGCGCGCTGCGGACGAAGAGCAATACGATCACGTAGCTCAACTCGGGCATGAACGGAATCGCCACCAGGCACAGGTTGGCGGGAATGTGCGTGAACACCATCGTCTTGACGAGACCGATCCGGTTCGCGATGCGCACGGCAATCAGATAGGAAAATGCCGCCAGGACGCCGGTAGCGAAGAAGATCGTCCCGGTCGTGGCCAGCGACATGTCGAAGCGCTGGTACAGCCAGAGCGCGATCATCGATTGCACGACGAACCCACCGCCGAACGCATCGAGGCTGAACAATGCCGCGAGCGTGTAAACGATTCGCTTCGACCGATGCAGCGGCGCCTTGACGGCGGGACCGCCCGATTCGAGCGCGCGCGGCAAGCCACGATACGCGGCCGCCGCGGCGAGTCCGAGACAGGCATACGCGACGAACATGATTTGCAGCGACACCCTCGGCGACCATCCGGCGACCCCGGTCAGCAGCGCGGGCAATCCGGCGGCGAGCGATCCCAGCGCGGCAACCAGCGTGCCCACCAGGCTGTAGCGCGCAAACGTCGCGGTGCGCTGGCGGCTGCCGACGACGCGCGACAACACGGCGTGCTCGAGCGGCAGGAAGACGCTGACGTCTCCGCTCGACGGATTGAGCGTGCCAACGAACGCGATCAGCAGCAGCGGCCAGAACTGCGTCAGCAGCGCGAAGCTCAAGCCGGTGCCGGTCATGAGCACTGCCGCGGCCAGCAGCAGCGTCCGGTAGTGATAGCGGTACGCATGCAGGCCGACGACCAGCGTCAGCACGCCCGAGCCCAACAGCGTGGCCGACGCGATGATGCCCACTTCGAGCGCGCTGTACCCCAGCTCCAGCAGGTAGAGCGGCAGCAGCAGGCTGACGAATCCGTCGCCGAAGGCGCGGAGCCCCTTGGCGAACAGCAGGCGGTTGACGTTGGCGGTGTCCATGCGCGTCCTCTCGAGCGAGACGGCAGATTTGGACGGGACACCGTCTTTGGATACCTTGGCAGCAGCCACCGGGGATCTGCGGACCCCGACGCAAGCGATGCTATCCAATTTCGCCGCGGGTCGCAAACAGGGTCGCCGCCGTTGCAGATTGCGGGGCCGGTTCGTGCTACCGTCCTCATTGCAACGCCAACGATCGGAGGCCCCATGTCTGACCACGTTTACAAGTCGATCGAGCTGACCGGTTCGTCCAGCACGACCGTCGAGGACGCCGTGCAGAACGCGATCACGAAAGCCGCCAAGACCATGCGCAACATGCACTGGTTCCAGGTCATGGAGACGCGCGGCCACATTGACGAAGGCAAGGTCGCGCACTGGCAGGTGACATTGAAGGTCGGATTCAGGCTCGAAGACTAGACGCTCGTCACCGCGACCCGCCGGTCTCCATTGGCGCGGCGCAACGGTTGGTCGTAATATCTGGCCACATCCGCCCACGCCCGGGCTTCGCGGGCGTGCCGGTTGCAACGCCGACGCCACCTACGCCAGTGCATGGAGGACCGACGATGGAATCGCATATCGCTGCACCGCCGCGCCGGCCGGGCGCGCTGGCCGTGCACTCGTTGGACCGCTTCGTGTTCAGCGTGCCCGATCTGCGCGAGGCCATGTCGTTCTACCAGGCGTTCGGCCTCGACGTGCGCGACACCGAAGGTCGCCTCGACCTGTATACGTTTGGCCACCCGCACCGCTGGGGGTCGATCTATCAGCGCGACGGACCCAAGCGGTTCGAGTATTTGAGTTTCGGCGCGTACGCCGAGGACTTCGATGCGCTCGTCCAACGGCTTGGACGGCTGGGGATTGCGACGACGAAGCCGCACCCGCTGGGTGACGAACAAGGCGTGTGGTTCGCCGATCCCGACGGGACCGCCATCCAGATCGTCAGCGCGTCCAAAGTGTCGCCGACGGGCCGATTCGCGGCTGCCAGCGTTCCCGTGCAACCGGGCAAAGGCGCGGCGCCCAGCCGGTCCAAGGCCGGGATCACGCGGCCGCGGCGGCTTTCGCACGTCCTCCTGTTCACGCCCGACGTGCCGCGCTCGGTGCGCTTCTATGAAAACGCGCTTGGTCTGCGGCTGTCCGATCACTCGGGTGACGTCATCGCGTTCCTGCACGGCGCGCACGCGAGCGATCACCACATGCTCGCGTTCGCGAAATCCGATGGCCCCGGCCTTCATCATTCGTCGTGGGACGTTGCGACGATCGACGATGTCGGCATCGGCATGCAGCAGATGGCGGACCGCGGCTACACGCATGGCTGGGGCATCGGCCGGCACGTGATCGGCTCCAACTATTTCCGCTATGTGCGCGACCCGTGGGGAAGCTTCGCCGAATACTCGGCCGACATCGATTTCATTCCCGCCGATCTGGAATGGGCAGCCGGGGATCACGCGCCCGAAGATTCGTTTTATGTCTGGGGACCGCCGGTTCCGGACGATTTCATCGTCAATCACGAGAGCGCGGCTCGACGCGCCGGAACTTGATCCAAGACCAAGGGGGAATTGCCATGACTATCGTTCGCCGCATCGTCGCGGCCGTGATCGTGTTGGGATGTGCGCTGGGCTTCGTTGCGTCGGCATCGGCGCAGCCGACCGGCACGCCGATTCGCATCGGCAGCACGCTGGCGCTGACCGGACCATTGGCGTCGACCGGCATCGTCCACCAGCTCGTCGGCGACATCTACGTCGCCGATCTCAATCGTCGCGGTGGTCTGCTCGGACGGCCCGTCGAATGGATCGTCAAGGACGACCAGTCGAAACCCGAGCTCGCGCGCACGCTCTACGAGCAGCTCATCACCGTCGACAAGGTCGATCTGCTGATGGGGCCGTACGCCACCGGCGCGATCCTGTCGGCGATGGGTGTGGCGCAGCGCTACAACAAGATGCTCATCCATCACACGTTCGGCATCCCGAGCCTCGCCAAGTACGACGGACAATTTCCCACGTGGTCGCTCGGCGCCGATCCGGCGAGCACGTTTCCGAACACGGTCCTCGACATGCTCGCCGCGACGCCCAAGCCGCCGAAGACCGTCGCCATCGTGACCAGCAAGTTTCCCTCCGTGCATTTCATGTCGCTCGGCGCGCGCGAAGTCGCGAAGAAGCGGGGGCTCACCGAAGTGCTGTTCCTCGAATGGGAATTCGGCAATCGCGATTACGGCCCCATCGCAGCGCGGATCAAGGATGCCAATCCGGACTTCGTGTGGGTCGGCGCCATCGGACTCGAGGGCAATCAGCTCCTCGAAGCGATGAAGAAGATCGACTACACGCCGCAATATCATTTCTACATGTACCCGGCGCCGGGTCCGATGGTGCAGGCGCCGGAGGCGAAGAACGCGCTGGCCGGCACGATATTCGAAGAGCACGCGCCGTTCATCAACAACCCGGGCGCCGCGGCGTTCGTCAAGACGTACAACGAGCGCGCGGCCAAGGCCGGCTTCCCCTACACCGGCGTCGAGACCCAGGCGGCGGCGTCGTTCACGGCCTGGCAGGTGCTCGAAGCCGCGGTGACCGCGACCAAGAGCCTCGACGACAAGGTGCTGGCGGACTGGCTGCGCAAGAACCGCGTCGACACCATCCAGGGCAAGCTGCGCTTCGACGGGCCGAGCAACTACGGCGATGACCTGATGCGCGTCAAGCAGGTGCAGAACGGGCGCTGGGTCGTCGTGTGGCCCAAAGCCTATGCGGCTCCGGGTGTCACGCTCGCCACGCCTTGAATGCTGATACGGGCGATTGCTGAAATGGAAGACGGCGTCGACAAGGCTCCCGTCATTCCCGCGAAGGCGGGAATCCAGTGTCTTTTGTCGAACGCCACTGGGTCCCCGCCTTCGCGGGGACGACGAGTTGCATTATTTTCTCGCGGCTGACGCCGAGATGGTCAACGGCGTCGACAAGGCTACCCTCATTCCCGCGAAGGCGGGAATCCAGTGTCTTTTGTCGAACGCCACTGGGTCCTCGCCTTCGCGGGGACCACGAGTTGCAGTGTTCGCTCACGCTGCGTAAAGATCGGCAATGGCAATGCCCAGTGTTGCGCTGTTGTCGCAATCGGTATTGTCGGGCGTCTTCATCGGGGCGCTCTACGGGCTCCTCGGCCTCGGCTTGAGTCTCTCCTGGGGTCTGCTGCGCCAGATCAACCTCGCGCATTTCGCGCTGGCGTTTCTCGGCGCGTACCTTTGCTATCAGCTTTCCGCGAAGGGCGGGATGAATCCGCTCGCGACGCTCGCCGTCATCGTTCCCGCATTCTTTGTCCTGGGCGCGGCAATGCAATGGGTATTTGCGCGCTTCAAGGTGAGTGCATTCAACTCGCTGCTCGTGACCTTCGGTTTGACGGTCATCATCGAAAGCGTCATCCAGGCAATCTGGACCGCCGATTTCCGCCGGCTCGATTCGGTGTACGGCGACGCGAAATTCAAGATCGGCATCCTGTACGTGCCGGTGCCCGAATTAATCACGCTGGTGCTGTCATTGGCGCTGGCGTTCGCCCTCTGGGCGATCCTGCGCTTCACGGACGTGGGCCGCGCGCTGCGCGCGACCGCCGAAGACGGACCGATCGCCGCCGCGTTTGGCGTCAACCAGAAGGCGCTCGCGCTGCTGCTGGCAGGAACGTGCGCGGCGCTGGCCGGCGTGGCCGGCGTGTGCATCGCGTTGAGCTACACACTGGCGCCGGCGCAAATCTACGCATGGATCGGCGTCGTGTTCGCGACGGTCATGCTGGGCGGGCTCGGCCGTGCGCTTGGCCCGATTGTCGCCGGCATCGTGATCGGCGTCAGCGAATCGCTCACCATGGCGATCACGTCGCCCGCGTGGGCGCCGCTGGTTTCCTTTTCGCTGCTGATCCTCGTGCTGCTGCTCAGGCCGGGGAAGAGTTAGGATGCGCAACGTCGTGGCGGCGATCCTGCTCGCCGGCGGCGCGCTCGCGCTGTTGCCGCTCGTTGGCTTGCCGCTGTTCTACGAGTCGTTCCTCTACCTGGTGTTCCACTGGATCGTGCTCGCCACGTCGTGGAACATCCTGTCCGGCTACTCCGGCTATTTTTCGTTCGGCCATGGCGCATTTTTCGGCGCCGGCATGTACACGACGGCGGTGCTCGCCACGCGTTACGACGTGCCGTTCCTGCTGACGCTGCCCGCGGCCGCGCTGGTCGCGATGGTGCTGGGCGTGGCACTCGGCGCGGTCGTCTTTCGCGTCAAGCGGGTGCGCGGCGAGCTCTTCGCGCTGGCCACGCTCGCGTTCACCTTCGTCGTGGGCACCATCGTCCTCAACACGCCGATCGACGGCGGACCCGGTATCGCACTGTCGGGTGTCGCCGTGCCGGCAATCGGCCGCTCGGCGGCTTCGTCGTTCTATTTGCTCGCGTTGGCGCTGGGCGTCGGCACGCTGATCATCGCCTACGCGGTGTACGTGTCGAAGCTGGGCACCGGACTCTTCGCCATCCACGACGACGAAGACGTCGCCGAGGTGCTGGGTGTGCCCACGTTCCGGTACAAGATGGCCGCGTTCGCGCTCTCCTGCGCGCTGGCGGGCGTGGCCGGCGGGCTGCAGGCATTGTTCGTTTCTTACGTGACGGTGAGCGAGACATTTTCGATCATCGTGCCGCTGTCGGTCGTGCTGATGAGCGTGCTTGGCGGAACGCGCCACTGGGCGGGTCCGGCGGTCGGCGCCGCGTTGATCACCGGTTTGCTCTACGCCTTCACCGCGGGCGATCACGCGCTGGCGGGCAAGGTTGTGTTCGGCGTGGTGCTGATCGCGGTGATCCTGTTCATGCCCGACGGTGTGCTGGGCCGCTTCACCGCGCGGCGCCAGCGGCATCGCAGGATTCCGCCGATCACGGTCGCGCAGGAGCCGTTGCCGGCGCTGACGCGAATACCGCGCGTCGCGGTGGGCGAGCCGCTGCTCGTGGCACGCGGCGTCCGCAAAGCCTTTCGCGGCGTGAGAGCGCTGGACGGTGTCGATCTCGACGTGCGCCGTGGGGAGATTCTCGGGCTGATCGGACCCAACGGCTCGGGCAAGTCGACATTCATCAATCTGGTCAGCGGCCATTACCGCGCCGATGCCGGGACGCTGCTGTTCGAAGGACACGATATCGCGGCACGCGATGCGCACCGGATCGCGCGGGCCGGCATCGCGCGCACGTATCAGATCCCGCGTCCGTTCGCCCATCTGTCGGTGCGGGACAACGTGGCGCTGCCGGCGATGTTCGGCGCGGATGCGCTCGATCGCTCGGCGGCGCTCTCCGAAGCGCGGCGGTGGCTCGCATTCACCGGACTGTCGCCGCATGCCGATGCGTTCCCGGAAGAACTCAATCTGCACCAGCGCAAGTTCCTGGAGCTCGCGCGCGCACTCGCCGCGCGGCCGCGGCTGCTGCTGCTCGATGAAGTGTTGTCCGGGCTCACGCCCGGCGAAATCAACGATGCCGTCGACCTGATCCGCGCGATCCGCGACGACGGCGCCACGATCGTCTTCGTCGAGCATGTGATGCGTGCGGTGATGGCGTTGTCGGACCGCCTCGTGGTGCTCGACCACGGCATCGTGATTGCCGAAGGCAACGCAACCGCCGTCATGGATCATCCCGATGTCGTGACCGCGTTCCTGGGGCGCGCCTGTGCTTGAGCTCATCGATGTGCAGGTGAGCTACGGCGCCGCGGTCGCGCTGCGCGGCATCTCGTTGCACGTCAAGCCTGGCGAGCTCGTGTGCGTCGTCGGGCCCAACGGCGCAGGGAAATCCACGCTCATCAACGCGATCGCGGGGCTTCATCGCGTCGCCGCCGGCGCGATGACCCTGGACGGGCGCGACCTCACGTGCCTGCCTTCGCATCGGTTCTGCGCGGAAGGGATTGCCGTCGTGCCGGAAGGCCGGCGCCTCTTCGGCGCGCTGACGGTGCGCGAGAACCTCGAGCTCGGCAGCTACCTGCCCGCCGCGAAGGCGCTGCGCCAGGCATCGCTTTCGCATGTATGTACACTCTTTCCGGCGCTGGCCGAGAAGCTCGACCAGCCGGCGGGGGCGCTGTCGGGCGGCCAACAGCAAATGGTCGCGATCGCGCGCGCACTGATGGCGCGCCCGCGGCTGCTGCTGCTCGACGAGCCCTCACTCGGGCTCGCGCCGCTGATCGTGCGCGAGATGTTCGGGATGATCGAGCGCATCCACGGCGAAGGCGTGGCCGTGTTGCTGGTCGAGCAGAACGTCGCGCTGGCGCTCGATGTCGCCACCCGCGCTTACGTGCTCGAGGAAGGCTGCATCGTCGCCGAGGACACGCCGGCGGCGCTGCGCGTGCAACCGCATATCCGGCGCGTCTATCTCGGTTTGGGCGTTACGTAGACCGGGCGTAGGATGGTCAAATGGTTGCCCGAGGGGAAACAATGTTGACGCTTGCGGCACTCGTCCTGTTGCCGGCCGCGGTGTTCATCACTGCCGCGCCCGCGATCGCCCAGGACAATTACCCGAGCCGGCCGGTGAAGATCATCGCGCCGCAGGCGCCTGGCGGCGGCGTGGACCTCGTGGCGCGCATCATCGCGGACAAGCTGCGCGTCGCGATGGGCCAACCGTTCCTGGTCGACAATCAGGCGGGCGCCGGTGGCGCGATCGCGGCGCAAACGACCGCCCGGGCGCCGCCGGACGGCTACACGCTGATGATCGGCTACGTGGCCACGCATGCCACCAATCCCGCGGTGAAAAACAATCTCGGCTACGACGCCGTCAAGGACTTCACGCCCATCGCGATGATCGGCGGCACGCCCAACCTGCTCGTCGTGGCGCGCGCGGTGCCGGTCAACACGCTGCAGGAATTCGTCGTCTACGCCAGGAACAACCCGGGCAAGGTCGACTACGGGACCTCGGGCGTGGGCACGCTGAACCACCTGGTGATGGAGCAGTTCAAGCACGTCTCCGGCGTACCCAGCATGGCGGTGCCCTATCGGAGCATCGGCCAGGCGTTCACCGATGCGATGGGCGGCCAGATCCAGGTTATTTTTCCGGGGCTCGCCGCCGCGCTGCCCCATGTGCGCTCGGGAGCGTTCAAGCCGCTTGCCGTGACCGGGGAGAAGCGTCAGCCGGTTCTCCCGAACGTGCCGACGTTCAAGGAGTCCGGCTACGAGGGTTTCGACGGCCTCACGTGGTACGGCATCGTCGGGCCGGCGAAATTGCCCGAGTCCATCACCAAGAAGCTCAACGAGGAAATCAACAAGGCGCTCGCCTCCGCCGACCTCCGTGACAAATTCACCGCGGAGGCCCTCACGGTCATGCCGATGACGCCGCCGCAGTTCGGCCGATACATCGCCGATGAGATCGTCCACTGGACGGCGGTCGCGCGCGCCAGCAAGATCGCGGCCGAATGATCTACGAACCCGAATGACGGCGACGCTCCCGAAGATTTCCGTCTCGGAGCAGCTCGCGGCGGCCTTCTCCGGCATGCCGGAAGCGCTCCCGGCCGCCGTGGCGGAAATGTGCGATGCGGTGCTGATGGATGTTGCCGGCCTGTGCGTGGCGGCGCGCAACAGCGAGTACGTGCAGGCCGCGCTGCGCGCGACCGCAGAGCCGGGTGCGTGCACGTTGATCGGCCATGCGGGCGCGTTCAACGTTGCGACTGCGGCGCTGTGCAACGGCACTGCCGCCCACGGCGAGGACTACGACGATACGTTCGAAGGCGGACCGGTGCATGCCGGCGCGGTGATCATCCCGGCCGTGCTCGCAACGGCCGAGCAGCACGGCCTCGCGGGCAGCGACGCTGCGCGCGGCATCGCCGTGGGTTGCGAGGTCATGTGCCGCCTGTGCGTCGTCGCGCCCAAGCGCGTGCACCAGGCGGGGTTTCATCCCACCGCGGTGTTCGGTGCGCTGGGTGCGGCGGCAGGCGTTGCGTCGGCGCTGCGTCTGCCTGACGCGCAATGGTTCAACGCGCTGGGCGTTGCCGGCAGCATGGCCTCGGGCATCATCGAATACCTCGCGGAAGGCGCGTGGACCAAGCGCATGCATCCCGGCTGGGCGGCGCAGGCAGGTTATCGCGCGGCGCGCATGGCGCAGGCGGGGTTCACCGGTCCACGCACGCTGTTCGACGGCGAGCATGGCTTTTTCCACGCGTTCGCTAACAGCGATGGCTGCGACTTCACTGCCATGCTCGACGGCGCGGGCACGCAATGGCTCTGCGCCGATATCGCCTTCAAGCCGTATGCGTGCGGCACCATGGCCCATCCGTACATCGACTGCGCGCGCAAGCTCGTGGCCGACGGTGTGCGGCCCGCCGATGTGGCCTCGGTCGAATGCAAGACCGCCGAGGGTATCGTGCATCGGCTGTGGGAACCGCTCGCGGCCAAGCAGAATCCGGTCAATGGCTATGCCGCGAAGTTCAGCATCCCGTACGCCATCGCGGTCGGCATGTTGCGCGGCGATGCCGGCCTCGTCGAATACGAGGAAGCGGTGGTGCGCGACCCCACGGTGCGCGCGCTCGCGGCGAAGGTGCGTTACGTCGTCGATCCCGATAACCCTTACCCGCGCAAGTTTACGGGCCATCTGCGTATCACGCTGAGGAACGGCGAAGTGCGCGAGGCAAGCCAGGGACATTTTCGCGGCGGCCGCGAGGAGCCGATGTCGGCTGCGGCGCTCGAGGCAAAATTCATCGCCAACTGCATTTACGGCGGCTGGAACGCGGAGCGCGCGCGTAGTGCGCTCGCCGTGCTGCGCACGCTGCGCGCCGCGCCACGCGTCGATCTTGCCGCGTTGCGCGGCTGACCGGGGAGCCATGGACAGCGTACCGCTCAAAGACAAGGTGGCCCTCGTCACCGGCGCGGGGCGCAACATCGGACGCGCCATCGCGCTCGCGCTCGCCGACGCCGGTGCAAAGGTCGCCGTGAACGTGCGCGCCAGCCGCGACGAAGGCCAGGCGGTGGCGGACGAGATCGCGGCGCGCGGCGGCGATGCATTGCTGGTCGCGGCCGACGTCACGCGGCGTGCCGACGTGGACGCGATGATCGCGGCGATCGCGCGACATTTCGGCCGGCTGGACATCGTCGTCAATAACGCAGCGATACGTCGCGAGGCGGGGTTCGCCGACCTGCCTTACGCGGAGTGGCGCGCTACCCAGGCGGTGTGCGTCGACGGGGCCTTCCACTGCATCCAGGCTGCCTTGCCGTTGCTGCGGGAGAGCGGCGCGGCCACCGTGATCAATATTGGCGGCCTCACTGCGCAGACCGGCGCCTCGAAGCGCGCGCATATCGTCACCGCCAAGGCGGCACTGGGCGGACTCACCCGCGCCCTGGCACATGAGCTCGCGGAGTTCGGCGTCACCGTCAATTGCATCGCGCCCGGCATGATGGATACCGTGCGCAAGGCCGCAAGCGCGACGGCCAACCCGATGCATCACGCGAATCGCAAGACGCTGCTCGGGCGAAGCGGCCACCCGGACGAAATCGCCAGCGCCGTCGTGTGGCTGGCCGGCCCGGGCGGACGCTTCGTGACCGGCCAGACGCTGCACATCAACGGCGGCGCGTACCTGGGCGTTTGATCGGCGTGCCGCGTCGCTTGCGGCGCAGCTCGGGCACCGCTATTGCAAGACAACGTCGGTCAATTGGTCATCGACGCGCCAGGTCCCACCCTCCCTTGCTCCTGTCGTGCCTGCGGAGATCAACGCCTTGGCAGCATGAAGCGCCCGTCCGGCGAAGGCTACTTTGCTCCCATCACGGCGCCGGGCAGCCAAAGCGTCAGCGGGGGCCAGACGGTGATGGCGGCCAGCACCAGCAACAGCGGCACGAGCCAGGGCAGGATTGCACGCGAGATCTGCTCGAACGTCACCTCGGCGATCCGCGACATGACGAACAGAACGACGCCGATGGGTGGATGGATCGTGCCGAGAATGAGATTGAAGATCATGATGAGCCCGAACTGGACCGGATCGATCCCGAAACCGATCGCCGCGGGAACGAGGATCGGAATCAGGATCAGCAATGCGGCCAGCGCCTCCATGAAGCAGCCGATCACGAGCAGGATGAGATTCGAGACGACCAGGAACACGAGCGGCTCATGGATCGCCGCCACCATCGCGGGCGCGAGCGACTGCGGAATGCGCGAGATCGACATGCACCAGCCCAGCGCGCCGGCCACCATGACGAGCACCATGACGATGCCGGTCGTCTCCGCGGTATTGATGAGGATCGCGGGCATGTCCTTGAGGTGCAGCGTGCGATAGACGACGAAGCCGAGAAACAGCGCATAGATATCCGCGACTGCGGCGGCTTCGGTGGGCGTGAACAATCCGCTGAACATGCCGCCCAGCAGGATGACCGGCGCCAGCAATGCCCAGACCGCTTCCTTGAATGCGTCCCAGATGTTGCACAGGCCGCCGAACGCGTGCCGCGTCAAGCCCTGGCGAGGCGCGATGATCGCGACCATGATCATCAGCGAGACGCCCATCAGCACGCCCGGGATGACGCCGGCGAGAAACAGCCGGCCGATCGACACGTCGGCGCTCACGCCGTAGATCACCATCGGCAGGCTGGGCGGAATGATCGGGCCGATCGTGGCCGCGGCGGCACTGATCGCGGCCGCGGTCTCGGGCCGGTAGCCGGCCTTCTTCATCGCGCGGACCTCGACGGCGCCCGTCCCCGCGGCATCGGCGACTGCCGAGCCCACCATGCCCGCGAAAATCATGCTCGACAGGATGCTCGCATGCGCGTAGCCGCCGCGCAGCGCGCCCACGAGCGAAGTCGCGAAGCGCACGATGCGGTCGGTGAGCTTCGCCGCGCCGAGGATGCTGCCCATGAGGATGAACAGCGGCGCCGCGACGAGCGGAAACGAGTTCATCGCCTGCGCCATCTTCTGCGGAACGATCGAGCCCGACAGGCCGCCGAGCAGCACGAACGCGAACGCGGCCAATCCCATCGCTGCGAACAGCGGCATGCCGAGCAGGATGACTACCAGCCAGACGCCGACGATCTCGATCATCAGCTGGGTCATTCGAGCGCGGCCTCGTCACGCGCGATCGCGGCTGCTCGCCGCGGTTGGAGCGTCTGCATGACCTCGGTTGCCCCCTGAACGGCGGTGACGGCGCCCGCCAGCACCATGGGCACATACATCCAGGCCATGGAGATCGGCAGCGACGTCGCTTCGAGATCGTGGTTCTTGGCGACGAGCACCACGCTGTACCACGTGACCAGGATGCCGAAGAGCGAGAGTGCAAGCTGGATGGCGAGCTCGACACTCCTGTGCGCGCGAGGCGGGAGTCGATCCTGGAAGTAGCGAATGCGCACGTGCAGCCGCTTGCGGCTGGCGAGCACCCAACCGAACACGGCAATCCAGACCATCAGGAAGCGCGACAGCTCGTCGGTCCAGATCAGCGGATTGCCGAGCGTGCGCGTGACCACGCCTAGCGCTACGCATCCCAGCAGCACCACGACCAGCGCGCACGCCACGAACGCGGCGGTGCGATCGAAGCCGCCAATCAGCGAGCGAAGCATCGTGATCTCAGCTTGTTCGTCGTTCCCGCGAAGGCGCGCGCGCCTTCGCAGGGAACGGAGAAATGGGCACGCATCCAGACTCCGGACGGTTCACGCCGCGGCGATGCGCTCCCAGAGACCCTTGCCCCACTTCGACTCGAACTTGGCCGGAAGGCTCGCGAGCACCGGCTTGCGGAAACTCTCGAGGTCAGGCTGGATCACGTTCATGCCCCCGGACTTGAACGTGTCGACGAGCTTGCCCTCCTGCGCGAGGATCTCGTTGTCCTGGATCTGGCCGTTCGACGCGATCGCGGACTTGAGCACTTCCCGTTCTTTCGCGCCGAGCGCCTGCCACGTGGTCTCGTTCACGACGATGAGCCGCGGCGTGATGATGTGCCCGGTCAGCACGAGATATTTCTGCACTTCGAAGAACTTGTTGCTCTGGATGGTCGGCAGCGGATTTTCCTGGCCGTCGACCGCGCCCTGGCTCAACGCGAGATAGAGCTCGCTGATGTTGAGCGGCGTCGGCCGCGCGCCCCAGGCCTCGGCCATCGCGCGAAACGTGTCGACCTCGGGGATGCGCAGCTTGAAGCCTTTCATGTCGTCGACCGTGTTGATCGGCTTGGTGCCCGACGTGACGTGGCGCTTGCCGTAATACGTCGATCCGACGACCCGCATCGAGCGTTTGGCGACGAGCGCCGCATTCATGTCGTCGACCAGCGGGGAAGACAGAACGCGGCGCACCTGCTGGGCGTCGCGCCAGATGTAGGGTGCCTCGAGGATCGAGAATTGCGGCACGAACTGGCCGAACTGCGCGGCGCCTTCGTCGACGATCTGGATCGCGCCGCTCGACGCTGCCTCGATCAAGTCGCGTGACGACCCAAGCTGGCCCGCCGGGAACGTCTGGATCTCGAGCGCGCCGCCGGTTTGCTCGCGGACCTGCTTGGCCACGCGGTCCATCATCGCGACGGCCGGATGATTGGTCGGGAGCACCGTGGCCCAGCGCAGCGTCGTCGCGGCTCGTGCCTGGCGCGGCAGGGCGCCGGCCAGCATGGTGCCCACCGCGGTTGCCGCTGCGGCGCCCATGACGTGGCGCCGCGTCCAACGCTTCGAATCGCTCATGCCATTCCTCCCAGTTATGCGTTCGTTGCCGATCACGCGGGGTGTTCGCTTCGCAGGTTTCCGGTAACGATACAGCGACTCGGCGCAGAGTCAACCGGAACCCGCTCCAGGCGCGGCGCGGGCGGAAGTACTTTGTTTCGCGTCTTGCGCGAACGCGCCGAGGATCAACCTGCGGTCGCGGCCGGTGTCGCGATCGCAGTCTCTTCCGCGAACTCCGCTTCGTTCGCCGGCGCGCGCACACGGCGTTTGCGACCGTCGGTGAACACCTTGACGATGTCGAGCGTCTCGCGCACACCGACGTCCCGCGCATGGCGCTTGAGGAAGCGCCGTGCGCTCGCGCGTCCTTCCGCATGGAGCTTGTCGATCCACGCCCGGGAGCGCTCCAGCGCCGACCCCTCGTCGAACAGCGCGGCGCGGGGCGGCCCGATGCGATGCATGCGCAGGTCGAGCACGCTCGCTCCAGCCGCGCCGCGCGTCGCGACGGTGCGCATCGCCGCGATCGCCTGCATCTCGGACACCAGGCTCGAATGGAACACGATCTCCCCGATGCGGCGGCGAATCGACGCCGCATCCTTCGGCAACTGCGGCGTATCGTCGGGCGTGAGCTGAACGACGATCAGATCGTGCGCGGCGCCGCCGCCGATCAACGGCCACAGCGTCGGGTTGCCCGAATAGCCGCCGTCCCAGTACCACTCGCCCTCGATCTCGATGGCCTGGAACAGTTGCGGCAGGCACGCGGAGGCGAGCAGCACGTCGATCGTCATCGACTCGTTGGAGATGACGCGCGGCAGCCCCGATCGTACGTTGGTCACCGTGACATGCAGGGCCGGAGCGGACGAGCTGCGCAACGCCTCGATGTCGACGTGCGCGGCGATCGCCTCGCGCAGCGGATTCACGCCGAGCGGATTGGCGTGATAGGGCGAGAGCGTGCCGTTCGGGATCAGCCACATGCCGATGGTTTCACGCCAATGGCGTTCGACGGGCCCCCACACTTCGCGGCCGAGATCGGCGACCGCGGGGTGCGCGACCGATCGCCAGAACGAGCGTAGCCGCTCGCGCGCCATCGCGGGCGCGCCATTGGCGATGGCGCTCGCGACGATCGCCGCATTGATGGCGCCCGCGCTGGTTCCGCTCAATTGCGCGATCGAGATCGTGCGGCTCGCAAGCAGCGCGTCCAGCACGCCCCACGTGTAGGCGCCCCACGACCCGCCGCCCTGCAGAGCAAGGGCCACGGGTGTGCGCACGCTCGATGCGCGGATGTTGTCTTGCTTGTTGATCGTGGTCATGGATCGAAGGTCGGCGCGGGTTGTGCCCGCCGACTGCGTAGATACGCAGCGCGCATTCGCGCACCGGATCGTGTCCGGCGGCGATGGCGGCCACGCTGGCCTATTGCGCCATGCGGTCAGTCAATGCGCGGCGTCTCAGATGGGTTTCAATGCGCTAATGCTGCATTGCACAATCCGAGTATAGGGAGGCGATCAGTGAAATCCAATCGGAATTTCAGATGATTGCCATCGGCGCCGTCGATGGCAATATGCGCGCAGTTGCAATGCACAAATTACAAATGTCATCGTCGCCGAGCATGGCGGTCTCGTTCAACGCCTTGCGTGAAATCGAGCACGGCGCGCAGGTATGTTGCTTCTCCGACCATCGAATTGTCTTCATGCCCGCCACCCGGAATCAGCGTAAGCCATCTGGATCCGTGGGTGGCATGAAAGAGCCGCTCGCTCATCGCATGCGGAATCTCGGTATCGGCCGTTCCATGGATATACAACGTCGGTACGCGCAGCAGCGGCACCTTGGCAAGCGTGTCGAAGCGCTGGTGCAACAGCCAGTCGACCGGGAACATCCAGAAGAGCGCCTTCGCCAATTCGGGGATCGAGGTGAAGGTGCATTCGGCAACAATCCCCGCAACTTCGGGGTGGCGCAGCGCGACCTCGATCGCGATGGCGCCGCCCAGCGAGTGGCCGTAGATGAACGCCTGCCCGGGATCGACGTGCCGTTCCCGAACAAGAAAGCTCAAGGCGGCCTCGGCGTCCTCGTACACCCGAAGCTCGGAAGGAAACTCGCCACCGCTCTTTCCATAACCCCGGTAGTCCACCGCGAGGACCGCAAACCCGGCCCGATTGAGCCGCGCGATGCGCTCGACGTTGCTGCCCAGATTGAAATCGTTGCCGTGCAGGTAAAGCATCGCGGGGGCCGCCGTGTTTTCGGAGGGCAGCCACCAGCCATGCAACGAAGTGCCGGCCACTGGGATCCCGACGTCCTCGTACTTCAATCCCAAGTCGGCGGGATTTTGCTGAACATCGCGACTCGGCAGGAAGATCAGCTTTCGCTGCCTTGCCCACAGGTACCACGCCGCGCCACCATAGCCGATGACGATCAGCACGAGGCAGGTCAGGACGATGTGCACTGTGTAAGCCTGGGCCGCATTGACAACATGGCCGTCAGGACGACGGGACCGGATTGCCGTGCGTCTCGACGAAACGCGCCAGCGCTTCCTCGGTGCGCGCAAGGTAGTCGGCGGCGTGCGCACGATAGTCGGCGCCGGGCGCGGCGAGGTGGATCGCGGAGACCATCGCCCACAGCGCCTCGCGCAACGTGCTGGCCACTTTCATCGCGTCGAACGCGCGCTGGAGCGCGTCGCCGACGGGTTCCCCGAAATACGCTTGAAGCAGCAGCCGGTCATCGACGGACGAGAAGCGGCCGTTGCTTGCGAGATTTGCAAGGTCGAACATCGCGGTGCCAAAGCCGCCGTATTCCCAGTCGATGAGCCAGAGGCGCTTGCCGTCATCGATGAAGTTGCCGGGTAGCAGGTCATGATGGCCGAAGACGCCGGGCAGCGGCGTCTGCTGTGCTTCGAGCGCGTCGGCAATTGCTGCATACCGCGTCAGGTCGCCGCCGGTGCCGCCGCGGTCGGCCTGCAGCATCCGCGCGTAGCGGCGGATGACGTGAAAGACCCAGAAGGTGTTCGCCGGACCCGCGAGGTGACGCGCGAGCTCGCGGTGACAGGTCGCGAGGAGCGGCACGATGCGCGCGACGTTTGCGCGCATTTCAGGTTCGGCCAACGTCCTGCCGTCGATATGCCGGATGACCATGATGCCCGGCTCCGCATAGACCAATTCGGGCGACAGGCCCGCCGCATGGGCAGCGATGCTGGCTGCGCGCTCGCGGTCGCGGAAGACGTGGTGGGCTGGAATGTCGCCGCCGCAACGCGCGACGTAGCGCTCGCTCCCATCGGCGACGATGAATGCGGTGTTGGAAAGCCCTCCGTGCAGCGGCTCGGGCGTCACCTTGCCGCGCCAGCATGGCAGTGCTGCGATTCGTGCTTCGAGATCGACCGTCATGATTGAATGAAAGCGGAATCCGTCATGAGTTGGATCGATCGCGCGAGGCTGGCTTCTGCGGCACGAAGCGGGCGCCGTACGCCAGAAGTCCCGACGCCAGCACCACTACGCCGAGCGCCATCGTCAGCGAGGTCGCGGTGGCGATGCCGCCGATCAGCGGCGGCCCGATCATGAAACCGCTGTAGCCGATCGACGTGACGGACGCGATCGCCGCGGCCCGGCTGACGCCCGGCACGCGGGTCGCGGCATTGAAGAGAATCGGCGCGACCGGCGCCAGCCCGGCGCCGGCCAGCGCGAAGCCAATGAACGCGACCCACGGACTCGCCGAGATCAGCACGACGGCCATCGCGATTGCGGCAACGGTCGCGCCGAGCCGCAGCAGCGCCTGCTCCGAGTAACGCGAGCGAAGGATGTCGCCGCCGAACCGCGACAACGCCATCGCCGCGGAGAAGGTCGCGTAGCCGAGCGCGGCCTGCGCCTGCGGCATGCCGACCTCCTGCGAAAGGTAGAGCACGCTCCAGTCGTACATCACGCCTTCGGCCGTCATGCCGGCAAGGATCAGGATGCCGATGATCAGCAAGAGGCCCCTGGGCCACGCGAAGTGCGCTTGTTCGCCTGCGTCGCCGCTTGCGGCATGCGTCTCGAGCATGCCGAGCGACGCAATGAGGCCGACGATCGCGATCCCGCCGCAAACGGCGAAGAGCTGAAACCGCGGCGCCACACCGATATCGAACAAATATGAGGCAAGTGCCGCGCCGGCCATGCCGCCCACGCTGAACATGCCATGCAGGTTGCTCATGAGCGCGCGGGCGCTCAAGCTTTCCAGCTCCGACCCCTCGGTATTGATGGCCACGTCGAACAGGCTCATCGAGGCGCCGAAGATCAGCATCGCCGGCACCAGCGCGGCCACGCCCGGGAACTCCAGCGCGACACCCAGCATGAGGCTCATGGACAGCGCCGCGAGCGCGGAGGTTTTGCGCGCGCCGAGTCGTCCGACGACACGTCCCGCGATGAAGAGCGCCAACACCGTACCGATCGCCACGGCCAGCAGCACGAGCGAGAGCGTCGCTTCGCTGAGCGCGTAGCGGGCCTTCACCGAGGGGATCTGCGTGCCCCAGGTGCCGACGATGACACCGAGCGCCATGAACTGAAGCCGCGTGGCCCAGCGTGCGCGCGCCAGGGCGGAGTGGGAGTGCGGGACGGGGAAAGCCAACCGGACGTCGTATGGTTTCAATTGCCGCGCAACCGATCGCGAGCGTGGAACCACCACGTCATCAACGGCCGGAACCATGGCGTCCCGTTGTAGAACGGCACGGCGGTGAACGGAATGTCGTCGAACGCCGTGTTCCCTTCCGGCCGCCCGAGCACTTTCAGCGCGACCTTGTGCCCGAGATAGGGCATCAGCGCAACGCCCGAGCCATTGCATCCGAGCGCGTACCAGATGCCGTCGCGCCGGCCGATGCCGGGCAGGTCGCTGCGCGTCATCGCGACATTGCCGGTCCAGACGTGGCTGACGCGCGTGTTGTCGAGCGCAGGAAAGATCCCACGCAACTCTTTCGCCAGCCACTCAGCGGCGTCGTCGAGCGGAATCGGGTGCAGCGCCGCGCGGCCGCCAAGCACGATCCGCGTGCCATCGGGCGCCGGTCGGTAATAGAGGTGCTTGTCGCGCGTCTCGACCAGCATCCGTCCATTCGGTATCAGACTGCGGACGCGGTCGTGCCCGATCGGTTCGGTGGCGATCATGTAACTGGGTATCGCGACGAGCCGACGCGCGAATGCAGGCGTCGCCCGTCCCGTATAGCCATTGGTGGTGACCACGACCGCGGCGGCGGCGATGCTTCCTCGCGCCGTGTCGACGGTGAACCGGTTGGCTTGGCGGTTGACCGCGGTCACCGGCGCCTGCGCCGCGACCAGCGCGCCGGCGGCGCGCGCCCGATCCAGCAGCCCCCGGTAAAACATCGCCGGATGCACGCCGCCGTGGGCGCGAAACAGCAGGCCGCCCTGGTAGCAATCAGCGGCGATCTCGCGGCGCACATCCGCTTTGCTCAACACGTCGATCGGCATGTCGAGATCGCGCTTGAGTGCCTCGGCGTCGCGCGCCATCGTCGCGTAGTCGGCTTCGGTCCACGCGCCGCGCATGCGGCCCACTACCTGCAAGGCAGCGTCGATTCTTTCGTCGGAGATCAGCGACTTCGCAAAATCCAGCGAGGACATTCCCTCGCGGACCAGGTCCTTCGCCTTCTGCGCTCCGAAGCGTTCGATCAGCTTGGCGTATGACAACCGGTGGCCATGGCCGATCATGCCTCCCGACCGGGTCGACGCGCCTTCGCCGGGCGCCAACGCCTCGAGCACGACGACGGCGCGCCCGGCGCGCACGAGCGTCAGCGCCGCCGACAACCCTGCGTACCCGCCGCCGATGATCGCCACATCGCATTCCTTCGGCAGCGCGACGTTCGCCTGCGATTCGAGCGGGGCGGCGTCCCACCAGTACGGATCGTGGGAGGGCGATCCCGGTTCTGCTGCCATGTCAGGCCCCAATCCATTCTCGTGGTGATCCGGCGATTGTATTATCGCAGGACGCGGAGCCTGTCTGCCTCGATCCCAAGCACGAACATCGCGTTTCGATCGCATCGCCAACCCTTTGGATAAGGCACGCATGCTTCGCATCGTCGTCATCGGCGGCGGCATCACCGGTACCGCCGCGGCGGCTGAACTGGCGCGCGCAGGCCAGTCCGTGACGCTGATCGAGAAGCACCGCATCGCGGCGATGGCATCGGCCTGGACGCTTGGCGGCGTCCGCCAGTCGGGCCGCGATCCTGCCGAGCTGCCGCTGGCGCGCGCCGCGATCGCGCTATGGAGCGAGCTGGCCCATACGCTGGGCGTCGATGTCGAATTTCGCCAGGGCGGCAATCTGCGCCTGGCCCGCACGCCGGACGAAGTGCAAGTTATCCGTCAACTCGTCGAGAACCAGCGAGCGCTTGGCCTCGACCTGCATTTCCTCTCCGACTCTGCAGCGGTCCGCGCCGTCGCGCCGGCGATCTCGCCTGCCGTTCTCGCCGCCTCGTATTGCCCGACCGATGGACACGCGAACCCTGTGAAGGCGACGCAGGCATTCGCCAGGTTCGCGCGATCGCACGGCGCTGTCGTCCGTGAAGGCGTCGCTGCGCTCGCGATAACGGTCGTGGGTGATCGCGTGGCGGGCGTCGACACGTCGGATGGCTTCATCCCCGCCGACCGCGTGATCGTCGCTGCCGGCGTCAACACGCCGGCATTGATCTCGCCGCTCGGCGCCGACCTCCCGTTGTCCATCAGGGTCGTCCACGTCATCCAGTCCGAACCGTTGCCGCCGTGCCTGCTGCCAGCGTTCGGCGTCGCCAATGCCGACTGCGCGGGGCGGCAGGAAGTCGACGGACGCCTTCGTTTCACCGGCGGCGCTGGTGTGTGGCCCGGCGATCCCTCGGAGTGGACGGAGCCTGCGCTTGCGCCATCGGCATCCGAACTTCGCGGCGTCGTCGAACGTGTCGCCATGGTGCTTCCGCTGGCGGCGAAGGCGCCAATTGCCCGCGCCTGGGGCGGCCTCATCGACCTGACGCCCGACGCGCTGCCGGTGATCGATGCGCCCGCGCACCTGTCCGGCCTGGTCATCGCCGCCGGCTTCTCGGGTCATGGATTCTGCCTCGGCCCGGTCAGCGGATTGCTGTGCGCCGACCTCGCGCTCGGGCGTATTCCGAGGCATGATCTCTCGGCGTTCACGCTTGCCCGCCTCAAAGGCCCCGCGAAGATGCCGGCCGAGCTTACGTTGCACGGATAAAGCATGCTCACTCCAACCGGACGCGTCGTCCTGATTTCAGGCGCCAACCGCGGCATCGGCCTCGCGCTGGCGCAGGTTCTTTATGCAAAGGGCTACACGCTCAGCCTCGGCGCGCGCGACATTGCCTCGCTGGCGCGAGCGACCACGGCGATGGATCCGGCGCGGGTCCATCGGGCCCGTTACGATGCCGGTGACTGGCAGGGACAGGCGGCCTGGGTCGCCACCGCGAAGGAACGCTTCGGGCGTATCGACGTCCTGATCAACAACGCCGGCATGAGCTCGGACATGACGCTGGGCGATGCGACCGAGGCTGCGCTCGACGAAATCTGGGCGGTCAACTGCAAGGCGCCGCTCAACATGATCCGGTGCGCGCTGCCCCACCTGGAGGCGAGCGGCAGCGGCCGTGTCGTCAATGTCGCATCGCTGTCGGGCAAGCGTGTCGCCAACGATCATGTCGCGTACAGCATGTCGAAGTTCGCGGTGCTGGCGCTGACGCACAGCACGCGGCGGATCGGCTGGGACAAGGGCGTCCGCGCAACGGCGATCTGTCCTTCGTTCGTGCGCACCGACATGACCGCCAGCACCGACAAGATCGCGCCGGAGGACATGATCGACCCGGCCGATCTCGCGGAGCTCGTCGCCACCGTCATCGCCTTGCCCAATACGGCATCGATCTCCGAACTGCTGGTCAACTGCCGGCTGGAGGCGATGGTTTGACGCGCCGTCGCCTGTGGCTCCTACCACGCAATACCATCTACAATCGCTCTCCCCAAGGAGGTACCCATGAAAAGGCTCGTTTTCGGCTTCGCGTGCGTAGCGCTGATTTTGGCGTCCCCCGTTTTCGGGCAAAAGAAAAGTCTCGTCGTCGGCATGGGATCGGCCGATGCCGGCAAGCTCGACCCGCACATCGCATCGACGACGCCGGACAAGGGCCTGCTCTCGTGGATGTTCAACGGCCTCGTCCGCGTGCGGCCCGGCAAGATCAGCCCGGAGTTCATCGAGCCGGATCTGGCCGAAAGCTGGACATCGAATCCGGCCGGTACCGAATGGACGTTCAAGATTCGCCCCGGCGTCCAATGCCATCACGGCTATGGCGAGTTCACTGCCGACGATGCCGTGTATTCGCTCAAGCGCGCCAGCAACAAGGCGACGTCGTCGTATTCCAATGATTATTCGGCGATCGACAAGGTCGAGGCGATCGGCAAATCGACCGTGAAGATTACGCTGAAGAATCCGGTCGCCGGATTCCTCGGCTACGTGGCCAACGTCAACGGCGGCAACATGATCTGCAAGAAGGCCGCTGAGGAGATGGGCGAGAATTTCGCGAAGAAGCCGATCGGCACCGGGCCGTTCATGTTCGCCGAATATCAGCCGCAGCAGTTCGTCAAGCTGGTCGCCAACAAGCAGTACTTCCGCGGCGCGCCCGCGCTCGAGGAGATCACGTACCGGTACATTCCCGCCGATTCGAGCCGCGATCTGGCGTTCCAGTCCGGCGAGCTCGACATGATCTATGGCAAGCAGGACCAGACCTGGGTCGACCGCACCGCGAAGCTGCCCGGCGTCAAGGTCGTGGCGATGGAACCGGGTGAATTGTCGGAGCTGTATCTCAACGTCACCGTCAAGCCGCTCGACGACATCCGCGTCCGCCAGGCCATTGCGTATGCGATCGACCGCAAGGCCATCGTGACGTTCAAGGGCGCGGGCACCTCGCGCGAAGCCGTCTCGGTGATTCCATCGGGGTACCTCGGCACCGACCAGAAAGCGCCGCTGTTCCCGTACGACGTGGCCAAGGCGAAGGCGTTGCTGGCCGAAGCCGGCTATCCCAATGGCGTGACGATCAAGACGATCCATACGACGCTGACCGGCATGCAGACGCTGATCGAGGCGGCGCAGGCGCAACTGAAGAAGGCCGGCATCAATCTCGATATCGAGCTCGTCGAGCACGCGACGTTTCACGCGCAGATTCGCAAGGACCTGTCGCCGATCGTTCACTATCAGGCGGGGCGATTCCCCGTCGCCGATGTCTATCTGACGCAGTTCTTCGATTCGCGCTCGATCGTCAACACGCCGACGGCGGTCACCAATTTCAGCCATTGCAATGTCGCCGACGAAGAGATTCGCGCCGCGCGCATTGCGACCGACCCGGCCAAGCAGCTGGCGCTGTGGAAGACCGCGCAGGAAAAGATCGCCAAAGCCGTGTGCGGCGTGCCGATCTACGAACAGCTGCAGCTCTGGGCGTGGAAAGATTCCCTGGACCTGGGCTACGAAGTGCAGGGCTCGCTGAATCTGTCGCCGCCGGTTACGGAGAAGACGCGTTTCACGAAGTGACTTGAATGCACAGCTGAAGTCGTGCGTCAATCGAAGGCTGTCAATCGGCATCCGCGCGCTACTGAGCTAGCCGCGAAGCGGCGGCGATCGGCGCGCTTCGTGCCTTTGCTACGTGGAAGGCGCGCGGCCGCCCGAAGCCTTCCACGCAAATATCATCGGGCGCAAATCGCGCGGGGGGCGGCGAAGCCGCTCCCGGTCACGCGATTTGCGCACGGTCGCGCTGAATGACCACGTTCCTGATCCGGCGTCTTGCATTCGCGGTCGTCACGCTGTTCGCCGTGCTGACGCTGGTGTTCGTGCTGGTGCGGATCGTCCCCGGCGATCCCGCCCAGCTCATCCTCGGCGACCAGGCGAGTCGCGAGGCCATCGAGGCGCTGCGGCAGCGGCTTGGCCTCGACCTGCCGATCACGCGCCAGTACCTGGTGTTCCTCACCGGCGCGCTTCGCGGCGACTGGGGCGTCTCGATGATTTCCGGCCAGCCGGTCATTGGCGAAGTGCTGAAAGTTCTGCCGTGGACGATCGAGCTGACGTTCGTCTCGCTGATCATCGGCATTGTTCTCGGCGTCCCGGCCGGCGTCTACGCAGCGATCCACCGCAACCGCTTCGTCGACTACGCGGTCCGCATTTCGTCGCTGCTCGGACTGTCGTTCCCGCCGTTCGTCTCGGCGATCATCCTGCTGCTCATTTTCGCAATCGCACTGCCGTGGTTCCCGGTGATCAGCGCGCGTTCGGGCAGCGCGTTCGCGTGGTACCAGTCGATTACGCTGCCGGCGATCAGCCTCGGGCTGATCTCGGCCGCTTATGTCACCCGTGTCACGCGCTCGGCCATGCTCGAAGTCCTGTCCGAAGACTATGTCCGGACGGCACGCGCAAAGGGCGTGCCGTGGAATGTCGTGATCTGGCGCCATGCGTTGCGCAATGCGCTGATCCCGATCATTACCGTTGTCGGGCTCTATCTCGGCATCCTGATTGGCAATTCGGTGCTCACCGAAATCGTCTTCAGCCGGCCCGGCCTGGGCAAGCTGCTGATCGGAGCGCTCAACCAGCGCGACTATCCGATGCTGCAGGGGATGATGGTGATCTATACGTTGATCGTCGTGCTGGTGAACCTGCTGACCGACCTTGCCTATGGCTTCGTCGACCCGCGGGTGAAGCTGAAATGAGTGCGACTGCAACGAAGCCCGCGGTTAGAGCAGCGGCGCCGTCGCCGTTCGCCTACTTCGCTTCCGCAACGCTGAAGGCGTTCAACACCAACAAGACGTCGTGGATCGGGCTGGTCGTCTTCCTCATCGTCGTCGTTGCTGCGATCGCAGCACCGGTGCTTGCGCCGTACGATCCAACCGATCAGAACATCCTCGAAAAGCTGCGCCCGCCATCGATGGAACACTGGCTCGGGACCGACAGCTTTGGCCGCGACACCTTGTCGCGGCTGATCTACGGCGCGCGCATTTCGCTGATCATCGGCGTCGTTTCCACACTCGCGGCGATGATCATCGGCACGGCGATCGGCATGCTGGCCGGATGGCATGGCGGGCGTCTCGATACCGTCACGATGCAGGCGATGGACGTGCTGCTCGCGTTCCCGTCGCTGATCCTGGGCCTGATCCTGGTGGCGATGCTGGGACCGTCGATGACTAACATCATCATCGCGATCGCGCTGACCTCGATCCCGCCGTTCGCCCGCATCGCCCGCGCTCCGACGATCGCGGTGAAGGAACGCGAGTTCGTCGACGCCGGGCGCGCGCTTGGCTACTCCGATACGCGGATCCTGGGCGTGCATATCCTGCCCAACATCCTGCCGGAGATCCTGGTGATGGGCTCGCTGTGGCTCGCCAACGCGATCCGCACCGAGGCATCGCTCGCCTTCGTCGGCCTCGGGGTGAAGCCACCGATCGCGACGTGGGGCGGGATGATCCGCGAAGGGTTCGAGAACATTCTCGACAGCTACTGGCTGGCGCTGGTGCCGGGCGTGGCCATCCTGATCGTGATCTTCGCGCTGAACCTGCTTGGCGACGGCTTGCGCGACGCGATCGACCCGAAGCTGAAGGGCGAGACGTGAGCGCGGAAGTCGCAGCGGCAACCGCGCCCGTCCTCGCCGTGCGCAACCTGACGACGGCGTTCCGCGTCGACGACGCGTGGATCACCGTCGTCAAGGGAATCTCGTTCGAGATCGGCCAGCGCGAGACGGTGGCGATCGTCGGCGAGTCGGGCTCGGGCAAGAGCGTGACCGCGCTATCGATCATGGGCTTGCTGCCGGCCGCCAACAGCCGCGTGTCCGGCGAAATCCTCCTCGAAGGTCGCGACCTGCTCAAGCTGCGCGAAGACAAGATGCGCCACGTGCGCGGCAACCTGATCTCGATGATCTTCCAGGAGCCGATGACGAGCCTCAACCCGGTGCTGACGCTCGGCTTCCAGATCGCCGAGGCGCTGATCTATCATCGCGGCCTCGATCGCGCGCAGGCCGAAGCCGAAACGCTGCGCATCCTCGAGCGCGTGCGCATTCCGTCGGCGAAGTCGCGCCTGCACGAGTATCCGCACCGGCTCTCCGGCGGAATGCGGCAGCGCGTGATGATCGCGATGGCGCTGGCCTGCAAGCCCAAGCTGCTGATCGCCGACGAGCCGACCACCGCACTCGACGTGACGATCCAGGCCGAGATCCTCGAGCTCATCAAGCTGCTGCAGGACGAGGAAGGCATGTCGGTCCTGTTCATCACGCACGACATGGGCGTCGTCGCCGAGATCGCCGATCGCGTCGTTGTCATGCTCAATGGCGACGCGGTGGAACAGGAGCCGACCGCGCAGCTGTTCGCAACGCCGCGCGAGCCGTATACCCGCGCGCTGCTCGCCGCGGTGCCGCGGCTGGGCTCGATGAGGGGCCGCCCGAATCCGCAGCGTTTCGCCATCGTCGATCCGGTGAGCGGCGCCGCCGAAATCGTCCCGGACATTGCGTCGACCGCGGCGGTGGCTGAGCGGCCGGTGCTCGAAGTGGCGCACCTGGTGACGCAATTCGACATCCGGTCGGGCGTGCTGAGCCGCGTCAGCGCACGCGTGCATGCGGTCGAGGACGTTTCGTTTTCACTGCATGCCGGCGAGACGCTGGCGCTGGTCGGCGAAAGCGGATGCGGCAAGTCGACGACCGGCCGCTCGATTCTCCGGCTGGTCGAGCCCAAGTCCGGCACGGTGCTGTTCGAGGGCAAGGACGTGCGCGCACTCGACCGCGGAGGCCTGCGCGCGGCACGCCGGCGGATGCAGATGATCTTCCAGGATCCCTTCGCCAGCCTCAATCCGCGCAAGACGGTAGGCGGCGCGATCGCCGAACCGATGATCGTCCATGGCCTTCTCAGTGGCGCCGATGCGCGCGACCGGGTCAGCGAGCTGCTGCGCAAGGTCGGCCTGTCGCCCGACATGGCGAGTCGGTTTCCACATGAATTCTCCGGCGGCCAGCGGCAGCGGCTGTGCATCGCCCGGGCGCTTGCGCTGGCGCCGAAGCTGCTCGTCGCCGACGAAGCCGTGTCGGCGCTCGACGTGTCGATCAAGGCGCAGGTGATCAACCTGATGATGGACCTGCAGGCCGAAATGGGACTGGCTTACCTGTTCATCTCGCACGACATCGCGGTCGTCGAGCGCGTCAGCCACCGCGTCGCGGTCATGTATCTGGGCGAGATCGTCGAGATCGGGCCGCGCGCGGCGATCATGGAAAATCCGCAGCATCCATACACCAAACGCTTGATGGCGGCGGTGCCGGTACCCGAAGCGGGCCGGCGCCGGTTGCGGCGCGGACTCTCGACGACCGAGATTCCGAGCCCGGTCCATCGGATGAACTATGTGCCGCCGCCGCGGCTATATCGCGAGGTGGGGCCGGGGCATGTCGTGCAAGCGTTCGACGCGTAGCAGTGCGCGGAAGGTCCTGCCGATCGACGGATGACCGCCGCGCAGTCGGCGGCACAAGATAGTCCGCTATCGTCATTCCGGTCGGTTTGCAAGTCCGACCACGATGCTTACTGTGTCATCATGGCTGCGAGCGCCGCAATGGTTCGCACGCTTCATGTCGCGCTCAGTGCGCACACAACGCCGTTGATGCGAGCGGCGTAGAAACGATTAACCGAGGAGCACATCATGGCCAACGAAGATGATGCCAAAGCGCCGCTCGATGCGATGCAGGATACGCTGTCTAGACTCAAGGAGATGGAGCACTATTCGAAGACGAACATCGAAAAGCTCGCGGCATTATGGCTCGAAGTCAGCGAGCACAAGGAACAGAAGCAGTACGAAGCGATGGTCGACGAAGTTCTCAAGCGTCAGAACCAGTTTCAGGAGTCGATCACATCCCTGATCGAGGCGTATGAGGAGGAAACTACACGGATGCGGGCTAGCACGCAGTAGCGGAGTAGACTCGCGCATTTTTTCAGTCGAACGACGTGCCGCCTAACCGCGCGCTCAACCGGACCCGCCGGTTTATGGCTTCTTGCTCGCGCACATCGCTGGCGCGGGCCGGTTAGCTTGGATACGTTAGCCATGAACACCCATACTGAGGCAGATTGTGAGCATTGAAGCCACCTACTTCCTGGGCGCGGTTGCCGTTGGCCTTGGGGCAACTCTGTTCATGGACGTTTGGGCGCTGCTGCTGAAGCGTGTGTTCAGCATTCCTTTGCCCGACTATTGTCTGGTCGGGCGCTGGCTTCGCTACATGCCCGAGGGCACGTTCGTGCATGCGAGCATCGCCGCCGCTTCGCAAAAGCGTTCCGAGTGCGCAGTGGGTTGGATCGCCCACTATGTCATTGGTACCGCGTACGCACTCGTGCTCGTCGCCTTCGTGTCTGGTAGCTGGCTTGCGCGGCCGACCTTGTTGCCAGCCATGCTTTTCGGCATTGGCAGCGTGCTGGTGCCATACGTAATCATGCAGCCGTCCTTCGGACTTGGCATCGCTGCGTCAAGAACGCCCCGGCCAACGCAGGCCAGGCTGCGAAGCCTGATGGCGCACACAGTCTTCGGGGCCGGGCTCTACATATGTGCTGTTGGCGTGAGCTGCGTGCTGCGGGTTCATGCCTGACCCGGCGCTCAACCGGACGGGCCGGACTTCGTTCTTGCCACCGTTGGCGCGGGCCGCTGGTCAGCCTGATACGTCAGGCCCCATTCGAATCCTATTCGTGGGACGGTGGCTAGCGCTTTCAATGTCGCGCAACAGCGTAGCAGGCATCTAAACCGGCTCGACTACATGTGGGTGGCGCGTGGAAAAGGACATGGTCGACTGGCTATATCACCTCCCGGTAGTGTGGATGGCCGTTGTTGTGTTCGCTGCGACCCTTCTGATCAGCGGGGTGATCTACGTTGCCGTGCTGGCGCTCGCAACGCGCGAGCGAGCGCGGGCGTTCAAGGCCATGTCGCCCGTAATGTTGACGCCCCTGGCTGTCATCTTTGGCCTGATCGTCGCATTTCTCGCGGCTCAGGTCTGGACCGACGGCGAGCGGGCCAATGCCGCGGTGATCCGTGAAGCGAACGCATTGCGAACGGTTGTCGTTCTCGCGGCCTACTATCCGCAAGAGCACGAAGCACGCATACGAGCCTTTGTCCGCCGCCACATCGAGAAAGCCGTGAACGAGGAATGGCCAGCCATGGCCAAGCGCCGCGCCAATTTGCCGCTGATCTCGGCTGGGTACACCGAGGGGCTCCAACTCGCCCTGTCTATCGTTCCCCAGAATGAAGCCCAGATGATCGCGCAGCGCGAAATGGTCTCGTCGCTGCAAAGCGCCTTCGAGGCGCGTCGGCAGCGCATCATAATCAGTGAATCGACGATCAACTGGGTCAAGTGGACCGTAGTCGGCTTGCTCGCTGTTCTGCTCCTGCTGACCATCGGCATCGTCCATAGCGACAACAGAGGCTCCGCTGCGATCGGCATGTCAATCTTCTCGGCAGCGGTCGCAGCGTGCATTGTGCTGATCGCTTCCCACAACCGGCCGTTTACTGGAGAGATATCCGTCGGGCCAGCCTTGCTGATGCAAGTCCTGCCAAAGGAAAAGCCATGAAGCTCCTGCGACTTTGAGCTACGCTGAATCACTTGCGCAATTCGCATGTGGCCTAACCCGGCGCTCAACCGGACGCGCCGGCTTGAACGCTGGCTCCCGTTGATCGTGTCTCACTAAGCCAGTCGATTGTTTTAGAAATCGGCTGTGGCCCCGGTGAAGATACGGCCATCCCCCATCGTGCGGGTCTTGAAATCCTCGCATTCGATCTGTCCCCGGACGCTGTTGAAAGCGCTCGCGCCCGAGCGCCCGAAGCAACAAACGTCGATGGCGGCGGGCCGGTTACCTTAGCCGTTGGGCGTCGGGCGGCTATGGCAGGGACGTCGTCATTCGTTGGCGATGGCGCCCAACTCACCTGGCGCGACACGCTGCCCTCACTCGGGCTTGATTCCCGCCGTCTCGACGATCTTGTGCCACTTGGTCTGCTCGCTCTTCAGCATTGCGCCGAACTCTTCCGGCGTGCTGGTCCGTGCTTCCACACCTTGCGCGATCAGCGCTTTTTTCACTTCATCCTTCTGCATGACCTTGCTGATCTCCGTATTGAGGCGGGCGATCACGGCAGGCGGCGTGCCGTTGGGCACGAGAATGCCGAGCCAGCCGTTCGCGTCGAAATCCTTGAAGCCCGATTCGGCGACCGTCGGCACGTCGGGCAACGCGGGATTGCGCTTCGCGGACGTCACGGCGAGTCCGCGCAGCTTACCGGCCTGGATGTGCGGCATGCCGGATGCGATGGACAGCGCGGCCATCGACGTGTGGCCGCCGAGGAGGTCGGTCATCGCCGGCGCGGCGCCCTTGTACGGAATTTCCACCACCTTGAAATTGCCCGCCGATTGCAGAAGCTCCATCGCGAGCTGGGGAAAGGTTCCGTGGCCCGCGGTCCCGTACGTAATCGCAGTGGGATTCGCCTTGGCGGCGGCGATGATGTCGCCCAACGTCTTGTACTTGGAATTGGCTTCGGTCATCAGCAGGAACGGCGAGCTCGCCACCAGCACGACCGGGGTCAGATCCTTGATCGGATCGATCGGCACGTTCTTCTGGATGGCGGGCGCGATGATCATGTTGTCGGCCTGTCCCATCACCATGTCGTAGCCTTCCGCATTGCCGCGCGCCGCTTCGATCAGGCCGATCGTGCCGGCAGCGCCAGCCTTGTTTTCGACGACGACCGTCCACCCGGTGGACTTCGCGAGCTCGGTGGCCACGATGCGGGACACGAAATCGGTGCCGCCGCCCGGGGTGAAGGGAACGATCAGGCGAATCGGTCTAGCCGGATAACTCTGCGCATGCGCGGGCGCGGCGACCGCGACGGCAGCCAGCAATGCAATCAACAGGCGAATCATTGGTGCTCCTCGGTGGAACTGCGGAAAATTGTTGATCAACCGACTGCGCGCCGCGCATCGTCGAGCGAATACTTGCGCAAGCGCGGACCGGCCTTCATCACCTGGCCGGGCAACGGGCGTCCGATGACTTCCTCGACTTGTCGGGCAACGGCAATCAGCGCCTCGAGATCGACGCCCGTGTCGAAGCCCGATTCCTCGAGCAGGTAGACAAGGTCCTCGGTGCAGATGTTGCCGGTGGCACCCGGAGCGAACGGGCATCCGCCGAGGCCCGCAATCGACGATTCGTATTCGCGTATGCCGAGATCGAGACCAACCATGACGTTGGCGAGGCCGACGCCACGCGTGTTGTGGAAGTGCAGCGCGATCCGCTGGTCGGGAAAGCGCCTGCCGATGGCCTCCACCAGGCGGGCGACCGTCGGCGGCGTCGCCATGCCGGTCGTGTCGCCGAGCGTCAAGCGGTCGACGCCGAGCTTCGCGTAGCCGTCGACGATACGCAATACCGCATCGACCGGGACTTCGCCTTCGAACGGGCAACCGAACGCGCAGGCGACGGCGCCGCGCAGCGACGCCTGGCCGCGCGCGATGCCCGCAATTTCCGCCGCGTTCGCCAGCGAGCCCGCGATCGGCGCATTGAGATTGGCCTGGTTGTGCGTTTCGCTCGCCGAAATGAAGCACACCATCTCGTCGACACGGGCGCCCAGCGCCCGCTCGGCGCCGCGCGCGTTGGGCACCAGCGCGGCGATATGGGCTTTGCTGCGACGGCGCAACCGCGCCAGCACGTCATGCGCGTCCGCGAGCTGCGGCACCGCGCGCGGACTGACGAACGACGTCGCTTCGATGTGGCGCAGCCCGGCGGCGATCATCGCATCGATGATCCCGGCCTTGACCTCGGCCGGAATGAGCACGGGCTCGACCTGGAACCCGTCGCGGGTTCCGACCTCGGTGATCGATGCTTTCGGCCGTTCAGTGGGCGAATTCGCGAAATTCATCGTTGCTCCTTCCTTCCAACGCGCAACGCGTATCGGCTCCAGTGTACCGGAGCGGGTTTACACGGCCCGCTGCGCATGCAGCGCAACGATCTCATCGGCGCCATAACCCAGCTCGCCGAGGATCGCGTCGGTGTCCGCCCCCAAGTCGGGAGGGACGCGATGGACGCGACACGGGTCGTCGGTGAACTTGATGGGAAAGCCGAGGACGTCGAGCGGCCCGTGCCGCGGATGGTCGATCGTCACCTTCATCTGCTGGTGACGGATCTGCGGATCGTCGAACACCTCTTTCAGCCCCATCACGCGGCCGCACGGCACGCCGGCCGCGTTCAGCACCTCCAGCCAGTGGGCGATCGGCTGTTTGCCGATCTCGGCGTTGATGATGGCGTTGATCGCGGCGCGCCGCTCGAAGCGATCGCGATTGGTCAGGAAATCCGGATGCGTGCGAAGCTCCGCAAGCCCGAGCGCGTCGATGAGCTTGTAGTAGAACTGGTCGTTGGACGGAGCGATGGCGACCTGGCCATCGGCCGCCTCGAACAGGCCGTACGGCGCGACGAGCGAATGGTCGTTGCCCGTGCGCAACGGCTGCTCCCCTGTTTCGAAATAGTGCGAGGCGAGATACGCAAGGTTGGCGACCATGCTGTCGGTCAGGCTGGTCGCCACTTCTTCGCCAAGACCTGTCCGCTCGCGCCGGACGAGCGCCGCGCAGATGCCCATCGCCGCGTAGGCGCCGGCAATGAGATCGGACAACGGGGGCGAAGCGCGCGCCGGCGCCTCGCCCTCGGCGCCGTTGACGCTCATGAAGCCGCTCATCGCCTGCGCGATGAAATCGAACGACGGCCGGTCGCGATACGGACCGTCGAGGCCGAAGCCGGTGATGTGGCAGCTGACGAGGTCGGGCTTGAGGCGTAGGAGCTCGGCGCGGCTCAGGCCGATCTTGTCCATGACGCCCGGCCGGAAGTTGTCGAGCACGACGTCGGCCGTCGCGATCAACTTGCGCAGCACGGACTTGCCCTCGGCACTGCGCAAGTCGAGCGTCAGCGACTTCTTGTTGCGGTTGAACGACGCGAAGTACAGGCTGAAGCCGTTGCGCATCATGCCTTGCTGGCGGATGGGATCGCCGTCGTCGACGTCCTCGATCTTGATGACCTCCGCCCCCATGTCGGCGAGGAACATCGAGCAGAACGGCCCGGAAACGATGCGCGACAGATCGACGACGCGTATGCCTTGCAGTTGCATATCTACCTAAATAGGATTACGCAGATGCGCCACAAACTACTCCGTCGTTCCCGCGAAGGCGGGAACCCAGTGTCTTCCGTCGCACGCCCCTGGGTCCCCGCCTTCGCCGGGAAGACAAGAGTTTTGCGAAAGCCGTCACGCATTTCGTTGATTATCGTTGAGAGAAGAACTGCAGCCATCAAGCTGCGAGCGGCACCGGCTGCACGCGGGGTTTGCGGAATTGACCGAGCAACGCGGCCTCGCGTGTCTTCGCGGCGTCGATGTTCTTCCGCTTGACGTGACCATACCCGCGGATCGTCGCCGGCAGGGTCGCCACCTCGACGGCAAGGTCGAGGTTATCGACACGCAAGCCGCGCTCGAGTTCCTCCACCGTGCGCTCATAGTCGGTGATGAGCCGCCGTTCCAGCTGGCGTTCCTCCGTGTGGCCAAACGGATCCAGCCACGTGCCGCGAAGACCCTTGAGCTTCGCGAGCACCTTCAGGACCGGACGCATCCATGCGCCATACGTGCGCTTCACCGGCGCACCCGTCACCTTGTCGGGCTTCACCCAGAGCGGCGGCGCGAAGTGATAGCGCAATTTGTAGTCGCCTTCGAAGGCAGCGTCGACCTGGCGCTGGAATTCGCCGTCGGTATACAGGCGCGCCACCTCGTACTCGTCCTTGATCGCCAGCAGCTTGAAATAATTGCGGGCGACGGCCTCGGTGAGCAGGATACTGTCGCCGGCCACGCGGAGTTCCGTGCGCCGAACCCGATCGACCAGCGACTGGTAGCGCTGCGCGAGCCCCGTGTCCTGATAGGCGGTGAGGAAATCGACGCGGCGTGCAACCGCGGCGTCCAGATCGGGCGCGATGACGCGATCGCTGCCGACCTCCGTCTCGGTGGGACGGGCCTGGCGTTCCACGCTCGCCGGATCGTGATACGCGAGCCGTCCCCAATTGAACGCGCGCTGATTGGCGTCCACCGTGGCCCCGTTGAGCTCGACAGCCCTGAAGATGGCCTGGCGCGAAACGGGAACCAGGCCCATCTGGTACGCATACCCGAGCAGGAAAATGTTCGTCGCAAGCGAATCGCCGAGCAACGCGGTCGCAATGCGCGTGGCGTCGAGAAAACGCGCTGCGTCGGCACCGATGGCATCGCGCACGCCGTCCTCCATCGCGACCCACGGCGTCTGCAGGTCCGGGTTCTTGATGAAGGCGACCGTGGCCAACCGGTTGGTGTTGATCACCGCCTTCGTCACGCCGCGCTGCATCCGCGTCATGATGGAGTTCTCGGCGGTCACCAGCAGATCGCTGCCGATCACCGCGTTCGCTTCACCGGCGGCAATGCGAATCGTGGTCAAGTCCGCGGGACGTGCCGCAATCTTGACGAACGTCGTCACCGCGCCGCCCTTCTGCGCGACGCCGGTCATGTCGAGCACCGACACGCCTTTGCCTTCCAGATGCGCGGCCATGCCGAGCAGCGCGCCGACGGTGATGATGCCGGTGCCGCCGACCCCCGCGACGACGATCGAATACGGGCGAGCGAGCGCGGGCAACTCGGCTTCAGGCAATTGCGCGAACTGGTCGTCGGCCGCCATCGCCTTGCCCCGGCGCGGCCGGCCGCCCTCGACGTTGACGAAGCTCGGGCAAAAGCCGTTCTGGCACGAGAAATCCTTGTTGCACGACGACTGGTCGATCGCGCGCTTGCGGCCGAACTCGGTCTCGACCGGCGTGACCGAGACGCAGTTGGACTTGGTGCTGCAGTCGCCGCAGCCTTCGCAGACGCGCGTGTTGATGAACGAGCGGCGCGCGGGATCGGGAAACTTGCCGCGCTTGCGGCGCCGCCGCTTTTCGGCGGCGCACGTCTGGTCGTACACCAGTGCGGTTACCCCGGCCACTTCGCGCAATTCGCGCTGGACCGCATCGAGGTGATCGCGATGCCGGACCGTCACGCCGCTCGCGAACGGTGCGCGTTTGCCATACTTCTCCGGCTGATCGGTGACGACCACGATGCGCGCCACGCCTTCCGCTTCCAGCTGGCGGGTGAGGGCGGGCACGTTGAGCGGACCTGGCAACGGCTGGCCGCCCGTGGCCGCGGTCGCGTCGTTGTAGAGGATCTTGAACGTGATGCCGATGTTGGCGGTGACCGCCGCGCGAATCGCGAGCAATCCCGAGTGGTAGTACGTGCCGTCGCCCATGTTGGCGAAGATGTGCTTGGTGTCGGTAAACGGCGCATGCCCGACCCACGCCGCGCCTTCCGACCCCATCGGCGAAAAGATCCTGGTGCCGGAGAAGATATACGTCGCCATGAAGTGGCAGCCAACGCCGGCGATCGCTTCGCTGCCTTCCGGCACGCGCGTCGAGCTGTTGTGCGGGCAGCCGGAGCAGAAATACGGCACGCGTCCGGCATCGCTCAAATACCCACGCAACTGCGGCGATAGCGAAGGCTTGGCGAGCGCCTCTTCCTTTGCGCGCAGCCACGCCGCCCGCTCGTCGATGCGCGCACCGGCGTGAAACCGCTTGAGCCGCGCCGCGATCACCAGCGCGACTTGCTCCGCGCTGAGCTCGCCGTTCGGCGCCAGCAGCCATTCGTTGGGGCCGCTTTCTTCATCGCGCTTGCCGACGATGCGCGGCCGCCGCGCATCTGGCCAGTGATAGAGCAGCGCGCGGATCTGGTCTTCGATGAGCGGCCGCTTTTCCTCGACGACCAGAATTTCCTCCAGCCCGAGCGCGAACGCATGCAGTCCCTGCGGCTCGAGCGGCCACGCAAGTCCGAGCTTGTAGACGCGAATGCCGATGCGCGCGGCTTCCGCCTCGTCGATGCCCAGGTGCTCGAGCGCTTGCCGCACGTCGAGATACGATTTGCCGGCGGCGACGATGCCGAGCCGCGCGTGCGGGCTGTCGTAGCCGACATAATTGAGCCGGTTCGCCCGTGCGTAGGCGAGCACCGCGGGCAATCGTTGCTCGTGGATGCGGCGTTCCATCGATAACGGTTGGTCCGGCAGACGCAAGCCCAGCCCGCCCGGAGGCAGCGTGAAATCCTCGGGCAAGCGCACCGCGATGCGCGCTGGATCGACACTGACGGACGCCGAGCACTCGACGGTGTCGTCGAGCGCCTTGAAGGCAAGCCACGAGCCCGAGTACCGCGACATCGCATAGGCGTGCACACCGAGATCGAGATATTCCTGCACGCCGGACGGCACCAGCACCGGGATCATCGGCGAGATCAGCATCGTCTCGCTCTGGGTCGCGACGGTCGAGGATTTGGCGATGTGATCGTCACCGCAGACCAGCAGCACGCCGCCGTGCGGCGATGCGCCGGCGGAGTTGCCGTGGAGCAGGGCATCGCCCGAGCGGGCGAGGCCCGCCCACTTGCCGTACCACATGCCGAACACACCCTGGTAGCGCGCGTGCGGGTCGAGCGTCACTTGCTGCGAGCCCCAGACGCCCATCACCGCCAGCTCCTCGTTCTGTCCCGGCTGGAAATGAATGTGATGCTGCTGCAGGAGGTCGTGCGCTTCCCACAGCGTCTTGTCCATGTTGTTGAGCGGCGAGCCCTGGAACCCGGAGACGAAGCCCGCGGTGTTGAGCCCCGCGGCCGCGTCGCGCACGCGCTGCATGATGAGCAAACGGGTGAGCGCCTGGATCCCGTTCAGGTAGACGCGGCCGCTTTCCAGCGTGTATTTATCGTCGAGCTTGACGTCGGCGAGCTGCATGGTGCTTCTCCTAGATCGCCTGGTCGTTCGGCTTGTCCGTGATGTAGGCGGTACCCGTGAACGCCGACACCACTGCGTCGTCGCGTTCCCGCTTGACCTCGACGCGATAAACGCCGACGCGCTTGCTCTTGCTCACCTCGACGGCGCACGCGCGCAGGACGTCGCCCTCGCGCACGGCGTGATGAAACGTCACGTGGCCATCGATCGCGGCGGCCAGGATGCCGTACGAATTGCAGGCGAGTCCGAACGCGCCGTCGGCCAGCGTGAAGAGGACGCCGCCATGGCACGTGCCGTTGAAGTTGATGTGCTGCGTGCCGACGCGCATGCGCAGCGTAGCCGTTCCGGGGCCGCCGGCCACGAACTCGATGCCCGCATGGCGCAGAAACTGGTCACGCCCGGCAAGGCCGGCCACGCGCAAGTCTGCGGACACCGAGGCCGGATCGGCATCGCTCGTCCGCTTGCGCAGGCGGCGGGCGATCCCGGCGGCCGCGGCGTGATCGCGCATCGCGTCGGCGACCGCCATGACGCCATCGCGCGCGGTTGCAGTGACCGACAGCACGGGCGTGCGCCATCCCTGCGGTCGCGGCCGCAATCCGAGCATCTCCTTCAATTCGCGGACCGTGTGGCTTGCCGCCGGCAGATCGCTCTTGCTGACGACGAGGAGGTCGGCAATCTCGAGAATGCCCGCCTTGGTGGCCTGCACGTCATCGCCGAGGCCGGGTGGGCACACGACGATGCTGGTGTCCGCCAGCGACGCGATGCCGACGTCCGATTGACCGGCGCCCACCGTCTCCACGATCACCGTCGAGAAACCCGCGACATCCAGGAGATCGACGATCGCTCCGGTCGTGCGCGACAGCCCGCCAAGATTGCCGCGCGAGGCCAGCGAACGGATGAAGACGCGCTCGTCCGCGCCGAATTCGCCCATGCGGATGCGATCGCCGAGCACGGCACCACCTGTCAATGGACTGGAGGGATCGATCGCCACGACGGCGACACGCTGGCCGCGCGTCAGCAATTCACCCAGCAGCGCGTTGATGAGCGTCGACTTGCCGGCGCCCGGCGGACCGGTGATGCCGACGACGTGGGCGCGTCCCGCGCGCTCGGCGAGCGAGCCCGCGAGCTCATGCGCAAACGGCGCGCCGTTTTCGAGCGCGGTGATCCCGCGCGCGATCGCGCTGCGATTCCCGGCTTCGATCGCCGTGAGCATTGCGGCCACCGCGCCCGGCAGCGGCCGCGTCAGCGCGGCCAATGGCTGTACGGTACCCACGCTCTCACACCGCCGTCAGCGGATGGCCGAAGCCCAATTCGCGCCGCAGCGTGCCGCAGATCTCGCCGTGCGTCGCACCGACTTCCGCCGCGGCGACCACGCCGCCGAAGATGTTGGCATCGGCAGCCTTGGCGTTGGCGGCACGCGCGAGATCGTCCAGCGCATGGCGAACGGCATCGTTCGCGCGCGCGCGCTTCCACTGCGCGAAGTGCGCGCGGTGCGCGTCCATCAGCTCCGGATCCGGTTTCGGCAGAGCAGGGCGCGCGCTCGCGTCCTCGTCGACCTGGTAAGCGTTGACGCCGACCACGACTTGCTCACCACGATCGACGCGCTCCTGGAACCGCCGCGCAGATTCCCCGATGCGCTGCTGCACGAAGCCCGACTCCACGGCCTTGTACATGCCACCCCGCGCCTCGACCTCGTCCAGCACCGCAACGATGCGCGCCTCCATCTCGTTCGTAAGCGCCTCGACGTAGTAGGAGCCGCCGAGCGGGTCGATGACATCGGTCAACCGCGCTTCCTCGCGCAGGATGTTCTGGGTGGCCACCGCGACGCGCGCCCCGAATTGCGTCGGGCAGGACAACGCTTCATCGTAGGCGTCGGTGTGCAGCGACTGCAGGCCGCCGAAAATGCCGGCGATCGCTTGCGCGGTCACGCGCGCCACGTTGTTGAGCGGTTGCTGGCGCGTGAGATCGACGCCCGAAGTCTGCGCATGGAACTTGAAGCGCCACGAGCGAGGATCGCGTGCGCCCAGCCGCTCGCGGGCGAGACGCGCCCAGATGCGGCGGCCGGCGCGAAACTTGGCGATTTCCTCGAAGAACGAAACCGAGATGTCGAAAAAGAACGTGAAGCGCGGCAGCACGTCGTCCGGCGACAGCCCCGCGGCGCCGCAGTCGTCGGCGTACTGGATCGCCGAGCTCAAGGCGAAGGCCATCGCTTCGGCCGGTGTCGCACCGGCCTGTTGCATGTGCTGGCCGACCACCGACAGCGGATTCCAGCGCGGCAGATGCTGGTTGCACCAGCCGATATGGTCGGTCAGGATCCGCCGCGCACCCGGCAGCGCGATACGAAAGAACATGTGGTTGGCCACGAAGTGCGACAGATAGTCGCTCTGGTTCGACGTGCCGGTGAGCGAGGCCCAGTCCACGCCGCGCCGCTTCGCGGTGGCCAGCATGAACGCGAGCAGCGTGAACGGCGAAGGATCGTTCATCGCGCACGACGTGCGCGCGAGATCCACGCCGTCGAGGCAGGTGTCCATGTGGTCGGCCGAGTTGGCGACGACCCCGCAGGTGCCGAGCAGCTCCGCATCGACTTCGTCCATGTCGTAGCCGCGGAACACCGAGTTGCACGGAATGAGGGAGACGGCGGACGCGCCCTGGCTCAGGATGTCGCGCAGCCGCGCGTTATAAGTCTCGGGCGTCCCGAGGCCGATCAGTTGTCGCTGCGTCCACGTCCGTCCGCGATGCATCGTCGGATAGATGCCGCGCGTATACGGCGGCTGGCCGGGAAATCCCACGTCGGCGTCGTAACGCCCGGGGGCGACGTCGAGCGGCGAATACAGCGGCTGGATCGCGATCCCGGAGCGGTTGCGGATCTCGCGCTCCATGCCGATCTGCGCCGCGTACTCGGCGCGCCAGCGGGTGTGCGCGTCCTCGGTCGAGGCCGGCGTATCGTGCGGAAGAGGTTTGTTCATGGCGGTGTCGATGAGGTTAGGCAGGCGTTTGACATGCTCGCTGCCTCATTCCGAGGAGCGACAGCGACGGGGGATCTGTTGCTCTGGCGAGCAGCAGATTTCCCGCTGCGCTCGAAATGAGGCCGATGAGAACGAGGAATCTATCCTTTCTTCGACATTCAGTCAGGCCGCGAAGCGCGCGGCACGCGTTCGCGACGTGGCTTCGCGCACGAACGTTGCGATTTCATCCAGCGCGGCGCCGGGATGGAATACGCGGGCAACGCCCGCGGCGAGCAACGCGTGCTCGTCCTCGTCGGGCACGATGCCGCCGACGATCACCGTCACATCCGTGAGACCGGCCTCGCGCAGCGCGCGCATCAGCTTGGGCACGATTAGGTGGTCGGTCGCGAGCGAGGAAATGCCGATCACGTCGACGTCCTCCTCGAGCGCCAGCTTCACCACCGTGGCAATGGCCTGCCACGGCGGCGTGTAGACGACTTCCATGCCGGCGTCGCGCAAGTGCGCGGCGACGATGCGGCTGCCGCGATCATGGCCGTCGAGGCCGATCTTGGTGACGAGAACTTTCGGGCGGATATCCATTGGGGACTTATCGGCGGTTTCGTATGTGGATGACATTTCCATTCACTTTTGTCGTCATCTTGGATTCACGGTGCGAGCTGGTGGCGTAACAAGCGCACGAACTGTCGCGCGATGACTTCCGGCGAATCGCGCCCCGAGCGATACCAGGTCTGCGACCAGTTGAGGGCACCGAGCAGCATCAGGCGCAACGACCGACGATCCGTGCGCGGGACCAGCGGCAGCTTGGTCAGCGCTTGCGTAAACAGGCGCTCATAGTCGTCACGCAATGCGATGAGGCGGTCGGCCACGTCGGGCGCGTCGTCGGGGCGCACACGGATGACCACCTGCGCGTAGTCGCTGTCCTCGAGGAGCGCGGCGAGGTGCGCGGCACACACGGCTTCGAGCCGGGCCCAGGGATCGAGATCGCGCGCAAGCACCGCGCGCACCGACACGCTGATGCGGCGCACGCCTTCCGCGTACACGGCGACCAGCAATTCTTCCTTCGACGCAAAGTGATAGTACAGCGAGCCCGCCAGCATGCCCGACGCGGCGGCGATGTCGCGCATCGACGTCACGCGGTAACCTTTTTGACGGAAGAGTTGGGCGGCCGCGTCGAGGATCGTCGACAGGCGGTTGTCGGTCCTCGGCACGCGCGGCGAGGTTCGTAGATCGAGGGCTGCGGTCATGGGGGCCCGGCCGTTACCTACCAAACAGTTGTTAGGTATTGTCGGGGCAATCCGCCCGCGAGTCAACGGGCCGCTCGGACGCAGGCCGTCGACTTGCGCGCCAGGCCTCCGGCAGATTCCTACAAATACGCAGGTTGAGGCCTACAAGGGAAACGCGGAAACGCCGATAGCCGCGTCATCGTTGCGCCTTCACCATCGAATCTCGCTGGACGCACTCGGTTCGCGTCCTGTCGAACCACCCCTCGTAAGGAGACCAACATGATGCGGATGCACGTGAAGCAACTCGCTTTTGCAGTGGCGTTGGGTACCGCGATGGCAGCGGGGGCCCAGACCCCCAGTTATCCCGCAGCCGCGCCTGCGACGGACAAGCCGACGATGGCTGCTCCGGCAAAGGGCGACAGCGATGCCACAAAAGCGTGCGCGAACCTCCCGGCCGCCGAAAAGGAAGCCTGCCTCGCGAAAGCGAACAAATCAGGCAGCGCCGCGATGAAATCGCCTGACACCACGACGCCGAGCGCGAGCCCTCCGGCCGCAACCGCGCCCGCGAAGTCGGACAGCGCTCCCATGAAGTCGGACAGCGCGCCCGCGAAGTCGGACACGACTACGCCACCCAAGTAGCAACTGGTAACGCAAGAGTGAGACGCAGGGTCCGGGCCGGCCGCCCGGACCTCCCGTCCTCGCGCTGCTGGAGTTAAATCGTCAGCCGGCCGAAGGTTGTGGAACTGGATACCATGGATGGCATGGCCAAATCCGCAGCCGTCGGAGGCTCGCCTGCAGGCGAGGATTCGCAGGAGCGCGTGCGCGCGATGGCGGACGCCATCTATCGCACCGAATCCCGGCGTGTCTTCGCCACGCTCGTTCGCCTGCTGGGCGACTTCGACCTTGCGGAGGAGGCGCTGCACGATGCTTTTCGCGCAGCGCTCGAGCAATGGCCGCGCGATGGCCTGCCCGCGAATCCGCGTGCGTGGCTCGTGTCGGCCGGCCGTTTCAAAGCCATCGATGGCATCCGGCGCAACGCGCGGTTCGATTCGATGGAAGACGAGGGCGTGGCCGAGCGTGTCGATGCGATCGCCGACGAATCTCCGCAATGGGACAGCGAGGGCATCGAGGATGACCGGCTGCGGCTCATCTTCACCTGCTGCCATCCAGCGCTGGCGCCTGATGCGCAGGTGGCGCTCACCCTGCGCGAGGTCTGCGGCCTCACCACCGAGGAGATCGCACAGGCGTTCCTGAGTGCCGCGCCCACGCTGGCGCAGCGCATCGTTCGCGCCAAGGCCAAGATCCGCGATGCCGGCATTCCCTATCAAGTGCCGACCGCCGACCAGTTGGCCGAGCGCCTGGACAGCGTGCTGCGCGTGATCTACCTGGTGTTCAACGAAGGCTACTCCGCATCCTCCGGTCAAGCGCTGACGCGGCTCGATCTGTCGGCGGAGGCGATCCGCGTCGGCCGGCTGCTCGTCGAATTGTTGCCCGAGCCCGAGGCGATCGGCTTGCTGGCATTGATGCTGCTGCAGGAATCGCGGCGCGCCGCGCGGACGTCGGCGACGGGCGAGCTGGTCCTGCTGAACGACCAGGACCGTTCGCTGTGGAACCGGGAGCAAATCGCGGAAGGGGCGAGCCTGGTGCAAAGCGCGCTGACGTCGGGTCGCTTCGGCGTGTACACGCTGCAGGCGGCGATCGCGGCGGTGCACGCGGACGCGGCCGGCGCCGATGTCACGGACTGGGACGAGATCGCGGGGCTTTACGACGTCATGCTGCGCATCGATCCATCGCCGGTGATCGAATTGAACCGCGCCGTCGCGGTGGCGATGCGCGACGGCCCCGCCGCGGGTCTGGCCCTGATCGACGCCATTCTTGCACGCGGCGATCTTGCCGATTATCACCTCGCGCACGCGGCGCGCGCCGACCTGTGCCGCCGGCTGGGCCAGACCGCGCCGGCGCGGGCGTCCTACCAACGCGCGATCGAGCTCGCCCGACAGGAGCCCGAGCGCCGCTTCCTGGAACGGCGGCTGGCCGAGTTGCCGGCCTGACGAGGAGGTCGATAAAGCACGCCGAAGCATGTCGAATTCCTGCTTGCCCGCTCGACTATTGGATGAAGGCCCAGGGAATTGCGGGCCCATCCAACGCAAGCAGGAGCGACCATGCAGATCGTGTTCAATTACTTCGGGATAGTGCGTCGATTCGGCCAGAAGTTCGGCCCTTATCTCATGGTGGAAATGCTGCTGCCCGGCGGAACGCTGCTGGCGTTGCTGCTCTTCCTGTATCGGCGGAGGAGACCCGAGATCCGAAAGGCAGCGCAGGGCGCAATGGATGCCGCAACCCGCATGCTAGCTGGCGTCTTCGAGTCGCGTGTCCTGGTGCCGGTACCCGCAAAAGTGGCAACCTGCGTGTCGAAATCGGCTTCGGCCAATCGACTATAGGGCAAAAGGGAAAGATGAAGCCAGGCATCGACATGAAAGGCGGGTCGCCTGCGATTAGCCGGCGCATCGGCCGGTCGGACGCGCAGCAGCTGGTTACGCTGCAGGTCGCGCAGCGCTATGACGTGCCGCCGGCGCACGTCTTCGATGCCTGGCTCGACCCTGACGTCGCCGGCCGATGGCTGTTCGCGACGGCATCGCATCCGATCGTGCATCCCGACATCGATGCGCGCGTCGGCGGCGCATTCCGCTTCGTCGATCGGCGCTCCGGCCGGGTTATCGAGTACACGGGCGAGTATGTCGAGATCGCTCCGTACCAGCGGCTGGTCTTCACCCTCTCGATGGAGCAGCAACCGCAGGTGTCCACGCGCGTGGTCGTCGAAATCGCTGCGCTGAGGAAAGGATGCCTGCTCACGTTGACCCACGAACGTGTTCCGCACGAGCATGCGAGCCGCATCGAGGGGCGCTGGACCGGCATCCTCTACGGGCTGGGGGTGACGCTCGATCCGATTTTCCCGACGGTCCACCACGATCAGGAGTGAGCCATGAAGTATCTATGCCTTGTGTACCTCGACGAAAGCCGGATGGGCGAGGTTCCCGACACCGAGTGCAAGGGTTGCGTCGATGGACTGCGCAAGAGCGGCCATCACATCGCCGCCGAAGCGCTCGCATCCGTTCATACGGCGACCACCGTGCGCATTCGCAACGGCAAGCTGTCGGTGACCGATGGCCCGTTTGCCGAAACCAAGGAACAGCTCGCCGGGTTTTACCTGGTCGACGCCAAGGACCTGAACGAAGCCATCCAGCTGGCCTCGAAAATTCCGCCGGCGCGCGTCGGCAGCATCGAAGTGCGGCCCGTCCGGGAATTGTCCGTTTGAGCGAGCCGCGATCCGCGGCGGATCACCGGCGCCCGACGAGGCAGGCCGGACGCCGCGAGTAATCCTTCGCACGACCAGGAGAAATTCATGAAGTACCTTTGCCTCGCCTATTACGACGAAAAGAAATTCGATGCGCTCCCCAAAGCCGAGCTCGACGCGATCGTGAGCCGCTGCCCGGCTTTCGACGCGGCGCTGCGCAACAGCGGTCACCTGGTCGTGCAGGCATCGCTGCAGGCCCCGGGTGCCACGGCCACGATCCGGCCCAGGAATGGCAAACCGCTGGTGACCGACGGTCCGTTCGCGGAGACGAAGGAGTTGGTGGGCGGCTTTTTCATCATCGACGCGCTCGACCTGAACGAGGCCATCCGCGTGGCCTCGAAGCACCCGGCGGCCAACATCGGCGAGCAGGCGGGATGGGGCGTCGAAGTGCGGCCGATCGATTTCTACGAGTCGAAGTGAATCGTTCGGGCGTCGAGGGGCGGTCGTACTCGCCGACAAGGGGACACGCGTGGCGGGTTGCTCTACACTTGGCGCGCACCAACCGATTTTGCAGCGTACCTCTACCCCCTGATCGAGTGCACGATGACGCCCGCCGATCGTCCCAGGCATTTCTCGATGATCCGCGAGTTCCACGTGGCCGACTTCTTCACGTTGGCCAATGCCGCGTGCGGGGTGGCGGCCGTGTTTTGCGCGATGAAATTCGTCGGCAGCCAGGCGCTCGCGCATTTCTACGCCGCGGCGGCGCTCGCCCCGGCGGCGCTGGTATTCGACGTGCTCGACGGCCGCATCGCGCGCTCGCGGCAGGAGCATTCCGCGCTTGGGCGCGAGCTGGATTCCCTGGCCGATGTCATTTCCTTCGGCGTCGCGCCGGCGGCGCTCGGCTTTGCCTCCGGCATGCAGGGCGGCTGGGACTGGGTGGCGCTGCTCTACTTCGTCTGCTGCGGCGTGAGCCGTCTCGCGCGCTACAACGTGACCGCGGAATCGCTTTCCGCCGGTGCAGGCAAGGTCGCTTATTTCGAGGGCACGCCCATCCCGACCAGCGTGCTGCTGGTCGCCGTCCTCGCGGTTGCCGCGTGGCAAGGTCGCCTCGGCGAGAAACTGTGGGGCGGCGCATGGGCGATCGGGCCATGGGACTTGCATCCGTTCGTGTTGCTGTTCGTCCTGTCCGGAACGCTCATGATCAGCAAGACGCTGCGCATTCCGAAGCTGTAGCAACCGCAATGGCGGTCACCGGCGAGACCGGGAAGTCGCCGACGCCGTGACAGGCCGTTGAAAATCGCGCGCTCAGCACGCTCTTGGCCTCATTTCGAGCGCAGCGAGAAACCTGCTTCTTCGCGAAATCGGCAGGTTGCGAAAAACAGATTCCTCGTCGCTCCGCTTCTCGGAATGAGGCTCGGGAAATTCGACAGCGTGCCAATCGATCAGGCGACGACACGCAGCGTGCCCTCCATGTTCTCGTGACCGGAGCCGCAGAATACGTCGCACAGGAAGGTGAACTCGCCGACCTTGGTCGGCGTCATGGGGACCTCGGTCACCTGGCCGGGAATGATCGTTCCGCGGACGGCAAAGTCCGGTACGCTGAAGCCCATCACCACGTCCGCCGTCGTCAGCTGAAAGACGACCGGCTGGTTCAGCTTCAGCGTTACCTGCGCCGGTTCGTATGTGAACTTCCGCGCCGTCATCTTGATGATCCGCGGCTTGGCCTGGGCCAGCGCCACGAACGGTCCGGTCGCGGCGAGAACGCCGGCCGCAACGGCTGCGCGCAGCAGAAAGCGTCGGGAGACCTGCATGGTGGTCACGTCAGGCCACCGGCAATTCGGTGATCGCGTACTTCACGGGGGCGGCTTCGGCCTCGATCTCGCGGTAGCCGAGACCCTTGTACGGCGCGTTGGCGTCCCACGGGATCGGCAGGCGCTTGGGCTGCGACGCGGCAACGGGAAGGGCAAAGATCAGTGACTTGGCGGAATGGTGCGCGATGTTGCCGGTCATGAAGTGATGCTCCTGATGGATGTGCCCATAGAACACCGTGACGTTGTCATGCGTTTGCAGCAACGCGATGGCCCGCGCGCCGTCGCGCGTGGCCCAATCCCATTGCGGATACAGGTCGAACAGCGGCCGATGCGTGAAGACGACGATGCGCGCATCCTTGGGCTGCTTGTCCAGGTCCGCGCGCAGCCATTCCAGCTGCTCGTCCCCGATCGCGGCGGTGGGATCCGACACGTTGTCCACGACGATGAAATGCACGCCCTTGTGATCGAACGTGTAATGGGTCTCGCCGAAGAACTCCTTGAATGCCTTCCCGTTATCCAGCGACGCGTCGTGCTCGCCCGGCATGAATCGCACCTGCTTGACGTTGAGCGCGCTGACGATCTCGCGGAATTCGGTCAGGCGCTGCCGGCGTTCCTTGGGGTCGTCGGTGGTGTGGGTCAAGTCGCCGGTGAACATGACGAAGTCCGGCTGGCGCGACATGCCATTGACCGCCGCCACCGCTTTTTTGAGCGTGCCCCTGGCATCCGGGTTGACCGCGGCGCCTTCGAAGCCCCAGTGGCAATCCGACAACTGGACGAAATAGAAATCGGTCCCGGCCGCCGCCGTCGCCGAGCCCGGCATGGACCCGGACACGATGACCACGCCGCCCAGCCCCGCCAACTTCATGAACTCGCGCCTGCTGAATCCTCTTCGTTCCATCGTCGCCTCGCTTCGTGAAGTGAATGGACCACCATGGGCCAGTGCGAAAGCGCTGCCCTTCTGAGGCGACAGACTCGTTGCGGGATGGTTTTATTCCCGATTTCCGGGCGAGAACGAAAAAGCTGGAATGAATCGCGCGGCGTCAATAAGTGCCGCAGGGCCGCTCCAAGGCACGGGCCCCTGGAGGGAACGGCGCGAAGCGACGCTCGGGGGATCCTACGAGCGCCGCGGAGGGTGAACGCGCCGCCGCTCGCCCGGCATCGGCGAACAGCCGGCTCGAGCTTCGGTCAGGCTTCCGGCTGCGGTTGCCCTTCCTTGGAGGGCTTTTCCGGCGCGGTGCTGATCGGCACGGGTTCGGCACCGGTTTTCTCGCTTGGCTTCTTGCAGAACACGATTTCGTTGAACCAGCTCACGAGCACCGCCGTGTACGCGCGATGCCACGTCTCGTTCGACAGTCCGTGATCGGCGCCTTCCATCAACCGGTACGTCAACGAGTGCGCGCCGACGAACGCCTCGCGGTAGTTGACGATGACCTGGTGCGGGATCACCGTGTCGTTCTCTGATTCCACGATGAGAACGTCCCCGGCATATTCCCTGCACACGCGCAACGCGTTGCTTTCATCCGGATTGACCGTCTGCAGCCGGTATTGCTCGAGGGCCTGTTCCCTGCGCAGCCGCAGCTTGGGCAGCCGCCACTCCGAGTCCTTGTAGAGCGCCGGCACGCGCAGCGCGAGCCATTTGACCGGTCGCAGCGCCGTCAGCAGCGCCGCCAGGTAGCCGCCATAGCTGCTGCCCACGACGGCGATCCGGTCCGAATCGACGTTGTGCTGCCCGGCGAGGAAATCGTAGGCGGCCAGGACGTCGCGCATGCTGTCCTCGCGCGAGACCGATTCGAATTGCGCTTGCGTCTGGGCGTGCCCGCGCATGTCGAAGGTCACGCACGCACAACCGAGTCCCGCCAGCTCGCGCGCCCGGGACACGTATTGCTGCTGGTCGCCGCCCCAGCCGTGGACGAACAGCACGCCGGGCAACAGCGTTCCTGGCGTGATCAGCGTGCCGAGGATGTGCTCGTCCTCGACCCGAATGTAGACCGGCTCATCGCGTGTCGTCATGGGATTTCAGTCCAGGCATATTTGGTCAGCGGTCCGACATGGGGATCGTCGCCGGAAAAATAGACGGCGGCGTTCGGCGGCAGCACCGGCGCTTCGCCGTAAACTTCGCGCGAAATCGCGCGTACCGCCCGCAGCGAAGCATCGGCGCGAAACGCTTCCAGCGCGCCGATTTCCGCGCCGCTCGCGCCGCCGGGGCGCCACGATTGCTCGAGCACGCCCGAGCGGCGATCGCCCGCGGCGTCGAAACCCTGCATCACGTCGTAGTTGCGGCGCGACGCAAAGAAGCCATCGAAGGAACGGATCGCCGCATCGTCGTAGGCATGTGCCTGCGCGATCGCAAGCCGGATGTCGTCCGGCAGCGCCAAGGCCAGCAACGCTTCGAAATCGCCCGGGACCACGACCAATTCCGATCCACCATAGATTTCCGCGCCGTGATTGTTCACCGTCAGGCGCTGCATCCCATAGTACGCGCAGACCGTGTCCGCCACGCGCACCTGGCCGACGCTGTACGTCGTCACGTCGACCAGGTTCTGCTCGACGACCGCGCCGAAGCGAGCCAGCTCTGCCGCGTCCATTTCGTCCAGCGCACGCGCAAGCTCTGCCGCGTCGTCCGCCGTGAATTGGCCCCTCCCGGCAATGCCGGTCGCCTTCTTGACGCGAACCGGTCCGGATTCGAGCAGTTTACGGCCAGCCAGCAACGCGTCGTCCTTGGCGAACACGCTGAAGCCGTCCAGCACGACGTCGGCGACGCGCCGGGGAAAGTCCGCGCACCAACCCGCGGGCGCGCGCGAGCCAACGGCGAGCAACGGATGCGTGATCGTCTTGGTGGCCATGAAAGGGCGGGGCACCACGCCACCGAAAAGGTCGTGCTCCCCGCGAATGCCAAGGCGCCCGGCCGCCTCGCTCGTCAACGCGTTGGCGGGAACGAAATAGGGCGGCGTGGCGTACCGGCGCCGCGGGTCGTATTCGCCTTCATACGCGCAACCCATGAGCGCCGCCAGGCGCCGCGCGATTTCCTTGCGCGTCGACGCGTCGTGACCGTCGGGGCGACCCGTTGCGTCGACCGAATAGGTCACCACGGCACGGGGCGCAGTCGCCTTTGCCATCGGCAGATGGTGCCACGGCCGGGTGGCGGACGTGGCTTATGCGTGGGTTGCGCGGGCGTGGATCGTCCCGTGCGACTGACGGTCGTGCTTCAGGCTACGACCCGGAACCCGCAGTTCGACGCGGAGCTTCCCGGCGTGTTCGAGCTCCGCGCCGCAACGCGATAGCGATTGCAGTAGGAGTCGTGACAGAGGAACGAACCGCCGCGCAGCGAGCGCCGTCCTGTGAAGCGCACGAACTGCGGATTCACCGCAGCGGTCTCGGCGTGATAGGCGGGGCTGAACCAGTCGGCGCACCACTCCCAGACGTTGCCGCACAGGTTATAGAGGCCATAGCCGTTCGGCTCGTACGAGTGCGCCGGGGCTGGCGCCGGCAGCCAGCCGTCGGCGGGCGCGTTCGGGAACGCGCCCCGCCAGACATTGCAGCGCGGCACATCGTCGCGTTCGAGTGTGTCTCCCCACGGAAATGTTTTGCGATCGAGGCCGCCGCGCGCGGCGAACTCCCATTGCGCTTCGGTCGGCAAGCGTGTGCCGGCCCATGCGCAATACGCCTCGCAGTCGTTCCACGACACGTGCACCACCGGATGATCGAGCCGCGCGTAGATGTGCGTACCGGGTCCTTCCGGGCGCTGCCACGACGCGTCGTCGACGGGCAACCACCACGGAAGTCCCGCCGCGACCTGCCGCGCGTTCTGCCGCGCGCCCTCGGGCACCTGCAGGTAGAACACGAACGACGAGCCGAGGCGCTCGGCGTCGGTCACGTAGCGGCTGGCACGCACGAACTCCGCGAACTCGCGATTCGTGACCGTCGTGACCGCGATCGCGAAGTCGCCGACCACGACGCGACGGGCCGGACCTTCGCCGTCCCCGGGCACGGCGCAGGGAGCGTCGGAGCCCATCGTGAATTCCCCGCCCGCGATACGTACCATGCCACGCGTGGCCGTCGTGGCCGTCGCGGCCGGAATGGCCGTTGCCGATCGTTCTCGCGCCGCGTCCGGCTCTACGCGCGAGTGACGCGCGTCGGATATCGTCGCAGGAATGCAGCACGCTTTACCCATCGGGTTGCTCGATGCCCGGCGATCGGACTCTAAGGCTTCTCCCAGAACGCGCGCGTCACGCCTTGGCGCTTCATCAACGCGAGAATGCGTTCGCGCGGAATCACGGCGCAGCGTGCGGCCCACGCGTCGTACTGCCGCGCCATGTCGGCCACGCGCGCAGGCTGCAAGGCGGCGAGGTCGTGCAGCTCGGTGCGGTCGACCTGCATGTCGTAGAGCTCCCACGCCGCCGGGTAGTTGCGCACGAGCTTCCACTTGCCGATGCGCACGGCGGCGTTGCCTTCGTGTTCCCAGAACATCGGCGGCCGCTCGCTGTCATCGCGCTCGAATGCGGAGGCGAGCGACTGGCCTTCAAGCGCCTCGATCGGCACGCCTTCCCACGTGGTGGGGTAAGCGGTGCCCGTGATGTCCAGGATGGTCGCCATGATGTCGGGCAGGTAGCCGGGCGCGTGCCGAATGGCGCCCTTGTCGGCGATGCCGGCTGGCCAGTGCACGATCAACGGGGTCGAGATCCCGCCCTCGTGAATCCAGTGCTTGTAGAGGCGAAAGGGCGCGTTCGACAGATTGGCCCATGCCGTTCCGTAACTCTGGTAGGTGTTCTCGGGACCCGGCATCCGCCCGGGGTCGTTACCGAAATGCACCGGCTCGCCGGCCCGCGTATGCGACTTCGCGATCATCAGCTTGTTGACCAGCTCGTCAACGGTCACGTTCTCCGGAATATCCTCGGCGCAGGCGCCGTTGTCGGAAAGAAAGATGATCACGGTGTTGTCGAGCTGGCCGGTCCGCGCGAGCGCGTCGACGATGCGGCCGATGCCCTGGTCCATCCGGTCGACCTGCGCGGCGTAGACCTCCATGCAGCGCAGCAGCCACTGCTTGTGCGCGGCGTCCGGCCACGGTGGCTGCGTCGGGTCGCGATCGCTGAGGTGCCACGCCTTGTCGAGAATTCCCCATGCGACCAGCTTGTCGAGCCGCTCGGCGCGCAGCTGATCCCAGCCCTTGTCGAAGCGCCCCTTGTATTTGGCAATGTCCTCGTCGTGCGCATGCAACGGCCAGTGCGGCGCCGTGTACGCGACGTACGTGAAGAACGGCGTCCCGGGCGTTTCTCGCTGGTGCTTGTCGATATACGCGACGGCTTGATCGCTGATCGCATCGGTGTAGAAGAACGCGCTGTTCGCACGGGCTTCATGCTCGACATTCTCGTTGCCGCGCGTCAGCGTGTTGGGATCATAGAAGCTGCCGGCACCGATGATCGTGCCGAAGAACTCGTCGAAGCCACGCTGCAGCGGCCACGTGTCCGTGGGTTTCGTCAGGCTGCTCGCGACGTGCCACTTGCCGCTCATGTAGCTTTTGTAGCCGTTGCCCTTCAACGCCTGCGGAATGGTGATGCAACGATGGTTGAGGTTTCCCGCGTAGCCTTCCGGACCCGAGTCGTACGTCAATATGCCGACGCCCGTCTGATGCGGATGCAACCCGGTCAGCATCGATGCCCGCGACGGACTGCAGCGCGCCGTGTTGTAGAACTGCGAAAACCGCAGCCCGTTCGCCGCGAGCCGATCGAGATTGGGCGTGTCGATTTCGCCGCCGTAGCAGCCGATGTCGGAGTAGCCCATGTCGTCGTTCAGGATGAGCACGATGTTCGGTTTGGTCATTGCCAATTCCTTCGATGAATCGTAGTCCTTTACAGCCGCAGGCCGCTGTGCGGGTCGAACAGATGCGCCGCCTCGGGCGCGAAGCCGAGGAACACATCTTCGCCTTCCCGCACCGGCGGCAGCCGATCGCTCTTGAGCTTCAGCGGTCGCTCATCCGCCATGAAGCTCACGATGCTGCTGTCACCCAGGTCTTCGACGCGCTCGACCCGTGCCTTGAGCCCGCCCGCGTCGATGCGCAGATCGCCAGGTCGCACGCCGAGCATCACATCGCGTGGCGTGCTCGTCGCGACCGCGAGCGGCAAACGCCGGCCCGAGACCGTGACGGCATCGCCCTGCCACACCCCCGCCAGCAGGTTCATCGGCGGCGTGCCGATGAAGCCGGCGACGGCGATCGTCTGCGGCCTCGCGTAGATTTCGCGCGGCGTGCCGACCTGCACGATGCGGCCGTCCATGAAGACCGCGATGCGGTCGGCGAGCGTCATCGCTTCTTCCTGGTCATGCGTCACGTAAACCGTCGTCACCCCAAGCGAGCGCTGCAGCCGATGCAGCTCGAGGCGGGTTTCGAGCCGCAGCTTTGCATCGAGGTTGGACAGCGGCTCGTCGAGCAGGAACAGGCGCGGCTGCCGCACGATCGCGCGCGCCAGCGCGCAGCGCTGCTGCTGTCCGCCCGACAACTGGCCGGGCGTGCGCTGCAGCAGGTGGCCGATGCCGACCTTCGCCGCCGCCGCGGTCACGGCACGCTCGATCTCCGCGGCGTTCGTGCCCACCATCTTCAATGGAAAGCCGATGTTCTGCGCGACGGTCATGTGCGGATAGAGCGCGTAGCTCTGGAACACCATCGCGACGTCGCGCGCGCCGGGCTCCTGGGTCGTGACGTCGGTGCCATCCATCAGCACGCGGCCGGCGCTGACCGATTCGAGCCCGGCGAGGATGCGTAACGTAGTCGTCTTGCCCGAGCCCGAGGGGCCGAGCAGGACAAAGAACTCGCCCGGTTCGATCGCCAGATCGATGCCGTGCAGCACGGTCGTGACGCCGTGGCTTTTGACCACGCCCTCGACGCGCACGCGGCCAATCCCCGTCATCTGCGCCCTCCGCCTTTGACCGCGCCTACGGTGAGGCCCTTGACGATGTGGCGCTGCGCGAAGATACCGATCAGGATGACCGGCGCCATCGCGAGCATCGCGCCCGCGGCGAGCTTCGCCCACTGCGTCTGCTCGACGGAAATGAAATTGAACATCGCGACCGTGACCGGCCGCACGCGGTTGCCGCCGAGCACGACGGCGAACATGAATTCGTTCCACGCATTGAGGAACACGAAGATCGTCGTCACCGCCATGCCGCCGCGGACCTGCGGCAGGATGACGTACCAAAGCGCGCGCAGCCGCCCGGCGCGATCGAGCAACGCGGCTTCCTCCATCTCGAACGGGACATCCTCGAAGTACGACACCATCAGCCAGATCGCAAACGGCAGCGAGAAGGTGAGGTAGATGACGGTGAGGCCGGCATAGGTGTCGAGCGCGCCGATCTTCTGCAGGACAAGATAGTAGGGAATGATGAGACCGACGGGCGGCAGCATCTGGGTCGCAAGCACGTAGAAGCCCGACGCGCGCTTGGCGGGATAGCGGAGCCGCGCGAGCGCGTACGCCGCGGGAACGGCGATCAGCATCGTCAGCAGCGTCGCGGAGGTGGAGACCACGAAGCTCGACCAGAGGTTGGGGACGATCGACGATGCGCCGAATATCACTTCGCGGTAGTTGTCGAGCGTGGGCTTGAACAGCCAGACCGGCGGGTAGGCGAGCACGTCGCGCTCGGTCTTGAACGACGTCAACAGACCCCAGATCACCGGAAACGCCCACACGGCGAGGCCGGCGCCGGCAATCGCCGCCAGCGCGATGCGCCGAAGCGTCGATCGGCCGTTCATCCGCGTGCCCGCCGCAGCCGGAACATCAGGTACGAGACTGCGAGCGTGATCGACATCAGCACCACGGCCAATGACGCGCCGTAACCAAGATTCAATTCGGTGAATGACGTGCGATAGGCGTAGAGGTTGAGAATCTCGGTCGCCGACCCCGGTCCGCCGCCGGTCGCGGCGAAGATCGCGGCAAACGCGGAGAGCGCCGTCATCATCCGCAGGATCACGACCATCACCACCGCCGGCCGGATCAGCGGCAGCGTGATATGGCGAAAGCGCTGCCAGGCGCCGGCGCGATCGAGCCGCGCGGCCTCGAAGACGTCGGGTGGCAACGTGGCGAGGGTGGCGAGCAGCACCAGAAACGCGAACGGTGTCCACTGCCAGGTGTGAATCGCAATGACCGAGATCAGCGCAAGCTGCGGATCGCCGAGCCAGTTGTGGCTGCCGAGACCAAGCGCACGCGTGACGAGATCGACGAGTCCGAAATCCGGGGCCAGGACCAGCGTGCGCCAAAAGAGGCCGACGACGACGGGCGCGAGCACGATCGGCAGGATCGCGGCGACGCGCAGGATGCCCTGGCCGCTGGGGATCTGCAGCACGAGGAGCGCGAGCGACAGCCCGATCACCACCTGCAGCACGACGGTCGACGCCGTGTAGATGCCCGTCAGCAGCAGCGAATTCCAGAAGCGCGGATCGCTGCCCATCTTCGCGTAGTTGTCGAGTCCGGCGAAGCCGGCGAGCCACGGCATCCCGAGATCGAGCCGCTGCAGGCTGTTCCACACGAGATAGACGAGCGGCGCCGTCGTCGTGAGCAGCAGCGCCACGAGGGCGGGGCCGAGCAGCATGAGCGCGAAGCGGCGCTCCTGCGCCTCGAGCGTCGGCGCAGGCCGGCGCGCTGCGACCATCTAAGCTTCAGCCTTTCAGGATCTGCGTGATGCGCGCTTGCGCCTCGTCGAGCGCTTCCTTCGGTTTCTTCTGACCGACGAGCGCCGACTGGATGGCCGTGGCCATGGTCTCACCGATGGCGGGCCACTGCGGCACGCGCGGGCGCCAGTCGACATCGGTGTCCTGCTCGAGTGACTCGAGAGCCGCCGGGATGAAGTTGTCGCCTGCGTCCTTCATCGCCGCCGCGAATTCCGGTGCGCGCCATAACGACAGCCGGTTGACGCCGGAGCGCTTCGCGGGTCCCGCAAATTTCCACGACGTGCGTGCCTGCGTTTCTGCCGACGTCGCCCATTCGATGAAGAGCCACGTCGCTTTTTTCTGGCGATCGGACAGCGCCGCGTTGATCGGGAAGCCCCAATTCCAGATCGCGGTCACCCGTTTGCCATTGGGCCCCCTGGGCCAGCGCGCATAGGCGATCTTGCCGACCACCTTGGATTTTTCCGGGTTGGTGATGACGGCGGCCGACGAATGCGCATCGATGTAGGTCGCGACGGTGCCTTGCGAGAATGCGTCGGCGATGTCCGGCCAGTTCCAGTTGCGCACCGCGGGCGGCGCGTATTGCGTGAGAGTGTCGACGTACCAGGTGAGTGCGCGCACCGCCTCCGGCGAGTTCACGACGATACTGCTGCTGGTTCCCCAGTTACCTCCGAAGCCCCGGAACAGCGACGGATAGATGTACATGTTCTGGCCGGCGCCCGCGAAGCCCCGCAGTGCCAGACCGTAGATGCGGTTCGCCGGATCGTTGAGCGCCTTGGCGTTGGCAGTCAGCTGGTCATAGGTCTCCGCGGGTTTCAGGCCCTTTCCCTCATACAGGTCCTTGCGGTAAACCTGCACCGTCACCTCGCCATCGTACGGAATGCCGTAGGGCTTGCCGTCGACCGAATCGGCGTCGCGCCAGGCCTTGATGATGTCGTCGTACTTGAACCACGCGGAATCGGTGAGCGTTGCGTCGTCCAGGTATTTGTCGAGCGGATCGACCCACTTGTTGGACACGTACAGCGGGTAATACATCGGATCCGCCGCGTGCGTGGCGTAGGTGGCCGTCTTCGATGACAGGTCGAGCAGCGCCTTTTGCCGGATCTGCCCCGGCGGCACTTTCTCGAAACGCAGCTTGATGCCGGTGAGCGCCTCGAACTGCGGCTGCAGCGAGATCAGGTTATCGAAGTAGCTTGCCGGGATCACCGCGACGGTGATCGACTCGCCTTCGACCTGCTTCCAGTTGACCTTGGCGGCCCGGTAGGGTGCCAGGTCGTCGGCCTGCGCGAACGCCAGACCCGCGAGCTGTGGCCCGAGCGCGCCGGCGACCCCAAGCGCGGCGCCGCGGGTGAGCACAGTGCGGCGGCTGGCGAGGGCTGGTTGACCTTCGGGAGAGCGCTTGGTCATGAACGTGGGCCTCCGGTGACACGGTTGAGGGGCGAGACGCGATCGAGTGAACGCGGCCGGCTGGATCTTTCTGTATTCGTTTACATGGATACTATCAGCCGCCAAGATGGGGCACAATAACTGCTGAAATCAGCGTTATCGCCAGAAAACCGATGACCGGCCTGTAATCGAATTCAGGCAGGTTGTATCACCATGTCAACCCCGAAAGCGCAGAGTCCCCCCACCGATCGCGAGAGCGACACCCGCAACGGCCATCGCTCGAGCGCGAAGGATGTCGCCCGCCTCGCGGGCGTTTCCACGGCGACGGTGTCGCGCGTGATCAACTCGCCCGAGCAGGTCGATGCGAAGACCCAGCGCGTGGTGCGCGACGCCGTCACCAAGCTACGCTATGTGCCGCACGGCGCGGCGCGCGCGCTGCGCAGCCGCCGAAGCCAGATGGTCGGCGCCGTGGTGCCCTCGTTCGCCTACGCGCTTTACGCGCGCACGACGAGTGCGATGCAGGCGGTGCTGGACCCGAAGGGCTATGCGCTGGTGCTGGCCGAGCACCACTACGACCTCGGCGCTGAGCTGCGCATCACCGAACAGCTGATCGGGCATGGCGTCGATGCGTTTGTTTTCGTCGGCGTCTACCACGATCCGGCGCTCTTCACGCTGCTCGAAAGCTACGGGCGCCCGTACGTGCTGACGTGGGGTGTGGATCCGATGCGGCGGCACCCCAGCATCGGCTTCGATAACCGCGCCGCGACGTTCGAGATGACGCGGCATCTCGTCGCGCTCGGGCATCGGCGGTTTGGCCTGCTGAGCGCGTCCACCGAAGGCAACGACCGCGCGCTCGAGCGCGGCGCCGGGATGCGCGCCGCGCTCGAGCAGCATGGCCTTACGCTCGACAAGCGCTGCGTGCAATATGGCGCCATCGACCTCGCGTCCGCATCGGGCATGATGCGGCGACTGCTCGCGTTGAAGAGACGGCCGACGGCGGTGGTCTGCACCAACGACGTGTTCGCCGTCGGCGCCATGGTCGCTTGTCGCGATCAGGGCGTGCGTATTCCCGACGACGTGTCGATCACCGGCGTCGACAACACCGATCTCGGCGCGACGCAGACGCCGTCCCTCACCAGCATCCGCACGCCGATCGTCGATATCGGCCGGGCCGCGGCGGAGCAGCTGATCGCGCGCCTCGAGCGCCGGCCGTTCGTGGCATTCCAGACGCTGCCCTTTGAGCTCATGAGCCGCGGCAGCACGGCGCCGCCGCCTGCAAGCACCGCGTAGTCGCCGCTTCAGTTCGGAGCGGAACCTCCCACCAGCCGCTGCATGAATTGCCCGAGCACGTCGGCGTTGACGTCCGACACCGCGAGCCAGTCCATTCCCGATCCCGCCGCACGCGCGACATTGAACCCGCGCACGCTGCGCGCCGCCGGCGACGCGTCATGGAACGGCTCCGGCCGCACGAACACATCGATCGTGTGCTGCCGATAGCCGTACACCAGCACTGCCACCGCGTGGCCATCGAGGTAATCGAGCCGGCCTCCCAGCAGAGGAAATCCCGCGCTGGCGAGATCCGGCACCGGCGGCGAATAGTCGAGCCGCGATGACAGCCACGGCTTGACCGTATGCTGGTCGGCCGAGGCAACCTGGATCAGATGCTGGCCAAGCGTGGCACGCGAATGCGCGGCTACGGCCTCCAACCCCGGGTCCACGTTGCCGCGCGACTGCAGCACGGCCGTGCCCAGCATCCAGACGAGCACGGTAGCAAGACTGCCGGCGAAGGCACCGCCCGCGAGCCAGCGCCAGCGATCCGAGGTCTGCGGCACGCGCCGCTGTGCGACGGAAGTTTCCTCGGCAAGGACACCCAGGCGCGCGCGCAGTCCCGGCGGCGCCACGAAATAGGGAACCTCGGTGCGCAGCCGCTCCCGCAACGCCAGCACCGCCTCGTACTTCGCCTTGCAGTCGGCGCAGCCATCGAGATGCTTGCGGATCGAGTAACCGCGCAGCCGGTCGATTTCGCCGTCGGCGAACGCGGTGACCAGCGGTGTCGCTTCGTTGCAATTCATGCGCCGTCTCCTGTCGCGCGCCCGGCGATCGCGTGCAGCAGCGGCGAGCGCTGCAGCAAGCCTCGGGCGCGGGCGAGTCGCGACATCACGGTTCCGACGGGAATATCGAGAACGCGTGCAATATCCTTGTACGAAAGCTCTTCCATCTCACGCAGCACCAGCACTTCGCGATACGCGAGCGGCAGCGCGGCCACCGCCTCGGCCAGCGTTCGCGAGTCGGAGCTCCGCAACGCAGCCTGTTCCGGCCCGACGCTTACGTGATCGACCGCCGCATCGATGGCGCTGCCGTCGTCGCGTGCGATCTCCACGGGCCGGTTGCGGCGGCACCAGTCGTAGAACGCGTGGCGGACGATCGTCAGCAGCCATGCCCGCGCATCACCGCCGTGGACCGACCCGACGTACTTCAGCGCGCGGACGCACGCGTCCTGCACGACGTCCTCGGCATCATGCGTGTCGCGCGCCAGCCAGCGCGCCAGGTTGTACGCGGCGTCCAGGTGCGGCAGGACCAGGTCCTCGAATCGGCGGTGCTCGGACATGCGGGTGCGGGCGCTCCTGTCGTCTAGACCTGCGGGGGCGGCCATTTATTCCCGAGAACCGAAGTGCGCCGCCGAGACTGCAAAGCCGGATGCCGGCCAGGGCCCTTTTGTTTCATAAGGCTCGATTGCCCGCATTATGGTTTATTCTGTGGCATACACATTGTAAGGCTGAAGTGATCAACCGCGACCGCCGCGTGTTCAAACCCAACGCAGCATCGCCCGCTTTACGCCACCCCATCGTTCGCAGCCTTCGAATTCGATCGCATGTTTGCTGACCATCGCTCCAGACCGCATCCGACAACCTTCAAAAGCACGACCGCGCTTCCCGTCCCGTTGCTGTCGAGCAGGTACCGCAGCTGGAACGATATTGTCGTCGAGCTGCACCATTTCCGCGGTGTCGATGCGGTCGTGCCGGTGCGCGAGCACATCGTCGGTGTGCACATTTCTGGATCAGTCAAGCTGCTGCAATCGCGAAACGGCCGCTCATGCACGAGATACGTGCGCGCCGGCGACGTCACGATTACACCGTTTGGCTCACCCAAGCGGTTTCAGCATGCCGGTGAGAACATCGTAATCTTGCTGAAATTGGCGCCAGCATTGATCCTGAGCATCGCTGGCGAGGAATATGCGCTCGATCCGGGCCGATTCGAGATTCTGGAGAATTTCGGAACGCCTGATCCCAAGCTCGTTGCACTCGGCAAGCAACTTCTCGCCGGGCTCGAGCCTGAGGGCATGGCCGGACGGATGAATGTCGAGGCGCTTACGATTCATCTGGCCATCCATCTGTTGAGGCATTACTGCACGGCGTCGGCATCGCTCACGAAATCGCCGCCCAAGTTGCCGCCGCGCAAGCTGCAGCGGGCGCTCGAATACATCGACGCCAACCTCCGCGAAGACATCTCGCTTGCAGGCGTTGCGCAAGCGCTGGCAATGAGCCCCTGGCATTTTGCGCACGCATTCAGGCAAACGACCGGGCTTTCACCCCATCGGTTTGTTCTGGCGCGCAGGATCGAGCGAGCGAAATCGCTGCTCCGGGAGACGGACCTGCCTATTACGGAGATCGCGCATCGGATCGGCTGCGCCAGCCACAGTCACTTCTCGGTTCTCTTTCGACGCACGACCGGCCAGACGCCACGAGATTACCGGAAGTGATATCAGCTGCGTCTGGTACGCCGCGTTTGCACGGTAACGCAAGCTGCAGCGTCGCGCCATGCGGCAACAAATCGCAAATTCGGAAAAGTTTTAGCAAGCCGATGAAAGCGATGGACGAAATGACCCGATAAAGTCGTTGGACCTCTCTCCATTTCGCCGGCGAACCGCACGACGATGCGTGACGTCGCTTGGCGTGATTACACGCTGCACAGACACGTGACGCCACCCCAGCTCCACAGACGCAGTGACCGCACGTCATTGCGCCGCTACCTCCTTTCGAAAGCCGTATGGATGCTCTTGCCCGCATTGTGCGTGCCGTCGCCGGCGTTCGCGGAAATCTTCAAGTGCACAGGAAAGAATGGGGCAGATCTCTATCAAAACTTCCCGTGCGGGATCGACTCGCTCGGCTCGCTGCCGTCGAATCCGTCGACAGCGAAGACGACATCGGTGCCCGGCGACCCGACTCTGCCATCCCAGAAGATCTCGCCCACCAACGTTGCATCGATTCCTAACCTGGCCAAGGCGGGCGTGCCTCGCATCGGCATGACGCCGGACGAGGTTAGAGGGATTTGGGGCGAGCCGGAGGACACCTTTGAGGACGAGCTCATTGGCGGTCGCGTCGAAGTCTGGCGCTACGGCAACAACAGGTCCGTGCAATTCAGCCGGAAACACCGCGTGTTGGCGGTACAACCTTGATGAGGGGTAATTCTTGCGTCAGGCGCATTTCTCGCGTCAGCAGGACGTCACGGAAGGAGGAGTAAATGTACGCGTCATTCCGTAAGAACGGCACAGCGCAGCTCTCCGCATTGTCGGCAGCCATTGCCCTCGCTTTGAGCTCCGGCAACGCGCTCGCGGGCGTCAGCCAGAGCGGTGAGGCGAAGAGCATGCACCGCGAAGGCCACGTCGACCTGCAGGGCCGTCCAGCCTATCAGCCGAACGTCATCGTCTACCCCGACAAGCGAACCATCGCCTTCGTTGGCACGCACGGCGGCAGCAAGCCCAATCCACTGAAGGGCGGCGCGATCGAACAGAACGGAACGATGATCGTCGATGTCACCGATCCCGCGAATCCGGTGGAGAAATTCCATATTCCGGTCCCGGTCGCAGGCGGCCAGGCGCAAATGGCACGGATGTGCCTCGGCTCGGATTTGCCCGGCGGCATTTCGGGCCACGTGTATCTGCTGCGCAATATCCAGGGAAGCACCGCCTCGGGCTATGAGGCCTGGGATGTGACCGACGTCGAAAACCCGAGTTTGGTGGGCGCGATGCGCAACCTTCGCAATACCCACAAGCTGTGGTGGGAATGCAAATCCGGTATCGCTTACATGCCGGGCAGCAAGGACCTGCCGATGGGGGATCCCAACCGGTGGCGCCAGGGCCAGTCGATGGTCATTGCCGATTGGAGCGATCCGACGACGCCGAAATACATTCGCACCTTCGGCTTGCCGGGCGGCCAACCGGGCGCGACCGGACCGGTTTCCACCTCGCTTCACGGTCCGATCTCCGCGTTCGAGCATCCCAATGCCGCTGGCAAGCTGGCGCGCGCCGCCACTGCGGACGACGTGATCGGCAACCGCGTGTACGCCGCCTGGGGTGTCGGGGACGACGGCGTGATGCAAATCCTGGACCGCAAGAAACTGTTGCCGGTGTCGCTCGGCGGAAGCTGGAACGGCGCCAATCCCGATACGCCGACGCCAGCGGAATTGGAAGCGCCGCAGGTCGGGATTCTCTACATGTCGCCGGATCAGGGGGGCCACACGTCGTTGCCGGTGTTCGGTTTACAGCCGGCGAGTTACGCGAAATTCACCGAGTTCAAGACGCGTGACGTCGTGCTGCTGGCCTCGGAGGCGACCGCGGACAAGTGCCAGGAAGCGCCGCACTGGAGCTTCATCGTCGATGTAACGGTCGAGAATTCGAAGACCGCGCCCCCCGGCACGCGCGCCGAGGTCAATCCCTGGCAGGGCCCGATGGTCCTGTCCACGATGTCGGTGGATCCGCGCGCCGGCGAGAAATATCCGCGCGGCAACTACTGCGATCGCGGCGCGCGGTTCGGCGTTCATTCGAGCGAGGAAA
>Ga0207689_10000030_pt1 | contig 97584 bp, 91 predicted proteins | sample KBSMisM52_FD_184312 | JGI IMG/M metagenome (GOLD analysis project Ga0207689, IMG submission 184312) | Miscanthus rhizosphere microbial communities from Kellogg Biological Station, Michigan, USA - KBS Miscanthus M5-2 (SPAdes) (version 2) | ecosystem: Host-associated > Plants > Roots >...
GACCCCCACGCTCGCTTCGCTCGCTGCCCCCGGAGGGGGCGGGTCAGTCCCTTGGGGCGGCCCGGTGGTACTGACATGAACCGCGACCACCTGCATTGGCCGTTCTTCGCGGATGCGCACCGGGACCTAGGGCGTGGGCTCGCGGCGTGGTGCAGCGGGCTGCCGGCGCTGTGCGGCGAGGATGCCGAGGCCGATGTCGATGCGACGTGCCGCAGGCTGGTGCACGGGTTGGGTGCCGCGGGTTGGTTGCGCTTCTGCGTGCCGGCTGCGCACGGCGGCGCGTTGCCGGCGCTCGACTCGCGCGCGCTGTGCGTGGCGCGCGAAACGCTCGCGTATCACGAAGGACTCGCCGACTTCGCGTTCGCGATGCAGGGCCTGGGCAGCGGGGCGATCACGCTGGCCGGCAGCGACGCACAGCGGACGCGCTGGCTGCCCGCGGTGGCGCGCGGTGAGGCGATCGCCGCTTTTGCGTTGTCGGAGCCCGATGCCGGTTCCGATGTCGCCGCGATGGCGACGCGCGCGGTGCGCGATGGCACGCACTGGGTGCTCGACGGCTGCAAGACCTGGATCTCGAACGGCGGCATCGCCGATTTCTACTGCGCGTTCGCGCGTACCGGCAGCGCGACGGGCGCCAAGGGCATTTCGGCATTCATCGTTCCGGCGGACGCGCCGGGGTTGCACGTCGTCGAGCGCATTGCCGTGATCGCGCCGCATCCGCTGGCCCGCATCGAGTTTCGCGGGTGCCGCCTTGCGGCCGATGCGCTGCTCGGCAACGAGGGCGACGGCTTCAAGCTCGCCATGCGCACGCTCGACATCTTTCGCGCGTCGGTGGCCGCCGCCGCGGTCGGGTTCGCGCGGCGCGCGCTCGACGAGGCCGTGATGCACGCGAGCGCGCGGCGGATGTTCGGCGGCACGCTCGCCGATCGCGAGCTCGCGCAGGCGACGTTGGGCGAGATGGCCTCCGACGTCGACGCCGCGGCGCTGCTCACTTATCGCGCGGCATGGCTGCGTGATGTGCGAAATGAGGTGCGAAATGAGGTACGCGACGAGCGCACGACCAAGGAAGCGGCGATGGCCAAGCTGTCGGCCACCGAATCCGCGCAGCGGGTGATCGACGCGGCGGTGCAGATGCACGGCGCGCTGGGCGTGACGCACGGACAAACCGTCGAGCGCCTGTACCGCGAAATCCGGGCGCTGCGCATCTACGAGGGCGCCACCGAAGTGCAGAAGCTCATCATCGGCCGCGAGCTGTTGAAGCGGCACGCCGAGGAGAAGCGGTGACCGTCTCGGCCCATCTCGACACCTTCGCGCGCGATCATCTGCCGCCGCGCCGCGAATGGCCCGAGCTCGTCTTCACGCTGCCCGAGCTCCAGTATCCCGAGCAGATCAATTGCGCGAACGAGCTGCTCGATGGCGCGGTCGCGCGCGGCTGGGGCGAGCGCACCGCGATCCTGGCACCGGGTGGCGTGCGCTGGACGTACGCGGAGCTGCTTGCGCGGGCGAATCGCATCGCGCACGTGCTGCGCGAGGATCTGTCGCTCATTCCAGGGAACCGGGTGCTGTTGCGCGGCCCGAACAGCCCGATGATGGCGGCGTGCTGGTTCGCCGTGATCAAGGCGGGCGGGATCGCCGTCGGCACGATGCCGCTGCTGCGCGCCAAGGAGCTTACCGACATCGTGACCAAGGCGCAGATCACGCACGCCTTGTGCGATGCGCGGTTGGCGAGCGAGCTCGACGCGGCGCGCCTCGACTGCCCGACGCTCACAACGATCGCCCAGTTCCAGACCGGGGCTTCCGATGGCATCGAGGCGCGCGCGGCGAACAAGCCCGCGGTCTTTGCCGACATTCGCACGGCAGCGGACGATACCGCGCTGATCGCGTTCACGTCCGGCACCACCGGCAAGCCAAAGGGGACGATGCATTTCCACCGCGACGTCCTCGCCGCGTGCGATTGCTGGCCGCGCTCCACACTGCGCGCCACGGCCGACGACGTCTTCACGGGAAGCCCGCCGCTTGCCTTCACTTTCGGGCTGGGTGGATTGCTGCTGTTTCCGCTGCGCGTCGGCGCCGCCACGCTGCTGCTCGAGAAGACGTCGCCCGATGCGCTGTTGCCCGCGATCGCCGAATATCGCGCAAGCGTCCTGTTCACCGCGCCGACGTCGTATCGCGCGATGGCCGCACAAGCGGCTGCGTTCGACCTGTCGAGCCTGCGCAAGTGCGTATCGGCTGGCGAAGCGCTGCCGGCGGCGACGCGCAAGCTGTGGAAGGATGCGACCGGCATCGAGCTGATCGACGGCATCGGCGCCACCGAACTGCTGCATATTTTCATTTCGCATGACGAACACCATGCGCGGCCGGGCGCCACGGGCAAACCCGTGCCGGGCTACGAGGCACGCGTGATGGACGACACCGGAAAGCCGCTGCCCCCCGGTAAGGTCGGCAAGCTCGCCGTCAAGGGACCCACCGGCTGCCGCTACCTCGCCGACGAGCGCCAGCGCCAATATGTGCGCGACGGCTGGAATTACACCGGTGACGCGTATCTCGTCGATGACGACGGCTACTTCGTGTACCAGGCGCGCACCGACGATATGATCGTCAGCGCGGGCTACAACATCGCCGGTCCCGAGGTCGAAGGCGCGCTGCTCGCCCATCCCGCGGTCGCCGAGTGCGGCGTGGTCGGTGTTCCCGACGACGAGCGCGGGCAGATCGTGAAGGCGTTCGTGGTGCTGAAGCCCGGGCACGCCGGCGACGAGGCGATGGCGAAGGCGCTGCAGCAGTTCGTGAAGCAGGCGATCGCGCCCTACAAATACCCGCGCGCCGTCGAATTCCTGGCGAGCCTCCCGCGTACCGAAACCGGGAAGCTGCAACGTTTCCGATTGCGCGCGATGACGGAGAGAACGACTCGATGAATGAAATCGCGATGCGCATCCTGCAGCCCGAAGGCTGGGCCGCGCCGAAGGGCTACGTCAACGGCATCGCCGCGCGCGGCACCGCCGTGTTTGTCAGCGGACAAATCGGCTGGAACGCGCAACAGCAGTTCGAGACCGACGATTTCGTTGGGCAGGCGCGGCAGGCGCTCGCCAATGTCGTCGCGATCCTGCGTGAAGCGGGCGCGGGCCCGGAGCACATCACGCGGATGACCTGGTACGTCGTCGACAAGCGCGAGTACTTCGCGAGCGCGCGCGCGCTGGGGGTTGCCTATCGCGAGACCATCGGCCGGCACTTTCCGGCAATGACGGCGGTGGCCGTCGCCGGACTGATCGAGGACCGCGCCAAGGTCGAAATCGAAGTCACCGCCATGGTGCCCGACGGCCGAAGCGCGGCATAATCGACGCTGCACCGCTGCGGAGACGTATTCCCTTCACCTTCGACCGTGCATTCCCTGGAGTCCGCATGAACGCCCCCGACCGCCGCGCCGCCGCCAAGCCTGTGTTCAAGTGGGACGATCCGCTGCTTCTCGATGCTGAATTGACGGAAGAGGAGCGGATGGTGCGCGAGACCGCGCACGCGTATGCGCAGGACAAGCTGATGCCGCGCATCACCGAAGCGTTCCGCCACGAGAAAACCGATCCCGCGATATTCGCGGAGATGGGCGCGCTCGGGCTTCTCGGCGCAACACTGCCGCCGGAATATGGCGGCGCGGGATTGAACTACGTCTGCTACGGGCTCATCGCCCGCGAGGTCGAGCGCGTCGACTCGGGCTACCGGTCGATGATGAGCGTGCAGAGCTCGCTCGTGATGTTTCCCATCTACACCTACGGCAGCGAGGCGCAGCGCCGCAAATACCTGCCGAAGCTTGCGAGCGGCGCGTGGATCGGCTGCTTCGGATTGACCGAGCCCGACCACGGCTCCGACCCCGGCTCCATGGTGACCCGCGCACGCAGCGTGGCCGGCGGCTACAGCTTGTCCGGCGCGAAGATGTGGATCTCCAACTCGCCGATCGCCGACATATTCGTCGTGTGGGCGAAGGACGACCAGGGAATCATTCGCGGATTCATCCTGGAAAAGGGGATGAAGGGATTGTCGGCGCCGAAGATCGAAGGCAAGTTCTCGTTGCGTGCGTCGATCACCGGTGAGATCGTGATGGACGACGTGTTCGTCCCCGAAGGGAATCTGCTGCCGAACGTGCAGGGCCTGAAGGGTCCGTTCGGCTGCCTGAACAGCGCACGCTACGGCATCGCGTGGGGCGCGCTCGGCGCCGCCGAATTCTGCTGGCATGCGGCCCGCCAGTACACGCTCGACCGCAAGCAGTTCGGCAAGCCGCTGGCCGCCAATCAACTGATCCAGAAAAAGCTCGCCGACATGATGACCGAGATCACGCTGGGCTTGCAGGGCTGCCTGCGGCTCGGGCGCATGAAGGACCAGGGCATCGCCTCGCCGGAGATCACGTCGATCATGAAGCGCAATTCGTGCGGCAAGGCGCTCGACATCGCGCGCACCGCGCGCGACATGCACGGCGGCAACGGGATCGTCGACGAATTCCACGTGATTCGCCACGTGCTGAACCTGGAGACGGTCAACACGTATGAAGGCACGCACGACGTGCACGCGCTGATCCTCGGGCGCGCGCAAACCGGCATCTCGGCGTTCTAGCTAATCCTTGCCAAAAATGCATCATGCCAAGATTCCTGGATAACGTCGTCCCCGGGCAGGCGGGGACCCAGTGGCCTCCGTACGAACGACACTGGGTTCCCTCCTGCGCGGGAACGGCGGCGTCTTGCGATCGCCGTCATTTCTTTCTCTAGCCTCCAATGGTGATGAAGCTCTACGACTATTTTCGCTCGTCCGCGGCCTACCGCGTCCGCATCGCGCTCAACCTGAAGGGGCTGGCGCCGGAACGCGTATTCATTCACTTGCGCAAGAACGCGCAGCGCGCGGCCGACTACCTCGCGGTCAACCCGCAGGGGCTGGTGCCCACGCTCGTCACCGACGACGGCGCGGTCCTCACCCAGTCGCTCGCGATCATCGAATACCTGGATGAAACGCACCCCGCGCCGCCGTTGTTGCCGGCCGCGCCGCTCCCCCGTGCACGCGTGCGAAGTCTCGCGCTCGCGGTCGCCTGCGACATCCATCCGATCGACAACCTGCGGGTGCTGCGCTACCTGCTGCACACGGTCGGCGTCGCCGAAGAGCAGAAGGACGCGTGGTACAAGTACTGGATCGACGTCGGCCTCGAAGCGCTCGAGCTCCAGTTGTCGCGCGACCCGGCGACCGGCCGCTTTTGCCACGGCGATGCGCCGACGCTCGCCGACATCTGCCTCGTGCCCCAGCTTGCCAACGCGCGCCGCGTCAAGATGGATCTCTCGCCGTATCCGACGCTGACGCGCATCGAGGCGGCGTGCCAGGCGTTACCAGCCTTCGCGGCGGCGGAGCCGTCTCGGCAGCCCGACGCCGAGCCTTGACCCCATGAGGAAGTGATGAGGTAAGAGAGTAAGGAAGTCTGACGCGAGGCGTATGCGCTGCGAGCCCGAGTTCCTCACCTTCTCACCTGCTCACCTTCTTTCTCACCTCCTTGCCAAAGGATAAAGCAATGACCTATCCATTTCCGATGTGGGAGATCCCCACCGTGCCGATCGCCGGCTCGAACGACCGTTTCCCCGTCCGCCACATCTATTGCGTTGGCCGCAACTACGCCGAGCACGCCAAGGAAATGGGTGGTGATGCGGCGAAAGATCCGCCGTTCTTCTTCACCAAGCCCGCCGACGCGATCGTGGCCGTCGTGCCGCCGGCGGTCGGGGGCATCCGCTATCCGCTCGTCACCAAGAATTTCCATCACGAGATCGAGCTGGTCGTCGCGATCGGCAAGCGCGGCGTGCAATTGGCGCCCGAGCGCGCCAACGACATCGTCTTCGGGTATGCGACGGGACTCGACATGACGCGCCGCGACTTGCAGAACGACATGCGCGAGAAGAAGCGGCCGTGGGACATCGGCAAATCGTTCGCGCAGGCCGCGCCGATTGCGCCGATTCATCCCGTCACGCAAACCGGGGTATTGACCCGCGGGGCGATCTGGCTCGACGTGAACGGCGCGCGCCGTCAGACCGGCGATCTCGCCGACATGATCTGGGACGTGCCGCACACGCTCGCGTTCCTGTCGCAGCTGTACGAGCTCCTCCCCGGCGACTTGGTGTTCACCGGCACGCCGGCGGGGGTGGGCGCAGTGGTGGCGGGTGACCGGCTCGACGGGCACATCGACGGTCTCTCGCCACTGGCGATCAAGATCGAATGACGGTGGAGTACACGCCTGAGTTCGTCGAGCGTGGCTACAACAATCGGGCCGCCGTCCCCGAGCATCCGCAATGGTTCGCGAAATATGCCGCGTGGTCGCAAGTGGCGCGCGACCGCTACCAGCCCGCGCGCGATCTGCGCTACGGTGAAAATCCGCTGGAGACGCTCGATTTGTTCGTGCCCGCGGCGAAACCGCGGGGAACTTTCGTCTTTCTCCACGGCGGCTATTGGCGCGGGTTCGACAAGGACGATTTCGCGTTCGTCGCGGGGCCGTTCGTGGAACAGGGCATCGCAGTGGCGAACCTCAATTACGACCTGTGTCCGGCGGTGTCCATGGGGACGATCGTCGACGAATGCCGGCGCGCGCTCGCATGGGTCGTGCGCGACGGACCCCGGCATGGCGCGAGCGCCGGCAATGTCGTCGCCGGCGGGCACTCGGCGGGTGGCCACCTGGTGGCGATGATGTTCGCGACCGACTGGACGGCGCACGGGATGGCGCAGGCCCCTCTCGCCGCCGGCGTCACGCTCTCCGGCGTCCACGATCTCGCCCCGATGGTGAAGTTCTCGCTCAACGCGGACTTGAAGCTCGATGCCGCGGAAGCGGCGCGGCTCTCGCCGGTCACCTATGGAAGCCGGACGCAGGCGCCCTTGCTGATGGCCTGCGGCGCCAACGAGACGTCCGAGTTCCTGCGGCAGACCAAGCTGCTGTGGGACGCGTGGCCGGGCAATCGGCGTCCCACCGAGGGCCCCATGTTCGTCCCCGGCACCGACCACTTCAGCGTGGTCGCCCAGTACGCGGATGCTGCGAGCGCGCTGACCCAGGCGACGCTGGCGCTGTTCTGAGAAGTGATTTCCGCCCGTCGTCCCCGCGAAGGCGGGGACCCAGCGTCGTTCGAACGCCACTGGATACCCTCCTCCGCGGGATGACGTGGCGGTGGGTTCCCAGGCTTTTTTGACCCATCGAGCCGGCGCTTGACAACTGACCGTCGGTCATTTAATCTGCCTACAAGTGACCCGCGGTCAGTTACGCGGATATTCTCGAAAGGGTACGACATGGTCATCCGACAGCGGGCCATCCAGGCCGAAGACAAGCAGGAGCGGCACCACGCGATTCTCGACGCGGCGGAGCGGCTGCTCTCGCGCTCGCCCGAGCGGATTGCGAATGTCGCCGAGGTCGCCGACGAGGCGGGTCTCGCCAAAGGGACCGTCTACCTCTATTTCCCGAGCAAGGAAGAGCTGCTGCTCGCCGTGCACGAACGCAATATCGACGGCTTTTTCCGCGCGCTGATCGAACGCCTCGCGACCGACGTTCCGGCTCAAGTCGGCGACGTGCTCGCGCTCACGCACCAGTACATGGTCGAGCCGCCGCTGTTCCTCCCGCTGGCGGCGCGTTGCTTTGGTCTCATGGGGCAGAGCATCCCGGTCGAAGCAGGTCGGGCGTTCAAGCAGCGGATGGCGGAGCGCATCGGACAGGCCGGCGCCGGCCTCGAGCGCCACTTTCCGCAACTCAACCCGGGCGGTGGCGTGGCGCTCCTCCGGCACAGCTACGCACTGATCATCGGGCTTTGGCAGATGTCGGCGGCCTCCGCCAAGGATGGCCTGGGTTGCCCGTTGGCGGGCGACGACACGTCGCCGATCTTCAGCTATTCCTATCCAGCCGAGCTCGATCGCGCATTGCTTGCGCTGTGGAGCGGCACGATCGCGGGCGCCGCCGCCGCGACGGCAGAACGCCTGGAAGCCTCATCATGAGCACGAATATCGCTGTCCGCGCGGTCGCATTGCTCGCGGTCGCCGCCGCGTTGACCGCCTGCGGCGTGAAGGAAACGCCGCGGGAGGTCGTGCGGCCCGTGCAGTTGACGCAGGTTGCCGTAGGCGGCAACGCCGACGCATCGGTCTTCGCGGGCGAAGTCAAGCCGCGCCATGAAGCGGATCTGGGCTTTCGCATCGGCGGCAAGATCGTCGCGCGCTATGTCGATGTCGGCGCGCGCGTGCGCCGCGGCCAGGCGCTCGCCCGGCTCGACCCTGCCGACGTCGGCCTGCAGGCCGAAGCCGCCAAGGCGCAGGTCGCGGCGACCGAAACCGAGTACAAGTTTGCGCAGGCCGAATTCGAGCGCTACCAGAATCTCCAGCGCGAGAAATTCATCAGCGCCTCCGCGCTCGACGCGAAGCGCAACACGCTCGACGCCAATCGCGCCAAGTACGAGCAGGCGAAGGCGAATCTCGCGGTCTCGCAGAACCAGGCGAGCTATGCAACGCTCGTCGCCAGCGAGGATGGCGTGGTGACGACGGTCAACGCCGAGCCGGGGCAGGTGGTCGCCGCGGCGCAATCGGTCGTCCGGATCGCGCGCGAAGACGAGCGCGAAGTGGCGATCAGCGTTCCCGAAAACCGGATTGGCGAGCTCAAGTCCGCGCAGCAACTCGTGGCGGTGCTGTCGGCCAACCCCGGCCGCACCTATGCGGCGCGGGTGCGCGAGGTTTCGCCGGCCGTCGATCCGACCACGCGAACGTTCGCCGTGCGCGTGACGATTGTCGATGCGGACCCTTCCGTGCAGTGGGGAATGACCGCGAACGTCGGCTTGCTCGCGCCAGGCAACGCCAGCGCGGCGCTGCTGCCGTTGACTTCGATTTATCAAAAGGACGGCCAGCCTGCGGTATGGCGGTTCGACCCGGCCTCGCGGCAGGTCTCGCTGGTTCCCATCGCGATCGGCCAGTTTCGCGAGGATGGCGTGCTCGTGACATCAGGCGTGCGCCATGGTGACTGGATCGTCGCCGCCGGCGTCCACAAGCTCATCCCGGGACAGATTGTCCGGCCCTACGAAGGTGGGCCGACGTCCGCGCTCAACCCCGGGTCCGCGCCCACCAGCGGCCGCGCGGAAACCGACGGTGCCGCCACTTCGGTGGTGAAGGCGCTGACGGCGCGCAGCTGACGGCCACGAAGCACATGCAATGACGCCCGTCAATCCGGACTCGCCGCCGGGCCCGCGCCGTTCACGCTTCAATCTCTCCGAATGGGCGCTGACCCACCGCTCGCTCGTCCTCTACCTCATCCTCGTCGTGGCGGTGGCCGGCGTGATCGCCTACGAGCGCCTGGGCCAGTCGGAGGACCCGCCGTTCACGTTTCGCGTCATGGTCGTGAAGACCAACTGGCCGGGCGCCACTGCGCATGACGTCGAGCTGCAAGTCACCGACCGCGTCGAACGCAAGCTGCAGGAGGTCGCGAACATCGACTGGGTGCGCAGCTACTCGAAGCCCGGCGAGTCGCTGGTCTTTTTCGCGCTCAAGGATTCCGCGCCGCCGGGTTCGGCGCCCGATGCGTTTTACCAGGTACGCAAGAAGATCGGCGACATTCGCAACCAGCTTCCGGCCGGCGTCCAGGGACCGTACTTCAACGACGAATTCGGCGATACGTACACGAACGTCTACGCACTCACGGGCGACGGATTCGGCTATCGCGAGCTGAAGGAATTCGGCGACAAGGTGCGGGCGGAATTGCTGCGCGTGCCGGGCGTGGCGAAGGTCGATTTCATCGGCGAGCAGGACGAGAAGATCTTCATCGAGCTCTCGAACAGCAAGCTCGCGACACTGGGCGTCGAGCCCGCGCAGATCATCGAGACGCTGGCGAAGCAGAATGCCGTCGCTGCGTCCGGCGTATTCGACACGGGCACCGATCGCATCTACGTGCGGCCGACCGGCGCCTTCGATAGCGTCGACGCGATCCGCGACATCGCGATCCGCGCCAACAGCCGCGTGTTCCGGCTCGGCGACATCGCGAAGATCACGCGCGGCTATGTCGATCCGCCGCAGCAGAAGATGCGCTGGCAGGGCAAGGAGGCGCTTGGCCTGGGCGTGACGATGGTCAAGGGCGGCGATGTGATCGAGCTCGGCCACGATCTCGACCGCGAGACGGTGCGCCTGCAACAGGCGATGCCCGTGGGCGTGGAGCTCGCGCAGGTCGCGAGCATGCCGCGCGCGGTGCAGCGCTCGATCAACCAGTTCCTGCGTTCGCTGACCGAAGCCGTGCTCATCGTGCTGGCCGTCTCGCTCGTGAGCCTGGGCTTGCGCACCGGCCTGGTCGTCGCCGTGTCGATTCCGCTGGTGCTCGCGACGACGTTTCTCTTCATGTGGCTGTTCGACATCGGGTTGCACAAGATCTCGCTCGGCGCGCTGATCCTGTCGTTGGGATTGCTCGTCGACGACGCGATCATCGCGGTCGAGATGATGGCGATCAAGCTGGAGCAGGGCTACGACCGCTTCCGCGCCGCGAGCTTTGCATACACGAGCACGGCGTTTCCCATGCTCACGGGCACGCTCGTCACGGTGGCCGGGTTCCTGCCCATCGCCACGGCGAAGAGCAGCACCGGCGAATACACGCGGTCGATCTTCGAGGTTTCCGCAATTGCATTGATCGCGTCCTGGGTGATCGCGGTCGTGGTCATCCCGTATCTCGGGTACAAGATGCTGCCGGATCGCACGCAGGCGCAGCGGCCGTCGCCGTGGCGGCGGCTGTGGACTCGCGCCACCGGCCGTTCGTTGCCGCCGCCTCCACCGCCCGTACACCGCGAGCCCGAGGCCGTGTATCAGACGCCGTTCTACAACCGGTTGCGCAGCGTGATCGCCTGGTGCGTCGGCAATCGGGTCACGGTGCTGGCGGCAACGCTCGTCATCTTTGTCGGCGCGGTGACGCTGTTCCGATTCGTGCCGCAGCAGTTCTTTCCCGCGTCATCGCGTGTCGAGCTGCTGGTCGACCTGCGCCTGCCCGAAGGCAGCTCGTTCGAAGCGTCGCTCGCGGCCACGAAAAGGCTCGAGTCGGTCCTCGACCAGGATGCAGGCATCGAAAGTTACGTGGCCTATGTCGGCAGCGGCTCGCCGCGCTTCTATCTGCCGCTCGACCAGCAGCTGCAGCAGGCGAACTTCGCGCAGGTCGTGCTGATCGCGAAGAGCATCGAGGACCGGGAGAAGGTGCGCGCGCGCCTGCTCGGCTTGTTCGAGGAAGACTTTCCGGAGTTGCGCGGGCGCATATCGCGCCTGGAGAACGGTCCGCCCGTCGGATTCCCCGTGCAATTCCGCGTTTCCGGCGAGAACGTGGCGACGGTGCGCGGAATCGCGCAACAGGTGGCCGACGTCATGCGCCTCAATGCCGACACGTCGCAAGTGCAGTTCGACTGGGATGAGCCGTCGAAGGTCATCCGCGTGGCCATCGACCAGAACAAGGCGCGCGTGCTCGGCATTTCTTCGCAGGACATGGCGACCTTCCTCAACAACGCGCTGTCCGGCCTCTCGGTCACCTATTACCGCGAGCGCGACAAGCAGGTCGAAGTGATCCTGCGCGGCGCCGCCGACGAGCGTGCGCGGATGAGCTTTCTCAAGGATCTCGCGATTCCCGCGCGCAACGGCCGCGCGGTGCCGATCACGCAGATCGCCGACATCCGCTACGAGCTCGAGGATGGCATCGTCTGGCGGCGCAACCGGATGCCGACGATCACCGTGCGCTCCGACGTGCGCGGCGATGCGCAGGGTCCGGACGTCGCCAACCGGATCGAGAAGGACCTGAACCCCATCCGCGCCAGCCTGCCGCTGGGCTACCGGATCGAAATGGGCGGCGCCATCGAGGATTCCACGCGCGGCCAGAAATCGATCGCCGCCGGGATGCCGCTGCTCGTCATTACCGTGCTGACGCTGCTGATGATCCAGCTGCAAAGTTTCGCGCGGACGGCGATGGTGGTGCTGACCGCGCCGCTCGGCCTGATCGGCGTCGTGCTCGCATTGCTGGCGTTCGGCAAGCCGTTCGGCTTCGTGGCCATGCTGGGGACGATCGCGCTGGCCGGGATCATCATGCGCAATTCGATCATCCTCGTCGACCAGATCGACCAGGACATCGCGGCCGGGCACACGCCTTGGGACGCGGTGATTGGCGCAACCGTGCGGCGGTTCCGGCCGATCGTGCTCACGGCGGCCGCGGCAGTGCTGGCGCTGATTCCGCTCGTGCGCAGCGACTTCTTCGGCCCGATGGCGGTGGCGATGATGGGCGGCATTGTGGTCGCGACCGTGCTGACGCTGCTGTTTCTGCCCGCGTTGTACGCGATGTGGTTTCGCGTGCATCCGGGGGAGACCCCCGGCTTGTTGCAGCCCGCATGACTGATGGCGCCCGATCGCGTGCGCGAAAACGGTGGTGCCGACGACGCGATCAGACCGCTGCGGTAAACTTGTCATTCCCGCAGCGAGCCTGTGCTCGCCGCGTCCCGCGTCCACGGAGCCAACCGCGCCATGTCGCTTGCCACTATTCCGGAAATCGTCGGTGAATTGAAGGCCGGCCGCATGGTCGTGCTGGTCGACGAGGAAGATCGCGAAAACGAAGGCGACATCGTCGTGGCGGCGGATTTCGTCACGCCCGACGCGATCAACTTCATGGCCAGGCACGCGCGTGGACTCGTCTGCCTGACGCTCGAGGAGCAGCGCTGCCGCCAGCTCGGTCTGCCGCTGATGGTGACGGCCAATCGTTCCGGCACCGGCACCAATTTCACCGTGTCGATCGAAGCCGCGGAAGGCGTGACCACCGGCATTTCGGCCGCGGATCGCGCCCGCACCGTCCGCGCTGCGGTGGCAGCGGACGCCAAGCCGGGCGACCTGGTGCAGCCGGGGCACATCTTTCCCGTGATGGCGCAGCCCGGTGGCGTGCTGGTGCGTGCCGGTCATACCGAGGCCGGGTGCGACCTCGCGCGACTGGCCGGACTGACGCCGGCGACGGTCATCTGCGAAATCATGCGCGACGACGGCACGATGGCGCGCATGCCCGACCTCGAAATCTTCGCGCGCGACCACGGGTTGAAGATCGGCGCCATCACCGACCTCATCCACTATCGCAGCCGCACCGAACGGATCGTCGAGCGCATCGCCGAACGGCCGCTGACGACGCCGCACGGCTCGTTCCGGCTGGTCGTCTATCGCGACAAGATCTCCGATGCGACGCATCTCGCGCTGGTGCGCGGGCCGATCGCGCCCGACACCGAGACGCTGGTGCGCGTCCACGAGCCGCTGTCGGTGATGGACCTGCTCGATGCCGACAGCGCGTCGCACTCGTGGACGATCCCCGACGCGCTCGCCGCGGTGGCCAAGGCGGGTCGCGGCGTGGTCGTGCTGTTGCATCGGCCCGAGAGCGCGGAAGAATTGCGCCACCGCGCGGTCACCGACACGCCGCCGCCGCCGACGAAGCTCGACTTGCGCAACTACGGGATCGGCGCGCAGATCCTGCGTGATCTGAACGTGGGTCGCATGCGCCTTCTGGCGAAGCCGCGCAAGATGCCGAGCATGGCGGGATTCGATCTCGAGGTCACCGGCTACGAGACCGAACCGCCGGCGCGCGCGGCATCCTGACGATCGAAACGCCCATGCCCGTCAAACGCATCGCCCCCGATGTGCGCGGTGACCGCTACCGCGTCGGCATCGTCCTTTCGCGCTTCAACCCGGCGATTGGCGACGGGCTGCTCGCCGGCGCACTGCGCGGACTGAAGGCAGCCGGCGTCCTCGACGACCGCGTGACCGTGGTCACGGTGCCCGGTGCGCTCGAATCGCCGCTCGCGCTGCAACGGCTGGCGCAGACGGGCGATTACCACGCGCTCGTGGCGCTGGGCGCGGTGATCCGCGGCGACACATATCACTTCGAGATCGTGTGCAACGAATCGGCGTCCGGATTGACCAGCGTCGCGCTCGAGTTCGGCATTCCGATCGGCAACGGCATTTTGACCTGCGACACCGATGCGCAGGCGCAGGCGCGCATGGACCAGAAGGGATTCGAGGCGGCGCAGGCCGCGATCGAGCTCGCCAACCTCTTCCATGCGATCGACGATGCGGACTAGCTCCCGCCGCCGGTCGCGCGAACTCGTGCTGCAGGGACTCTATCAGCGGCAGCTCTCCGGCAATGCGGCGCGCGCCGTGCGCGACGACCTTGCCGCAAGTCCCGGTTACCTCCGGGCCGATCAACCGTACTTCGACGAGCTGTGGTCGGGGGTGGCGGGCGACTACGATGCGCTGCTGGCGGCGCTGGCGCCGCACCTCGACCGCAAGCCGTCGGAATTGTCGCCGGTCGAACGCGCGATCCTCGTCATCGGCGCATGGGAATTGCAAAGCCGCGTCGAGATTCCGTACAAGGTCGTGATCAACGAAGCCGTCGAATTGGCGAAGTCGTTCGGCGCCACCGACGGCCACCGCTACGTCAACGGCGTGCTCGACAAGTTCGCGGCCGACGCGCGGGCGGCGGAAATCGCCGCGCTTCATCGCTGACCTTGCGCTGCATGCGGCGATTTCTTGCCTGCGGCGTGCTGCTCGCGGCGAGCGTGTTCGGCGTTCCGCTCAGCGCCGCCCGCAACCTCGTCATCTATTGCAGCCACGATGCCGATGCGTGCGAATTGGCCGCGCGGACGTTCGAGCGCGAGACGGGGATCGCGACCGCCATCACGCGCAAGCCGACCGGCGAGTTCTACGCGCAGATACGCGCCGAACGCGACAATCCGAAGGCCGACGTCTGGTACGGCGGCACCATCGATCCGTTCCTGCAGGCAGCGGCCGAAGGACTCTTCATCCCGTACCGGTCGCCGCGCTTGCCGGAGCTCTCGCCGTGGGCGCTCCGCGCGACGGAACGCAGCGACTATGCGGTCGCCGCCATTTACCGGATCATCATCGGCTTCGGCACGAATCCCGCGCTCCTCGCCAAACGCAACGTGGCCGCGCCGCGCTGCTGGTCGGACCTCACCAAGTCCGAGTATCGCAAGGAAATCGAATTGTCCAACCCGGTGACGAGCGGCACCGGCTATACGATTCTGGTCACGCTGGTCGCGCTGTACGGGGAAGATGGGGCGTTCGATTATCTGAGGCGATTGAACCCCAACGTCGTCCGCTACACGCAATCCGGGACGGCGCAGGGTCCGTCGGTCGCGCGCGGCGAGGTCGGCATCGGCGTGTCCTTCGTGCACGAATTCGTCACGCAACAATTGGCGGGTTTCGCGGTGGACATCGCCATTCCGTGCGAAGGCACCGGCGATGCGCTCGGCGGCATGGCGATCGTTGCCGGTGCGCCCCACCAGGACGAAGCACGCGCATTCTATGACTGGGCGCTGACCAAGCCCGCGCAGGAGCTTGCGAATCGCACGCGCAATCTCATCATTCCCGCGAACGCGAGCGCCGTGATGAAGCCGGAGGCCGCGCGCTTCGCGCAGCTGACGACAATCGACGTCGATCCTGCCAAGTACGGGCGGCCGGAGGTGCGCCGCGGATTGCTCGCGCGCTGGCAGCGCGAAATCGGCGATGCGCCGCGATGAACGAATTCGAGCTGATCGAGCGTTTTTTCCGGCGCGCCCATCGGGACCCGGCGGTGCGCATCGGGATCGGCGACGACGCCGCGGTGGTGGCGCCGGCGCCGGGCATGGAGCTTGCGTTCTCGGTGGACATGCTGGTGGAAGGCCGGCACTTCCTGCCGGACGTCGATCCGTCTGCGCTGGGACACAAGACGCTCGCCGTCAACCTGTCCGACATGGCGGCAATGGGGGCAACGCCGCGCTGGGCATTGCTGGCTGGCGCGCTGCCCGACAACGATGAACGCTGGGTCGCGGCGTTCGCCGGCGGATTGTTTGCACTGGCCGAGCGCTTCGGCGTCGCGCTGATCGGCGGCGACACGACGCGTGGTCCGCGCAATCTCTGCGTCACGATCATCGGCGAAATACCGGTTGGCAGTGCGATGACGCGGTCTGGGGCTGCGGCTGGCGAGGATGTGTACGTATCGGGCGTGCTGGGAGATGCCGCGCTCGCGCTCGCCGCGCTTTCGGGCCACACGACAGTGGCTGCGGATGCCCTCGTCACTTTGCGGCAACGTCTGGAGCGGCCCGAGCCGCGCGTCGCGCTGGGCGAGCGGTTGCGCGAGGTGGCCACCGCGGCCATCGATGTTTCCGATGGGCTCACCGGCGACCTTGCGCATATTCTCGCGGCGTCGAGTGTGGGCGCCGACGTCGAACTCGCGCGGATTCCGCGATCGCCGCTCATCGCGCAGCGGCTGGCAACCCATGACGCGCGGAAACTCGCGCTTGCGTGCCTGCTCGCCGGCGGCGACGATTACGAATTGTGCTTCACGGCGCCGCCGTCGGCCCGCGAACGCGTGGCGGCGATCGCGCGCGAGCTGTCGCTGCCGCTGACCCGCATCGGCGTCGTCACGTCGTCACCCGGGCTGCATGTGCGCGACGAGCATGGCGTTGCGCTCGCATCATTGCCCGCGGCCTTCGATCACTTCCGATGAATCCGAAGCCGACCGTCCGTTTCCTGTTCCAGCACCCGGCGCATTTCGTGGCGCTGGGCTTTGGCGCGGGATTGTCGCCGTTCGCCCCGGGCACGTTCGGGACGCTGCTGGCGATCCCGATCGCGCTGCTGCTGGACGCATACGCAAGCGAAGCGGCGTTCGTCGCGGTGATCATCGTGCTGTTCCTGCTCGGTACGTGGTCGGCGCAGATCACCGGCCGCGCGCTGCGCGTTCCCGATCACGGCAGCATCGTCGTCGACGAGGTGGCGGCGTTTCTGCTCGTGCTGTATTTCACGGGCGTGACGCCGTTGCGCATCGCCATCGCCTTCGCGCTCTTCCGGTTCTTCGACATCGTCAAGCCGCCGCCGATCCGGCAGCTCGATGCCGCGATGAAAAACGGATTGGGCGTCATGCTGGACGATATGCTGGCGGCGCTGTATGCGCTCGTCGTATTCGCCATTGGCCAGCGGGTGATCGGATGAACTACGAGGGGCTCGACCTGAGGCGCGTCGAGGAGGTGGGGCTGAACGCGCTGCAAACACAGCGGCAGCTTTTCTATGACGGCTGGCTCTTGCGCGTGTCGCCGGGCAAGGCGCGGCGCGCGCGCAGCGTGAATGCCTATTTCGGCTCGTCGCTGCCGCTCGGCCAGAAGATCGATTATTGCGAGCGCCTCTACGCGCAGCGCGACCTGCCCGTGCTGTTCCGGATCACGCCATTCCTGCAGCCCTCTGATCTTCCGGCCGCGCTGGCGGCGCGCGGCTACGAGGCCTTCGATACGACGCTGGTCCAGCTGATGCGTCTCGAGCGCCCGCCGGAATCGCCGGATGCGTCCGGCTTTGTCGTGACGGCGCCTGCCGCGGACGCATTCGCCGATGCGGTGGCGCTGTTGCAGGGTTCGTCCGCGCAGCAGCGCAACGCGTATTTCGAGCGGCTGAAGGAGAGTCCACTGAAGACCCGCGCGCTGCTTGCTCATATCGACGGCAGGCCGGTAGGTGTGGGCACCATCATGCTCGAGGACGGTTTGGCCGGCGTGTTCTCGATGGTGACGGCGCCGGACATGCGTGCGCGCGGTGTGGCGAGCGCCATTCTTGCGTCGTTGCTGACCTGGGCGTGGGAACACGGCGCCGCGCACGCGTACCTGCAGGTCGATGGCGAAAACCACCGGGCGCTGGGCGTCTATCGCAAGTTCGGCTTCGCGACGGCGTACACCTATCACTACTGTGGCCGTCCGGGCGAGGATCACCAATGATGGAAAAAATTCTCGCGCTTGCCGCCGAGCTGGGGGTCCGCCTTACCGGGAGCAACGCGGTGTGCGCGGCGGCGGAGTCCTGTACGGGTGGACTGGTTGCCGGGGCCATTACGGCGATCGCCGGCAGCTCGGGCTGGTTCGACCGTGGTTTTGTCACCTATTCGAACGAAGCGAAGATGGAAATGCTGGGGGTGCCTGAGGGCACGCTAACGAGACACGGGGCGGTCTCGGAGGCGACGGCGCGGGCGATGGCGGAGGGCGCGCTGGCACGCAGCGGGGCCACTATCGCGGTCGCGGTGACCGGCGTGGCCGGTCCCGGCGGGGGCTCGCCCGAAAAGCCGGTCGGGATGGTTTGCTTTGCCTGGGCCAAGTTCGGGACCTCCACGACGGCGGCCACCCACCATCTTCCCGGTGACCGGCAAGCGGTGCGGGAGGCATCGGTGGTGGTCGCGCTGGAAGGGCTGCTGGCCCGGCTATAGACGGCCTTGAGACGCCCTCCGGGACTAGGCCTTTTGGAGGGTTGCATCGAACGATCGTTCTATGCGAAGATCCCGTTCATCGGCAGCAGCTGCCCCGGCCGGCCTACCGCTTAGGCGATACTTCGGAGATTCCATCATGCCCCTCGATTCCCCCATGGACGACCAGAAAAGCAAGGCGCTGTCCGCCGCCCTCGCGCAAATCGAAAAGCAGTTCGGCAAGGGCTCGATCATGAAAATGGGCGAGGCGCAGATCGCGAACGATCTCTCGGTCGTATCGACCGGTTCGCTCGGCCTCGATATCGCGCTGGGCGTAGGCGGCCTTCCGCGCGGCCGCGTCGTGGAAATCTACGGGCCCGAGTCCTCCGGCAAGACCACGCTGTGCCTGCAAGTCGTGGCGGAAGTGCAAAAGGCGGGCGGCGTGGCCGCCTATATCGATGCGGAAAATGCGCTCGACCCCGTCTACGCCGGCAAGCTGGGCGTGAACGTCGGCGATCTGCTCATCTCGCAGCCGGACACCGGCGAGCAGGGGCTCGAGATCGCCGACATGCTGGTGCGTTCAGGCGGCGTCGACATCATCGTCATCGATTCGGTGGCGGCATTGGTGCCCAAGGCCGAAATCGAAGGCGAGATGGGCGACCAGCTTCCCGGCCTGCAGGCCCGCCTCATGAGCCAGGCGCTGCGAAAGCTCGCCGGCAACATCAAGCGCGCCGGCACGCTGGTCATCTTCATCAACCAAATCCGGATGAAGATCGGCATCATGTTCGGCAACCCGGAGACCACCACCGGCGGCAACGCGCTCAAGTTCTACGCGTCGGTGCGCCTCGATATCCGCCGCATCGGCTCGATCAAGAAGGGCGACGAAGTCGTCGGCAATGAAACGCGCGTCAAGGTCGTGAAGAACAAGGTGGCGCCGCCGTTCCGCGAAGCGCTGTTCGACATTCTCTACGGTGAAGGCATTTCCCGCGAAGGCGAGATCGTCGAGCTCGGCGTCAATCACAGGATCGTCGAAAAATCGGGCGCGTGGTACGCGTACAAGGGCGAAAAGATCGGCCAGGGCAAGGACAACGCACGCGAGTTCCTGCGCGAACATCCCGAGATTGCGCAAGAGATCGAAGCCAAGATTCGCGCCGCCGTCGAAGTGCCCGCGGCAGGCCGTAATCCGTCCGCCGTGGCGGCGGACGAATAATCGCCGCGTTCGCTGCCGTGCGTCCGCGCCGGCCGCCGCGCGAGGCTGCGGTGGCCAATGAGGTCCCGGGTGCGGTACGAACGCCGGTGGCGCCGAAGGTGCTGGCCGTCCGTTGGCTGGCACGGCGCGAGTACAGCCGCAGCGAATTGTCGCAACGGCTGCGGCAGCGCGGAATCGCGGTGGAGGAGATCGAGCGCACGCTGGACGAGCTCGCCGCCGCGGGGTATTTGTCCGATGCCCGTTACGCGCAAGCCGTCGTCGCGCATCGCGTGGGTCGGTTCGGCAAACGCGCCATCGTGCATGCGCTGAAGGAGCGCGGGATCACCGCAGCCGACGCGCAGATGGCACTCGCGCCGCTCGCGGAAACGGATGAATTGGCGGACGCGCAGGCGTTGTGGCAGCGCCGTTTCGGCGTAGCACCCGCCAACGATCGCGAGAAGGCGCGGCAGGTGCGCTTTCTGCAGGCGCGTGGCTATAGCCTGTCCACGGCACTGCGCGTCTTGCGTGCGGCTGGAAGTCGCGAGGACAACGAACGCTAAAGAGTTTGCGGCGCGCGCAGGCGCACGCCCGCGTGAAAGTCCACAGTGCCCGCCGGGTGGCTCCGCAGCCCCTGCTCGCGATACAATCCAAGCTTTTGATTCCGCGCCACGTTTTGCCGCATCTTCAGGCTCGACGCACGCGCAACCCGTCATGCAAGTCGCCGCCATCCGCCGCCAGTTCGTCGATTACTTCCTAGCGAAGGGGCACACGCACGTCCCCAGTTCCTCGCTCGTCCCGAGCAACGACCCGACGCTGCTGTTCGTCAATTCGGGGATGGTCCAGTTCAAGGACGTGTTCCTCGGCACGGACCAGCGCCCCTACGTGCGCGCGCTGTCGGTGCAGCGCTGCCTGCGCGCCGGCGGCAAGCACAACGACCTCGAGAACGTCGGCTATACCGCGCGGCACCACACCTTTTTCGAAATGCTCGGCAACTGGTCGTTCGGTGACTACTTCAAGCGCGAGGCGATCCGCTATGCGTGGGAGCTGCTGACCAGGACCTACGGCCTGCCGCCCGACAAGCTGTGGGCGACCGTGTACATCGACGACGACGAAGCCTACGACATCTGGACCAAGGAGATCGGCGTTCCCGCCGAACGCGTCGTGCGCATCGGTGACAACAAAGGCGCCAAATACGCGAGCGACAACTTCTGGCAGATGGCCGACACCGGGCCGTGCGGACCATGCTCGGAGATTTTCTACGACCACGGTCCCGAAGTCTGGGGCGGCCCACCGGGCTCACCGGATGCGGAAGGCGACCGCTACATCGAGATCTGGAATCTCGTGTTCATGCAGTTCAATCGGGACGAACAGGGCAACCTCACGCCGCTGCCCAAGCCGTGCGTCGATACCGGAATGGGGCTCGAGCGGCTGGCGGCGGTATTGCAGCACGTTCACTCGAATTACGAGATCGATCTCTTCGTCGCGCTGATCAAGGCAGCCGCGCGCGAGACGCACACGGCCGATCTCGACAATCCGTCACTCAAGGTCATTGCCGACCACATCCGTGCCTGCGCCTTCCTGATCGTCGACGGCGTGATTCCAAGCAGCGACGGCCGCGGCTACGTGCTGCGGCGGATCATTCGCCGCGCGATCCGCCATGGTTACCAGCTGGGACAGAAGGCGCCGTTCTTCCACAAGCTGGTCGCGGATCTCGATGCGCAGATGGGGGACGCGTACCCGGAGCTCACGAAGGAGAAAGGGCGCGTCGCGCAAGTATTGAAAGCGGAAGAAGAGCGGTTCGGCGAGACGCTCGAGAACGGGATGAAAATCCTGGGCGCCGCGCTGGATGCGCTCGCGAAGACCGGCGGCAAGACGCTCGACGGCGAAACCGCGTTCACGCTGTACGACACGTTTGGCTTTCCGCTCGACCTCACGGCGGACTTCGCGCGCGGCAGGGGCGTCGCGGTCGACGAAGCGGGCTTCGAAGCGGCGATGAACGCGCAGCGCGATCGCGCGCGCGCCGCGTCCACGTTCAAGATGGGCGCGCAGCTTGAGTACACGGGGCCAAAGACCGCATTTCGCGGCTATGAAACGCTGTCCGACGAGGGGCGCGTGGTCGCGCTCTACAAAAATGGCGCGAAGGTCGATGCGCTGACGACCGGCGAGCAAGGGGTCGTGGTGCTCGACCGCACGCCGTTCTACGCGGAGTCGGGCGGGCAGGTCGGCGATCGCGGCGAGCTGTCGAAGGGTGGGGCGTGCCTGACGCTGTTCACGGTTGCCGATACGCAGAAGGTCCAGCCCGATGTCTTCGGCCACATCGGCGACGTGAAGACCGGCGAGCTCAAAGTGGGCGACACGGTGGCGGCGCACGTCGATCATGACGCGCGGGGCCGCACGATGCGCAACCATTCGGCTACGCATCTGATGCACAAGGCGCTGCGCGAAGTGCTGGGGCCGCATGTCCAGCAGAAAGGCTCGCTCGTCGATCCCGACAAGACCCGCTTCGATTTCGCGCACAACGCCCCGATGACCGAGGACGAAATCCGGCGCGTGGAGCGGCTGGTCAATGCTGAAATCGTCGACAACGTGCCGACGCAGGCGCGGGTGATGCCGATCGACGACGCGCAGAAGTCCGGCGCGATGATGCTGTTCGGCGAGAAGTACGGCGACGAAGTCCGCGTGCTCGATATCGGCACGTCGCGCGAGTTGTGCGGCGGCACGCATGTCGCGCGGACCGGCGACATCGGATTTTTCAAGGTCACTGGCGAAGGCGGCGTGGCGGCCGGCATCCGCCGCATCGAGGCGGTCACCGGACGGGGCGCGCTCGAATTCGTGCAGGCGCAGGAAGCCATGCTAAGCGGCGTGGCGGCGGTCCTGAAAGCGCCGGTGGGCGAGCTCGAAACGCGCATTGCGCAGCTGATGGAAAGTGCCCGCGCCACCGAGAAGGAATTGACGCGGCTGAAAGCGAAAGCGGCGGCGAGCGCGGGCGATGATCTTGCCACCAGCGCGATCGACGTCAAGGGCGCGAAGGTGCTCGCCGTGGCGCTCGACGGCGCCGACGTGAAGGCCCTGCGCGAAACGATGGACAAGCTGAAGGACAAGTTGAAGACGGCGGCGATCGTGCTCGCGAGCGTGACCGACGGCAAGGTGACGCTGATTGCGGGCGTTACCAGCGACCTCACGGGCAAAGTGAAGGCGGGCGAGCTCGTCAATCATGTTGCGCAGCAGGTCGGTGGCAAGGGCGGCGGTCGCCCGGACATGGCGCAGGCGGGCGGCACCGATCCCGCAGGGTTGCCGGCGGCCTTGAAATCGGTGCAGGCCTTCGTCGAACAACGGCTGTGAGCGAGCCGGAATGAGCAAGGTCGCGGGGCTGCCGCCGCAATTTGCCAGCGACAACTGGTCGGGCGTGTGTCCCGAGGCGTGGGCTGCGCTGGCTGCGGCCAACGCGGGCCACGCCCCCGCCTATGGCGGCGACGACTGGACGGCGGCCGCCGCGTCCGCGATCCGCGACCTCTTCGAAACCGATTGCGAAGTCTTCTTCGTGTTCACCGGCACGGCCGCAAATTCGCTTGGCCTCGCCGCGATGTGCCGCAGCTCGGACGCGATCATCTGTCATGCCATGGCGCATATCAATGTCGACGAATGCGGCGCGCCGGGCTTCTTCAGCGGCGGCGCCAAGCTGCTCGCCGCGGATACGCCGCTGGCCAAATTGACGCCGGAGGCGATCGACCAGCTGGCGGTGACGCCGCACGACGTGCACTCGTCGCGGCCGCGGGTGCTCGCAATGACGCAGGCAACCGAGCTCGGCACGCTCTACTCGCCGCTCGAAATGTGGAAACTGTCCGAATGCGCACGCGAGCACGGGATGAAGGTGCACGTCGACGGCGCGCGGTTCGCCAATGCGGTCGCTGCGCTCGATTGTGCGCCGGCCGACATCGCGTGGCGCGCAGGCGTGGACGTGCTGTCGCTCGGCGGCACCAAGAACGGGCTTCCGTTCGGCGAGGCGATCGTATTTTTCGATCGCGATCTCGCGAACGAGTTCGGTCGTCGGCGCATGCAGGGCGGCCAGCTCGCATCGAAGATGCGCTTCCTCGCGGCGCCCTGGCTCGGCGTGCTCAAGGATGGCGCGTGGCTACGCCATGCCGCGCATGCGAATGCCATGGCGCAGCGGCTGGCCGACGGACTTGCCGGTGTGCCCGGGACGCGCTTGCTGGCGCCGGTCGAAGCCAACGGCGTATTCATCGACCTGCCGTTGCCGGTGATCGTCACGCTGCGCGAAAAAGGCTGGCAGTTCTACGAATTCATCGGCGCCACGGGTGTGCGCCTGATGTGCACATGGGACACGCCGGTCGCGGCGATCGACGCATTGATCGCCGACATCTGCAAGTTATGCGAAGTGTTTGCAACGACAGGGAAAGCATCGTCATGAAAATTGGAATGATCACTGACAGTCTGCCGGACGCCGATTTCGACGCAATGCTGGCGGTCGCCGCGCGGCTCGAAATGGATATGCTCGAGTTTGCCTGCGGCAACTGGTCGAGCGCGCCGCATATCAAGCTCGACGCCATGCTTGAAAGCGCGACGGCGCGTCGGGAATTCCGCGCGCGCCTTGCCGATCACGGCATCGCCATCAGCGCGCTCAACTGTTCCGGCAACCCGTTGCACCCGGGCGAAGCCGGCCGCCGCCACGACGAAATCACGCGCAAGACGATCCGTCTCGCGGGTCTCCTCGAAGTCGACCGCGTGGTGATGATGTCCGGCTGTCCCGGGGCGCCTGGCGACAGCCATGCCAACTGGATCACCACCGAATGGCCGCCGGAAGTGCGCGAGATTCTGCGCTGGCAGTGGGACGAGGTGCTGCTTCCGTACTGGCAAGGGCTGGTCGCGTACACGAAGAACGAAGGTGTTGCCAAGCTCTGCCTCGAGCTGCATGGCTATCAGAACGTCTACAACGTGGCGACGCTGCAACGATTGCGCAGTGTCGTCGGCGACACGGTCGGCGCCAACCTCGATCCCAGCCACCTCATGTGGATGGGCGCCGACCCGATCGCGGCCGCGCACGCGCTGAACGGCGCGATCTACTACGTGCACGCGAAGGATACGCGGATCGACCCCCGCATCGCTGGCGTCAACGGGGTGATCGACACGACGCCGGGGAGTGATTTCCGCCACCGTGCGTGGAGCTACATCACGCTCGGCTACGGCCGGGATGAAACGTGGTGGCAGGATTTCGTGGCGGCGCTCGCCGCGGAGGGCTACGACGGCGTGCTCAGCATCGAGCACGAGGACCCGGCGATGAGCGCGGTGGAAGGGGTCGAGAAATCGGTAGCGCTGCTCAGGAACGTAATCGGCAGGCGACCGCAACGCGCCACGGCCGCCGCCTGAGATGTCGCCGGGTGCGCTCCCGCCACGCCGCCGCGTGGTCGTGTTCGATCTGGGCGGCGTCCTGCTGCAATGGAATCCGCGTTTCCTCTATCGGAAGCTCTTTGCCGGCGACGACGCGGCGATGGAACGTTTTCTGGCCGAGGTGTGCACCGAGGAATGGAACGAGCGCCAGGACGCGGGCCGGAGCTTCGCCGACGCGGTGGCCGAGCTGCGTCCGATGCACGCCGACAAGCTGCATCTCATCGAAGCGTGGAGCCGGCGCTTCGGCGAGATGATTCCCGGCGCGATCGAAGGCACCGTGACGATCGCGAGCGAGCTGAAGCAGCGCGGCGTGCCGCTGTACGCGTTGACGAACTGGTCGTCCGAGACATTTCCCTCGCAGCGCACGCGCTTCCCCTTCCTGTCCTGGTTCGAGGGGATCGTCGTATCGGGCGACGAGGGTGTCATCAAGCCCGATCCGCGCATCTTTCGGATTCTGCTGGAGCGGCATCGCATCGCGCCGGAAGAAGCGGTCTTCATCGACGACAATCCGCGCAACGCGCAAGCGGCAAGCGCCTTTGGCATCCACGGCATTGCCTTCCAGTCACCGGAGCATTTGCGCGGCGAGCTTGCGAAGCTCGCCCTGTTGTGAGGATGCGATGGCGGTAAGGCTCGGCATCAATCCGATCACGTGGACCAACGACGACATGCCCGAGTTGGGCGGCGACACGCCGCTCGACGTCTGTCTGGCGGAAGCACGGTTGGCGGGCTACGCGGGAATCGAGTTGGGCGGCAAGTTTCCGCGGCAGGCCGCGGCGCTGCGGCCGATCCTCGATCGGCACGGCCTCGCGCTGATCTCGGGGTGGTACAGCGCGCAGCTGTGCCGGCGCTCCGTCGCCGAAGAACAAGCGGCGGTGACCGATCACCTCGATCTCCTCGTAGCGATGGGCTGCCGCGTGATGGTCTTCGCGGAAGGCCACGGCAGCACCGACAGCAATCCGGCGTCGCCGCTATCCGCGCGGCCCGTTCTGGCCGATGCCGAGTGGCCGGCGTTTTGCGAGAAGCTGAACGAAATCGCGCGCCACCTGCGGCGGCACGGCGTTCGGCTGGCATTCCATCATCACATGGGCACCGTCGTGCAAACCGAGGCCGACGTGGATCGCCTGATGGCGAACACCAACGACGACGTCGGCTTGCTGCTCGATACCGGCCACCTCGTATTCGCCGGCGGTGACCCGGTCGCGGTCGCCCGGCGCCATGCCGCGCGGATCGTCCATGTGCATTGCAAGGACGTGCGCGCGGCCGTCCTTGCTGCCGTGCTGCGCGACGACCGCAGCTTCCTGCGCGCGGTGCTCGATGGCGTGTTCACGGTTCCCGGCGACGGCGCCATCGATTTCACCGCAGTGCTGCGCGAGCTCCGGCAGGCGGACTACGGCGGCTGGCTCGTCGTCGAAGCCGAGCAGGACCCGGCCGTCGCGCATCCGCTTACGTATGCGCGGTTGGGCTTCGCGAATCTTTCGCGGATGGCGGCCGACGCCGGATTCGCCATCGCGCCGCGCTAACCGCGATCCTCGGACGGAGATTCGGATGCTTCAATTTTGTCTGGTCGGTGCCGGTTTCATCGGCCCCGTCCATGCAGCGAACATCGCCGCGCATCCGGCGGCGCGGCTCGCCTGGGTCGTCGACCTCGATGTGTCCGCTGGCGAAAAACTCGCGCACAAGTACGATGCACGCGCGACCGCTAATCTTGATCAAGCGCTTGCCGACCCCGCGCTCGACGCGGTGCTCATCTGCACGCCGCCGCGGACGCACGCCGCAATCATCGAGCGCGCGGCACGCGCGGGCAAGGCAGTGTTCTGCGAAAAACCGGTCGACCTCGATCTGAACCGCGTCGATGCCTGCGCGAAGGTCGTGGCGGCAACGGCCACACCGTTTCATGTCGGATTCAACCGCCGTTACGACCCGAGTCATCGCGCACTGTTCGACGCGCTCCGCGCGGACGAGATCGGCCGGTTGGAGATGCTGGTGCTGACCAGCCGCGATCCCGAGATCTCGCCGCCCGATTATGTGGCGGCGATGCCCTACGGCATTTTTTATGACACCATGATCCACGACTTCGACATGGTCCGCTGGCTCTCCCAGGACGAGCCAGTCGAAATCGTCGCGCGGACCGCGTGCATGCTCGACGTCAAGGAGAATCCGCACCGCGATCCGGACACCGCGATGGTGATGCTGCGCATGGCGAGCGGCGCCCTCGTGCACGTCAACTCGAGCTTCCGTGCCGTGTACGGCTACGACCAGCGGATCGAGGCGTTCGGCGAGAAAGGGATGCTGATATCGCGCAATCATCAGCCGACGTCGGTCGAGCGCCATGACGCGCGCGGCATCCATCAGGATTCGCTGCTGCGATTCTTCATCGAAAGATATGCCGAGTCCTACGTCCGCGAGCTCGATGACTTCGTCCGTGCGATCAACGAGCGGCGCGCGCCGACGATCACGCTGGACGACGGCCGGCGTGCGCTGGCGATTGCCGAAGCCGCGGTGGCATCGGCGAAATCAGGCGCTCCGGTCGCGATCAGCTAGGCCGCGGCGGCGGGAGCCTCCCGTCCGCCAAGACGTCTTCTCCCCACGAGCGCGCGGATCAGCGCGACGGCGAGCACCATCAGCACGATGAGCACCGACGCATACGCGGTGGCGTAGCCATACTCGCCCACCTCGGCACGGCCGACGATGTTGACGGTCGCCATGTCGAAGCGCGGGCTGGTGAGAAAGATCACGGCGCTGATCGACGTCATGGCGCTGATGAAGCTGTAGACGAGCGCCGCGATGACGGCGGGGCGCAGCAACGGCAGGATCACGCGTCGCACCGTACGGAACGAACCGGCACGCAACGTCGCCGATGCCTCGTCGAGGCTGCCGTCGATCTGGCTCAACGATGCGAGGCCCGCGCGCAGGCTGGTCGTCATGTCGCGGAACACGAAGCATGCGACGAGAATGATCCCGGTATAGGCGAGCTCGATCGGCGGCGCGTTGAATGCCAATATGTACGCGATGCCGACGACGGTCCCGGGCATCGCGAACGACAGCAGCGTGACGAACTCGAATGCGCCCTTGCCGGCGAAACGCTGGCGATTGATGAGCCAGGCGACCAGCAATCCGAAGCCGGCCGTCAACGGTGCGGAGACGATGGCGATGGTCAGCGACGTGAAGAGCGAGCTCCATGCGCCGCCGGTCCAGGCGATGCCGCCGTTCACGATGTCGAACCCGAACGCCGTCGCGTAATGGCGCAGCGTCAGCGCGCGGTCGAGGCCCCACTTCTCGAAAAAGCCGCCAGCGAAGATCATCACGTAGATGATGACGGCCAGCAGTGCCCAGGGCACGGCGAAACCGGCTGCGATTGCCGTCACGGATCGCGGCAACGGCAAGCGGACCGCGCCTTCGCTGCGGCCTGAAATGGTGACGAAGCTGCGACGCGCGAGCAGGCGGCGCTGGATCACGAACAGGACCAGCGACAGCACGAGCAGGATGATGGCGAGCGTCGCCGCGCGGCCGGGGTCCTGCTGCACGCCCACGATGGCGAAATAGATAGCCACCGACAGGACCTCGAGATTCCCGCCGAGCAGCAGCGGGTTGCCGAAGTCGGCAAGGCTTTCGATGAAAACAAGCAGAAACGCGTTGAGCAATCCCGGCGCCATCAGCGGCAGCGTGATCGATGTGAAGGTCCGCACCCGCGACGCACGCAACGTCTGCGCCGCCTCCTCGAAGCCGGGACTGATGCCCTCGACGACGCCCACCAGTACGAGATACGCTACCGGCGTCAGCGCCAGCGTTTGCGCGAGCCACACGCCGGGCAGGCCGTAGATCCAGCGCGTCGGCGTGATGCCGAACGCATGCTCGAGCAGCGCGTTGACCGCGCCCGAGCGGCCGAACAGCAGGATCAGCGCGAGGCCGATGACGAACGGCGGCGTGATCATCGGCAGCACCGACAGCACGCGGAATGCGCGCCGGCCGGGAAGGCGCGAGCGCGTGACGATCAGCGCGAAGCAGAGCGCCAGGAGCGTGGCCGAGATCGCGGTCATGAACCCAAGCTGCAACGTATTCCATACGACGCTGCCATAGCCCCAGACCCTGCTCGAGACGAACCGGGTCGCGAGGGCGGCCAGCGACCAATGGCCGTCGCGATCGAGCAGCGCACGCGCGAACAGCCGCAGCAGCGGATACAGCGTGAAGAGGCCGACCAGCGCGACCGATGCGCCGATCGCGCCAGCAACGAACGCGTCGCCCTTTACCCATCCCCGAAGCGCAAGTCCTTGACAGAGGAACATGAGCGACGCGGCGGCGGTGACGAGCGCACCATAGCCGAGCCCGGGCTGGCGGCCGGGCAGTGCGCCGAAGAGCGTGGCGAGCGGCGGCCACGTCCATCCCGTGATGTCGATCGCGACCGCGATCGCGAGGATGCCCGCGAGTCCGAGGCATCCCGCGGCGATCAGGAGCTGTGACGTCGACCGGGCGCGGATGCGCCGCACGAATGCGAACGCCGGCAACGCCAGCGCGAGCCCCACCGGCGCCAGCCACAGACGGCCATGTTCGATCAACAGGAATGCGGCGGGCGCGGCGCGCACATCGTGCGGCCACATGCGCCACCATTGGCCGCCGAAGAAACCCACGCCGCCGATGGCGCTCCACGGCAGCAGCGCGAAGCCGGCCCATCCCACCGCAAGCCAAAGGCCGACGTTACCTCGAGTCATTGCGCTGTGACCTGCCCGGACGCCGCAACGTCCGGTCAGCCACCGCTACTTCGGTGCCTTGAACACCTCGTTTTCCCAGCGCTTGAGCAGGTATTCGCGGCCTTCCTTCGAGCCGTACTTGTCGAGATCGAGCTTGATCAGCTTGACGTCGGCGGGCTTCGGCGCCATCGGATGGATCTGCGCGTTCTTGTTCGATGGAATCTGGAATTTGTTGACTGTGACGGCGACGTTCTGCCCCGCGGGCGACAGCACGAAATCCATCCACTTCTTCGCACCTTCGGGATTGGGGCCGCCCTTGATGATGGCCGACGAAATGATTTCGTAGCCCGTGCCCTCGCATGGCGCGATGGTCTTGATCGGATAACCCTGCACCGTTTGCGCGACGGAATCGTGCAGGAACGTGATTCCGATCGTCGTCTCCCCCTTCGCCGCTGCGCGTATGCCGGCGCTGCCCGAACGCGTGTACTGATTGACGTTCTTGTTCATCGCGGCCAGGAATTTGAATCCCTCGTCCTCGCCCATCAGTTGCAGGACCGTCGACACGGTGTTGAAGGCGGTCCCGGAGCTTCCCGGGTTCGCCATCTGGATCTCGTCCTTGTAAACGGGATTGGCAAGATCCTTCCAGCACTTCGGCTCGGGCAGCTTCTTCTTGGCCAGGAGCTCCGTGTTGTAGCCCCAGCCCAGTACGCCGGTGTAGATCGGCGTCTGGAAGTACTTGTTCTCTTCCGCGATCCGCTGTGCCCAGTCATGCAGGTTGGCGACCTGCGGCGACTTGTAAGCTTCGAGCAGGCCCTCGGCGGCCAATTGCTTGGCCGAAGCCGATTCGGCTGCGTGATAGACATCGGCGCGCGGATTGCTTTTCTCGGCGCGGATCTGTGCGAGGCTCTCGCCGTCGGTGCGCCGGATGAACACTGCTTTCTGCCCGGTCGTCTTCTCGTAGGTCGTCTTCAGCGCCTCGCACCAGTCGACCTCGAAATTGCACAGCACCGTCACCTCTTGCGCTACGGCGGGCGCGGTGCCGGCGAAGACCGCCACCACGCCGCAGAGAACTTGCAGGGCTGTACCGAGCCACCGAACGGAATTCATAGCGTCCCCTCCCGGATCCACTTGTTGGCGCACCATGTTGTTGGCGTATCCGATCGGCCCACGGAGAATGATCGGCGTCCGCACTCTAGCACCAGCGCGGGGTGCGGTGTAAGGGGGTGTTTTCGCTTCTGTGCAAAGTTTACGTCGCGGTCGGCCGGGACCCGCCGCTGCCGTAAACTCTCTTGTTCCAGGCCCAATACACGCAAGGAGCCGTCATGCAGCACCGCCGCGCAATTGTCGTTGCCATTGCCGGGCTCGCCGCCGTTCCGCTATTCGCGATGGCCCATCACGGCTGGAGCGAATACGATACGACGCAAACGCTGAAGCTCACGGGCACGATCGAAGAGTCCGGCTACGAGCACCCGCATGGCCATATTTCACTCAAGACGCCAGGCAAGACCTGGATTGCGGTGCTGGCCCCGCCTTCGCGGATGGAGAACCGCGGACTTACGAAGGAAATGCTGAAACCCGGAGCGACGGCGACCGTGGAAGGCTACCCCAACCGGAACAAGCCGGAGGAGATGCGCGCCGAACGGATCACGATTGCCGGCAAGACGGTCGAGCTGCGATGACCACGGCGGTCCACGCGCTCGAGGCCTCGGGCGTCGGCCGGATGATGCGCGAGTCCCTCTGGACATATCCGACCGTCGAGATTCTGCACATCGTCGGCCTCGCGACCGTGTACGGATCGATCGTCGTCGTCGACCTGCGCTTACTGGGACTTTCGCGCGGCGTGTCCGCGGCGCGCCTCGCGCGGCACGCGCTGCCGTGGACGGTGGGAGCATTCGTGCTCGTGCTGTGCTCCGGGCTGCTCATGTTCACCGCGCATGCCGACGACTTCATCTCCAATCGCGTTTTCATCCTGAAGATGGGGCTGATTCTCTTCGCCGGCGTCAATGCCGCGCTGTTGCACACGGGCGCGTTCCGCACGGTAACCGCGTGGGACACCGGCATCATGCCGCCTGTCAGCGTTCGTCTCGCCGCGGGACTGTCGATCGTGCTGTGGACCTGCGTGATCGCCTGCGGGCGCTTGCTTGCCTACACATGAATCCGAAGAAAGGGATCGCATGCCGTTGCGACCGGGTATCACCCTTGACCAGATGAACCACCGCGGCGACGGCCGCTTGCCAGGCTTGATGGGATTTCGCGTGACCGCGCTCGAGGACGGCATGCTCGCGGCGGAGTTGGACATCCGGCCGGAATTGCTGGCCCCCAACGGCTACCTGCACGCGGCCACCGTGATCGCGCTGGCCGACACCGCCTGCGGCTACGGCTGCATCGCGCATCTGCCTGCGGGCGCCGAGAACTTCACGACCGCCGAGCTGAAAAGCAACTTCTTCAGCACGGCGAGGGAAGGGACGATCGCGACGGTCGCGCGGCCCGTGCACCTCGGCAATTCGACGCAAGTGTGGGATGCGGTCGTCACCCGCAAGGCGGACGGCAAGCAGATGGCGTTGTTCCGGTGTACGCAACTCGTTCTGTGGCCGCGGAAGTAAACAGATCGCCCAACGCTTATGGAAACCGCATGATCCGCGCCGCCATCGTTGGAATGGGCACCTGGGGCCAAAACCTGGTCACCAGCGCTCAGGGGAAAAGCGACGCGATCCGGTTCGTGGCGGGCACCACGCGAACGCCCGCCAAGGCCACGGACTTTGCGGCGAAGCATGGAATCCGGATGGTCGACAGCTATGCGCGCGTGCTCGCCGACGCGGACATCGACGCCGTGGTGCTTGCAACGCCGCACTCGCTGCATTCCGAGCAGATCCGCGCGGCGGCCAGGGCCGGCAAGCCGGTATTCGTGGAAAAGCCGCTGGGCCTCACGCGACAGTCGTCGGCGGAAGCGGTGCAGGCGTGCGCCGACGCCGAGGTCACGCTAGCCGTCGGCTACAACTGGCGCTTCCAGCCCGCGTTGCGCGAGATCAAGCGCATGCTGGACGACGGCCGGCTCGGCAAATTGCTGCATGTCGAAGGCAACTTCTGCGGCCCGAGTGCGTATCGGTTCGGCCGCGAGCACTGGCGACACGATCGCGACGAAGTGCCCGCGGGCGGCATGACCGGCCGCGGCGTGCATGTCGTCGATGCGATGTTGTATCTGGCCGGGCACGTCGACTCTGTAGTCGCGCAAAGCCATCGTCTCGCGCAGGACTTCGGCGTCGACGATACGACCTCCATGCTGTTCCAGTTCAAGCGCGGCGCCACCGGTTATCTGGGGACCGTGATCGCGACGGCCGAGACGTGGCGGATGCAGGTGTTCGGATCGAAAGGTTGGGCGGAGGTCGGCGACGTCGAGCACCTGACGACGTGGCAGCTGAACGTGTGCTTCATCAATCCGGACAACATCACGCAGAAGCAAAAGCCCGAGATCGTGACGTTCGAGCCCGTCAGCACCGAACGCGCGGAGCTCGAGCATTTTGCGCGGGCGGTGGTCGAGCGGCGCCCGTTGTCCATCGTGGGCGGCGACGAAGTGCATAACGTCGCGGTGCTCGAGTCGATTGTCCGCTCGATACGGGAGCAGGCCAGGATACACGTCGCCTGAGCGCCGGCACATACGAAATCCACCAGCCGAGAGAGCTGCAATGAAACGCATTCGGTCCATCGTCTTGCTCGCCACGTTGTTGTGCGTCACCGCCCCCGGTCTCGCCCAACCGCTGCCGAAGGACTATCCGAACAAGCCGATCAAGGTCGTCGTGCCTTCGCCGCCTGGTGGGCCACCCGATCTCATCATGCGCATGCTGGGCCCCAAGCTGGCGGCGTCGCTGGGCCAGCCGATCGTCGTCGACAACCGCGCCGGCGCCGGCGGCATCGTGGGGACCGCGTATGTCGCGAAGCAGCCGGCCGACGGCTACACGTGGCTCTTCACTACCGCGTCGCACACGAACATCCCGCCGTTCAACGAGAATGTGCCGTACGATCCGGTCAAGGATTTCACGCACGTGACTCTCGCCGTGCAGAACTTCGGGCAGGCGCTCGTCATCAATCCCAACGTGCCGGCGAAGAATGTGCAGGAGCTCATTGCGCTGGCGAAGAAGGAGCCGGGCAAGCTCACTTATGGTTCGGCGGGCATCGGGACGGCGAGCCACATCCCCGCCGAAGTGATGAAATCGGTTACCGGCACCGACATCCTGATGGTGCCGTATCGCGGCGTCGCCGAAGCGATGACGGATCTGATGGGCGGGCGCATCGACATGTTTTTCGTCGGCACGCAGATCGCCGTCCAGCATGTGCAATCCGGCAAGCTGCGCGCGCTCGCGGTGACCGGCGCCAGGCGCTGGAAGGGCATGCCGGATGTACCCACGATGCAGGAAGCGGGCCTCAAGGACTTCGACGTGATCAACTGGTTCGGCTTGTGGCTGCCGGCAGGTGCATCGCCCGAGCTCACGGCTCGCCTGCAGGCCGAAATCGTAAAGGCGATCAACGATCCCGAGGTCAAGCAGCATTTCGAGGCGCAGGGACTCGAAGGCGTAGGCTCGAAGCCGGAAGACTTCGCCAGATTCGTTGCGAAGGAAGCGCAAGTCACACGCGACATCGCGCGCAAGATTGGTGCAACGCCCGAGGCTGTTCCCAAATGACGAGTGACAAGATGGAACCGTGGCAGTGGCCCGAGGCGCACTGGCGCGGCCTGGTCGATCAGGTGCGTGCCGGCCGCTCGCTGCGGCCCGCCCAGTGGAAGGGCGGCGCGCGTTGTGCCGTTGCGCTTTCATTCGACTCGGACCATGAAACGAACGAGCTGCGTGACGGCGGCGAATCGATCGGCAAACTGTCGCAAGGCCAGTACGGCAATCGCCAGGGCGTTCCGCGCATCCTGGATATCCTGGCCAGCAGCGATGTGAAGGCGAGCTTTTTCGTGCCGGCCGTCGTGGCATTGCTCCATCCCGATGAGCAACGGCGCGTGGTCGCCGAAGGCCACGAGATCGGCATCCACGGCTGGATCCACGAGCGCAACTCGATGCTGCCGGTCGAAGCAGAGCGTGAGCTGCAGATGCGCTCGGCCGACACGCTCGAGCGCATCGCCGGTGTACGGCCGGTCGGGATCCGGACCCCGTCGTGGGATTTCAGTCCGAACACGCTCGCCATCACGCGCGACATGGGACTCACGTACGACTCGTCGCTGATGGCCGACGTCGACTGCTACGAGCTGCTGCTGGACGGCGCGAGCACCGGCGTCGTCGAGCTGCCGGTCGAATGGATTCGCGACGACGCCGTGTACTTCAACATGAACCGCTTCGCCGGGCTGCGGCCGTACACGCCGCCTGCCGATGTGTTCGATATTTTCAAGCGCGAGTTCGATGGCGCGTACGGCGAAGGCGGCCTGTTCCAGCTTACGATGCATCCGCATATCACCGGCTACCGATCCCGCGTGTGGATTCTCGAAGAGCTGATTCGCTATATCCGCGCGCATGCGGGTGTATGGTTCGCCACGCATGCGGAGATCGTCGAATATGTGAAGGCTTACGCCGATCGATAATTTTTCCAACACACAGGTCGTTCGCAAGAACGTCATTCCGACGCGGGGTGGCGTGGTTGCGGCGCAGCACCGGCGCGCCGCCGAGATCGGGGCCACTGTGCTCGAGAACGGCGGCGATGCGATCGATGCCGCTATCGCAACGTCGTTCGCCATCGGCGTAGTGGAGCCGTGGATGAGCGGCCCCGCCGCGGGCGGATGTATGACGATCTGGCGCGCGGACGAGGCCAAGGCGTACACGATCGACTACGGGATGCGCTCGCCGATGGCGCTCGATCCCGCCCACTATCCGCTGTCCGGCGCCGGCCGCAACGCCGATCTTTTTCCGTGGCTCGCCGTGGTGGAGGACCGCAACGTGCAAGGCGCCACTGCGATCGCAGTGCCTGGCGTCGTCGCCGGCATGGGTCTTGCGCACGAACGCTTCGGCCGCATGCCATGGCGCGACCTCGTAGAGCCTGCGGCCGCGCTCGCCGACGAAGGCCTGCTCGTCGACTGGTATTCCGGCTTGCTGATGGCCTCGAGCGCGCGCTCGCTCGCGCAGGACCCCGATTCGGCGGCGATGTTTCTCGACGACGGCCAGTGGCCGATCATCGGCCAGTGGACCGCGCTGACCGAGCGGCGCCTCGACCAGAAGGCATTCGCCGCGACGCTGCGCCAGATTGCCACTGGCGGCGCGCGCGCGTTCTACACCGGCGACGTCGCGCGTGCGCTGGTCGCGGATATCCGCGACAAGGGCGGCTGCTTGTCGGAACACGACCTCGCGTCGTATCGCGCGCAGATCCTCGACGCGCTGGTGGTTCCGTATCGCGGCGGTCATGTCTATGCGGCGCCCGGGATGACTGGTGGCCCGACGCTCGCCCGCGCACTCCGGATGCTTACGGAAATGTTGTCGCCGTCGTCGGATCCGCCGGGACCGGACAGCTACGTCGCGTATGCCCGCGCGCTGGATGCCGCGTTCAAGCTGCGCTTCGATGAGATGGGCGACACCGGCAACGAGGCGCCGAACGCGCCGGCCTGTACGACGCACTTCAGCATCGTTGACCGTAAAGGCAACATGTGTGCGGTGACGCAGACATTGCTTTCGATGTTCGGCTCACGCGTCGTTTCGCCGTCGACGGGGCTTCTGATGAACAACGGCATCATGTGGTTCGACCCCGAGCCGGGAAAGCCCAACTCCTTGGGGCCGGACAAGCGCTGCCTCGCCAATTACTGCCCCGTCGTCGGCGCAACCCACGACGGCCGCCGCTTTGCCCTCGGCGCTTCGGGCGGGCGCAAGATCCTGGGTACGGTGCTGCAGATCAGCTCGTTCATGATGGATTACGGGCTCAGTCTCGAAGACGCTTTTCATCAGCCGCGCATCGACATGAGCGGTGGCGAGATGGTGATCGCGGACATGGCGCTGCCGCGCGAAGTGCTCGATGCGCTCGCCGCCAGCTACACGACGGTCACCGCCCGCCGGACGGTGTTTCCCTATGCGTTCGCGGTACCTGCCGGGGTATTGCGTGACGGCGCGCTCAACATGGGATGCACCGAAATCATGTCGGCGTGGGGCGATGCCGTCGCGGAGCGAACTACGAGTTGATTGCCATGCGGCCGGATGTTGTTGTCGTGGCCGCGGTGAGGGGGAACGATCATGTCGCTGCGAGATGCGCTGCAGGCGTCGTTGCAAACCGGAACGCCAATCGTGGCGCCCGGCGCCGCCAGTCCCTTGGTGTTCCGCCTCATCCAGCAGTGCGGATTCCAGGCGGCGTATCTCGGTGGCTATGACTCCGGGGTTCAATTAGGAATCCCGGAACCCATGGTCTCGCTGACCGACCAGGCGCAACTCGCGTTTGCGTGCACGAACGGCCTCGGCATTCCGGTGATCATCGATGGCGGCGCCGGCTGGGGTGACGCTGCCCACACAATGCGATCGGTCCGCGAGCTCGAACGGGCCGGCGTAGCGGCCATTCACATCGAGGATCAGATCTTCCCGAAGCGCGTTCACTATCATCGCGACCGGGGCTCGCAGGTAAAGCGCGTGATACCTCTGGACGAGCATGCGGACAAGATCCGCATGGCGCTTGCGGCCCGGCGCGACCCGAACACGTTGATCATCGCGCGTACCGACGCGGGCGGCGCCGTCGATGGTGGCGTGGACGAAGCCATCAGGCGGTGTCGCCGGTATAGCGAGCTGGGTGTCGATGCCGTGATGCCGCTGGTCCATGACCTCGACCATATGAAGACGATCCGTCGCGCGATCGATCCCGGGATGCCGATGGCGATGGCGCTTGCTCCCGGCAGCTCGGTCAGCCTGCATCCGATTGCCGAGCTAGCCGCGAGCGGCGTTCAACTGATTCTGGTGGCGCACCTGCTTGGCCTGGCCGCCATGAATGCCCAGCTGGCCGTGCTGCAAGGAATGCGGGCTGGTCGCCTTCCGGAAACGACCGCCGATCGCATCAAAGAACTGCGCACGATGGTCTACGAGCTCATCGACATGCCGGAGTACATTCGCATCGAGGAGGAGACCACGGAGAAACGGCGCACGACTTGAATCGTCTATCACCGCTTACCGGTACGCGCGTTTTTCGATTCGAGCATGCTGTTCACGGCGATTTAGGCGTAACTCCGGAGCCCTCAAGGTGAATCGAGCGCGGCGCAAGGCGGTTGTATTCCTGTGGCCTGCGACCGTGTTTCGCCGGTTCAATGCCTGATGGGCCAGGTCCCTCCGCGAATCCCGATCCCTTTGGCGCGCGCGCCGGCCGCCTGATTGATCCGCTTGACTGCGGCGACCGGGTCGAATCGGGTAAACCTGCCTTCCCTGAAGATTGCCTCGCCGTCGACGTAGACCGTGTCGACGGAATGCGATTGGTTGTAGTAGATGAGGTTCGGGACCGGATCGTCGGTCATGGGCACAGGGCGGTCGATCCGATGGATGACAAGATCCGCGCGCTTGCCCACCGCCAGTGAGCCGACTTCATCCTGCATGCCCAATGCGCGGGCGCCGTGGATCGTCGCCATCTCGAGCGCGGTCTGCGCCGTGATCACCGGCACTTCATCGCGAAACTCCCGGAACATGCTCGCCGCGAGATACGCCTGCCGCGTGACGTCGTGCTTGCCGCTCCAGCCATCGGAGCCCAGCGCCACGCAGATACCACATTGAAGCATCTCGGGAAACCGGCCGACACGGATCACGCCCATCGCCCGCCGGATGGCGGCGTTGGGGCAGTGCACGATCGGTACGTGCGAATGCCGGATCAGCTCGATCTCGTCGTCGCTCGCATGGATCATATGGACCATCGTGAAGTCGCGCCCCAGCAGGCCGAGGTCCGCAAAGTGCTCGACCGGCCGCTTGCCACTCTGTGATTCGCACTTCTCGATCTCGCCGAGACTCCACGACTGATGCATGATCATCGGTACTTTTTCGCGCAGGGCGAGCGCCTTGGTTTCCGTAAGCAACGCATCGGACGCCGTTCCGGAGCCTTGCAGGGTGGCAACGCACCGAACCCGGCCATCGCCCTTGAACGGATAGCGGCGAATCTGCTTCTCCAGCAGCGACAGGCACTCGTCGGTCGAATGGGTGGGCGAAAAATACCGATCGTAGAGTTCATCCTGGGGGATGCGTTCGTCCGCGACGAAGTATCCGGGCATGCCGCGCATGCCCACGGCGTCGATAGCCTCGACCGACGCCTCGAGGTCCTTCGATACGCCCGTGTCGCAATAGAGCGTGGTTCCGCTGGCGACCATTTCCATGCAGGCGAGCAGGGTGCTGAGATACTCTTCGTCGCGGGTACGCGTCGACGAAAATGGATACTCGATGACGCCAAACTCCCGCGATTCCGGCAACAGGCCCCGGACCAGGTCGGTATTGGTGTGGGCGTGCGCATCGATCAAGCCTGGATGGACGATCGCGCCGTTTAGGTCCTGCGTCGCCGAAGCGTCGACAGTCGGCGCGACTTCTCGATCGGGACCTATCGCCACGATGCGCCCGTCACCAATGGCGATCGTCCCGTCGGGAAAGATCGCCCGGTCGTCGTCGACCGTTACCACGTGACCGTGACGCAACAACAGATCCGCTCTGATCATGACAACGCTTCCTCCGAAATTGGAACGACTTCAATCAACCTTGGCTCCCGACTCCTTCACCACCTTGCCCCAGGTGGACTGCTCGGCTTTCACGAAGTCGGCGAATTGCGCTTGCGTCATCGCGCCGGGCACTGCGCCTTGTGCCGCAAGGCTGTTGATGACGTCCTGGGACTTCAGTGACTCGGCAGTCGCGTCGTAGAGCTTGGTCACGATGTCCTTGGGGGTTGCGGCGGGAACGAAGATCCCGTACCAGAACATGACGTCGTAATCGGGAACGCCCGATGCCGAAATCGTCGGCACGTCCGGAAGTCCCGGCGTGCGCGCTCGCGTCGAAACTGCGATCGCCGTGATGCGCTCGCCCTTGATCATGGGCATGGCGGCCGGAAGCGCCGAGAACATCACTTGCACCCGCCCGCCCATAAGGTCGGAGATTGCCGGCGCGGCTCCCTTGTAAGGCACGTGCGCCCAGTTGACCTTTGTCATCGAACGGAACAATTCGCCGGAGAGATGAGTGATGCTTCCGTTACCGGCCGACGCTACATTGACCGCGCCCGGGTTTGCTTTCGCATAAGCGATCAGCTCGGCGATGGTCTTGACGGGAAACGCCGGGTTGACCACGACGACGATCGGTGTCGACGCCACCATGGCCACGGGCGTCAAGTCCTTGATCGTGTCGTAGTCGAGCTTGTACAGGTGGGGATTGATCGCGATCTCGGACGATGACGCCAACACCATCGTGTAACCATCGGCTGCCGAGCGCACCGCGGCTTCGGTGCCGATGGAGCCGCCGGCGCCGCCCTTGTTTTCGACCACGACTTGCTGCCCGAGCTTCTCGGACAGCTTCTGGGCGATGATGCGGCCGACGACGTCCGAGCCGCCGCCCGGCGGAAACGGAATGATCAGGCGCACTGGTTTGGCAGGAAAGCCCTGGGCCGACGCACCGTGACTTGCGTCGAGCAACGCACAAACGACAAGCAGAAGAAGCGCAATTGCGGTTTTCATGACCGGCCTCTCAAGCAAGATGATGCTGTTCGATCCTCGCCGCACGATTTATCGTCGAGCAGATTCAACAAAACCGGGCGGTGGATGTGATCATTGTTCATTTGTTTCACAAAGTCAATCGCGTGAAACAAATAAGCTGAACGATGCTGCATCGTCCTTGACGGGCAAATCGCTGCTCGCTACTCTCGCGCCACAGCAAGGCGACGGGGCTGCGCAGTCGTGGGGAGTATGGCGAACCCGGAATGCAGGGTCGCGCACACGACTTGGTTGCCGACCGCAATGACGTATCGACCGAGACGGATGCCATGGCCCTGGACTCAGAGTCTGCCAAGAAAGTGATTGCTCGCATCGGCAATGCGTTCGATGAGCTGCCAGCAGAGCTGAAGAAGGCGGCCCGGTATGTCACGTCGAATCCGAACGAGGTGGCGTTTCGCTCCATGCGAAGTGTGGCCATCGGGGCAGGAGTCAGTCCATCGACGATGGTCCGCCTGGCCAGAGCGGTGGGGCTCGATGGGTTCGACGACCTGCGCGCCGCGTTCCAGGCGCAGCTCGAGACCCGCAATCCGCCGTTCATGGCGCGTGCCCGCAAGCTGCGCGCGTCCAGCGCAAAGTCGGGCTGGCTCGATCGAATTCATGGCCTCGTCGACGAGGAGCTCGCGAGCATTCACGCCTGCGTCGAGGATCTCGACGACCGGGACCTGGAAAAAGTGGGATCGCTGCTCACCGCCGCGCGGCGCGTTTACGTGGTCGGGTTGCGAGGCATGTATCCGGCGGCCTTCTTCTTCCACTATTCGGCAACGATGTTTTCCGGGAAGACGGAGCTCGTCGAAGGCGACGGCGGCACGGGTCTCGACGCAATGCGCAACATCGGCAGCAAGGACGTCGCGCTGGTCTTCACGTGCCGCCCGTATCCGCTGGCAATCCTGCGCACGCTGCGCTTTGTGCAGCAACGCGGCGCGAAGCTCGTCGCGGTGACCGACGGACCGCTGTCTCCTGCCGTCCGCGCTGCGTCGGTAGTCCTGAACGTCCGTCCCACCAAGACCGGCCTGCTGTCGTCGGCCGCCGCCAACGTGCTCGTGTCGCATGTGCTCGCGGCCGTTTTCCTGGCGGTGAGCGGCAAGTCGTCGGTCGCGGCGATTCGCAGCGCCGAGCAGCACTTCGCGGCGTTCGAGGTCTACTCCAAGAGCTGACGCCCCGGTCGATGCGGCGGGGGACGGCCGATCGTCGACCACCTATTTGTTTCATGCAGTTGACTCCATGAAACACTTGTGCCAGCATCGACACCGGCAATCAGATGCACGCGAGCTCAAAGCGACTGGCGCCGCGCAGACCGCCAATTACCGGACAGCCCTCATGGACCTCCCAAAGACCGCACCTACCGACCGCTTCGGCAATCCGCTCGACCCTATCGTGGGGTATGCGCGGGGCGTCATTCTCAAAGGCACGCAGGAGGAAGTGGAACGCATGTTGCGCGCGCGCCACATCGTGGGCGAGCGCGTGCGCACCAAAGGAAAGGAGAGTGTCTACGACCTTTCCGGCATGAATCGCGGCAGCGGCATCACCGCGGACGACGTGCCGCACCTGACCAGTCACGTGCCGTTCTTCGAGCGCTTCGAAGGGCAGACCGAACCGTACGCACTGAAGCACATGGGGGCAGACCCCGCGCGGAACAGGGCGCTGATCATCAACCGCGTGTCGGCGGCGAACTTTGTCGCGCTGAGCACCCTGCTGGCGGGTGGCGACCGGGTGTTCGCCCTGGCGCCCGCCGGCGGCTCCACGCACCCCTCGGCCGTGCGTCCGATCTCGATGGTCGGTGCCGCGTTCCACCAGTTCCATGCGATCGCCGATCTGGAACGGGCATGGCAAACGCAGGGACCGCCGCGGCTGTTGCTCATCACCCCCATCAGCGCGTCCAAGCGTCACATCGCTCTTGCCGACGTCCAGCGGGCGCTCGGTCTTCCGCGTGCCGCCAACACGCTGGTGTACGTCGACGATGCCCATATGGCGTCGCGGATCGGGTACTTCCGCGAGCCGCGCACGTTCGAGCTCGGCAACGTGGATCTTGGCGTCTGCTCCGCGGACAAGCACGTGGCGGGTCCGCGCGCAGGCATTCTGGTGGGGCGCGCCGATCTGGTCACCGAGATCAGCTCGCGCGTTTACGAGCTCGGGTTCGACGCTCAAGCAGGTCAGTATGTCGGTGTCGCGAACGCGCTGCGCAATTTCGATCCCGATGTGATTCGCAAAGCCGGCGATCTGGCGGAGCAGCTGCTCCGGATCCTGCAGGCGCGGTACGGCGACAAGGCTTATCTGGGCGGTCCGGGCGTCTCCCTCTCGGGCGACGACGTACTGGAAATCGCGCGGGCTGGAGCCAACAAGGGGAAGCCAAAACTGGTCGCTGTCGAAGCGGCAGGGGTGGTGGCGATGGAGATGCTGGCACAAGACGGCATTCTCACGATCGGTGCGGTGTCGATGCCAAGCAGTGCCCCCGTCGTGCGGTTGATGATGTACCCCGACGGCCACCGCCTTGGCGTGGGCCCGATCGCCGATTCGTTGCACCGGGCAATCGCCAGGCTTGGCGAGGTGCTCGACGACGTCGAGGCTGCGCGCGACGGGCTGCTGGGATCGCCGCCGCGACTGTCCAAGATACCTCCCGCAGCCACGAAACCGCACGGCGTGGTCCGCGCGCATTAGCATTCGCGTTTTCGGGCGAGTGATGCGCCCAGGCGCGAATCTCGCTTCAGTCGGTGCAAGGAACACAGATGGAGTGGTCGAAAGTAGAGCGCGTCATGGAGCTGTCCCGGCTGGTCGGGATCACCGTTGCTGCCGACGAGGCGGTCGAAGTGGGCGATCGCCTGTACGCGCTGCTGCGGGAGCTCGAGTCGCTCGGATCCCTCGACCTGACGGATATCCAGCCCGTCGCGGTATTCCCGGACGAGAATGAAGATGACGGCTGAGGACATTGCGTTTCTGTCCGCCATCGATACCGCCAAGGCCATTCGCGCAAGGGAGCTTTCGCCAGTCGAGGTCGTGCAAGCCTACCTGGCGCGGATCGAGCGCCTGGATCCGACGCTGCGGGCTTACGTCACCGTGACGGCCGAAGCGGCTCTCATGGCGGCGCGCGAGAAAGAGCGCGTGCTCTTATCCGGCGCGAAATGCGGTCCCTTGTTTGGCGTCCCGATGGCCGTCAAGGATCAATTCTGGACGCGGGGGACCCTGACGACGAACGGGTCGCGCGCGTACAGGGACTTCCTTCCGACCGAAGATGCGACGGTCGTCGCACGCCTCGCGCAGGCAGGCGCCATCCTGCTCGGAAAGCTCGCCATGAGCGAGCTGGCACTTGGTGGCACCCGTGCTCCGGCGTGGGGCATCACGCGCAATCCCTGGGATCTCGAACGCACGCCGGGCGAGTCGAGCTCGGGCTCGGGCGCGGCGCTGGCCGCGCACCTGTGCGCCGCGTCGGTCGGCGAAGATACCGGCGGCTCCGGGCGTGTTCCCGCCGCGTATTGCAACGCCGTCGGGCTGCGCCCAACGTACACACGAGTGAGCCGCCACGGCTTGATGACGGCGTGTTGGTTCCTCGACCAGGCAGCGCCAATGACGAAGACCGTCGAGGATTGCGCGCTTGTCCTCGGCGTCGTCGCCGGCCACGACGCCAAGGACCCCGTGACAAGCCGACGCGCCGTGCCTGACTACTCGTCATCGCTCAAGCGCGGCATCCGGGGGACGCGCGTCGGACTCATCCGCGAGCTGCACGAACATCCCGACGTCCATCCGGAAGTCAAAAGTGCGATCGCGGCCGCCGTCGAAACCATGCGTGGCTTGGGGGCGGAGATCCGCGACGTGTCGATCCCCCTGATCGGGATCGCGGGCGCGCTCTATATCGCGATCGGAGACACCGAGGGCGCCGGCGCGTGCGACGAGTTGTTGCGCAATCGCTCCGGCGACCTGGATCCCGCGTCGCGCACCCGGCTGCAAGCCGCCTCCATGGTGCCCTTCAAGGTCTACAACCGGGCGATGAAGGCGCGCGTGCTGCTGCGGCGACAGTTCATCGAGGCATTGAGCCACGTCGATGTGTTGCTGTCGCCAACCTCGCCCTATCCCGCGCCGAAACACGTCGAGCTCACCGCGCCGTTCGTGGACAGCGATGACCTGCGCGCGCGATTTTTCTTCCGGCGCGCGTACACGGGTTCGTATGCCATTGCCGCATTGCCGGCAATCTCCGTCCCGTGCGGCTTTACGTCGAACAGCCTGCCGATCGGCCTCCAGATTGGCGGTCGCCCGTTCGCCGAGGAGACGCTGTTGCGCGTTGCGCACGCTTATGAGCAGGCGACGCCTTGGCACTTGCGGCGCGCACCCGGCGCGTTGGCTGCCTGAACGTGCGCAATCAAGCCCGACGGTCATGGAATCCGCGACATCCGAGCTGAAGGCGTTGTGGCAATGGGACGCGACGGCCCTGGCGCAGGGCATTCGCACCGGACAGATTTCGTCGCGCGAAGCGGTCACCGCGTGTGTGGAGCGGCTGCATGCGGTCAATCCACGCCTCAATGCGATCACGTGCGATCTTTCCGAACAGGCGATGACACTCGCGGACCGTGCGGACGCCGCCGTCGCGCGGACGCGCGATCTTGCCCCGCTGCATGGGGTTCCGGTCACCATCAAGGAGAGCACCGACCAGGAAGGCTGCGCGACGGTGAATGGAGTGGCTGCCTTCAAGGATGCCGTCGCGGCCACTGACAATCCGGTAGTCGCCAACTGGAGGAAAGCCGGTGCGGTGATCATCGGCCGCACGAACACGCCGGCGTTCAGCTTTCGCCTCGACACCGTCAACGACTTCCGCGGACGCACGCACAATCCGTGGTCGCGCCGGCACACGCCGGGTGGATCGAGCGGCGGGGCGTCGTCGTCGGTGGCGGCCGGCATCTCACCGCTCGCACACGGCAACGACAGCGCGGGATCGCTGCGTTTTCCCGCTTATTGCACGGGCATCATGGGTCTGCGGCCATCCTTCGGCCGTGTGCCGGCGTACAACCCGAGCGGCAGGATCGAGCGGCCGATCTCCGCGCAACTGTTGTCCGTCCAAGGGCCGATCGCGCGAACGGTGCGCGATATCCGGCTGGGTCTCGCCACCATGGCGGCCGGCGATCCACGCGACCCGTGGTGGATGCCGGTACCGCTCGCCGGCGCTCCGCTGGTTCCTCCCATCAAGGTTGTCGTTGTCGCTGATGCGGCTGCGCTGGGTGGAATCGGGCCCTCGCAAGCGGTGACTGCAGCACTGCAACGCGCGACAGATGCGCTTGCCGACGCCGGCTACGAAATCGTGGATGAAAGCACGCCCGGCTTCACGCGCGCGTTCGAGTTGTGGTTCGAGATGTTCATTCCGGAGTTCAGGCGGTTCAGTCAGCACGATAGCGAACGGGACGGCGACGAGGGTTTTCGGACCGCGCTTCGATTCCTCCTGGAGAATGCACCCGACCGTGGCGTCGACGCGCATCTGCGCGCGCTTGCCGAACGCACGCGGCTCATGCGCGAATGGAATATCTTTCTCGCCCATACGCCGTTGGTGCTCACGCCGGTGTGCACGGCATTGCCCTACGCACCCGGCTTTGACGTCGAAAGTGCGCAACGGACGATGCAAACGTGGCGCGAATCGGCGACGATGATGGCCGTCCCGGTCCTGGGCTTGCCGGCGATGGCGGTGCCTACGGGTACCGCCGAAGGTTTGCCAATGGGAGTACAGATCATCGGGCCGCGCTTTCGCGAGGATCTTCTGCTCGCCGCGGCCGAGGCGATCGAGGCGCGCGTGCCGCGGCTGACGCCTATCGATCCGGTGTGGTAGTTCCCGCAGCTCTTAGTTTCGAGGCGACCGAGAACATGTGGCAGAAAACGGCTTCCGAGCTATCGGCGTTGATTCAACGCAGCGCGGTTTCGCCATCGGATCTGCTCGACTCGTGTCTAGAACGGCACGCGCGATGCGACCCGGCGCTGAACGCCATCGTGACGTTGTCGCTGGACGACGCGCGCGCGGCGGCGCGGGCGGCGGACGGTCGCCAACGCGAAGGCACACGATTGTCCGCACTCGACGGCATTCCGGTCACGATCAAGGACAATCTCTACGTGCGAGGCGTGCGCGCAACATGGGGAAGCCGGCTGTTCGCGGACTTTGTCCCGACCGATGACGACATCTGCGTCGAACGGCTGCGCGCGGCGGGCGCCATTGTGCTCGGGAAGACCAATACCCCCGAATTCGCGCTGGCCGGCTACACCGACAATCTGGTCTTCGGGCCGACGCGCAATCCGTGGAATCTCGAGCTCACGCCGGGCGGCTCGAGCGGCGGCGCCGCGGCATCGGTGGCAACGGGGATGACGCCGCTGGCTGTCGGCACCGACGCCGGCGGCTCCATTCGTACGCCGGCGAGCTACACCGGGCTGGTCGGTGTGCGGCCGTCGAATGGACGCATCCCAAGGCGCCACGGCTTCCCGCCCATGGCGAATGACTTCCAGGTGATCGCGCCCATGGCGCGCACCGTTGCCGACGCGAAGCTGCTCTATGACCTGTTGGCGGGGCCCGATCCACGCGATCCGTTGTCGCTGCGCTTTCCTGTCGAAGCGTCTCCTGAGGCACCGGCGGCGGTACGCATCCGCCTGGTGATCGACGTCAATGGAGAACCCGTCGATCCGGAAGTGCGGGCCAGCGTTCGCGCGGCGGCAGCGGCGATCGCCGACGTGGGATATCAGGTCGATGTGGGCTCGGCGCCGTACGACCTCGAGGCGGTCCGCGCTGTCTACGGGTTGCTTTCCGCAGCCGGCGCGGCACGAGTGCTCGAGCGATTCCCCAAGTGGCGCGACAACGTGAGCGAGAACGTCGCGACAATTGGCGCGACAGGCCTCGAGCTCTCGGCCGCGCAATACGTCAATGCGCTCGACCGCCTGGCGCGAATCCGGGCCGAGGTCGCCGAAGCTTGGCAAGACTTCGACGTGCTGTGCACGCCGACCGCGGCGACGCTGCCGTGGCCGTTGCACCAGTCGCATCCGGCGGCGATCGACGGCCGCCCGGCCCATATGCGCTCGGCGTCCATCTTCACCACGTGGGTGAATGCGGTCGGCCATCCGGCGCTGAGCGTCCCCGTTGCGCCATCAGCAGCCGGAATTCCGATCGGCATGCAACTGGTCGGACGCTTCGGTGCCGAGCGGCTGCTGTTCGAGATCGCATCTCGATTCGAAGCGGTGCGACCGTGGGCCGATCGTTGGCCGACGTTCGCGACCGACGCCATGGCAGTCGATCGGCCTATACCGTGATTGCCATCGACAGAATCAGCAAATGGTACGGCGCCACGCAAGTGCTACGCGATGTGACAATGAATGTTGCGAAGGGCGAGGTGGTGGTGATCTGCGGACCGTCGGGCTCGGGCAAGAGCACGGTCCTGCGGTGCATCAACCGGCTCGAGACCGTCGAGCAGGGGACCATCGTCGTCGACGGCATCGAAGTCACCGCCCGCGCTCCCGACGTCAACCGGTTGCGCGCCGAGATCGGCATCGTATTCCAGGCGTTCAACCTTTATCCGCAAATGACGGTGCTCAAGAACATCATGCTGGCGCCGATGTTGGTGCGTAAACGGTCTCGCGCAGAGGCCGAGGAGAATGCGCGGGCGTTGCTGCGCAAGGTTGGGATCCCGGAAAAGGCGGAAGCGTACCCATCGCAGCTTTCGGGCGGACAGCAACAGCGGGTCGCGATCGCCCGCGCGCTCGCCATGCAACCCAAGCTCATGCTGTTCGACGAGCCCACGTCCGCACTCGATCCGGAGATGATCTCGGAGGTTCTCGACGTGATCAGTGCATTGGCGGCCGAAGGCATGACGATGCTCGTCGTGACGCACGAAATGGGCTTTGCGCGAAACATCGCGGACCGGGTGATCTTCATGAGCGAGGGCGCCATCGTGGAGGAGGCCGCACCGCAGGAGTTTTTCGGAAATCCGCAAATGGCGCGCACCAAGGCTTTCCTCGGCAAGATTCTGAGCCACTAGTATGCCCATGCCGACGAATTGCCTCGCGTTGTTTTGCATGCAGGAGGTGCGTCCATGAACTATCAGCCGCATTGGGACATCATTTATCAGTACCGCCATCTGCTTCTCGATGGCCTGCTTGCCACCGTGCATCTCGTGTTGGCCGCATTGCCGATCAGCGTGCTGCTGGGGTTGTTCGTTGCCGCCGGCCGGAGCTTTCTGCGAGGCCGCTGGTCGATGCTGTCGAAGCTCTGCGAGGCGTATGTCGAATTCTTTCGAAACATTCCGCCAATCGTCCAATTCTTCTTCTGGAACTTTGCCGTCGGACTTGGTGCATTTCCCGCGGCTTTGGTCGCCCTGTCGGTCTCGTCGAGTGCCTACATCGCCGAGATCATCCGCGCCGGGATTGCTTCGATCCCGAAAGCACAAGGAGAGGCCGCGCGCTCATCCGGGCTGTCGGAGTGGCAAACAATCTTCCATGTGATCCTGCCGCAGGCAATGATTCGCGTGATCCCGCCGTTGAGCATCGAATTCATCAACATCATCAAGAACTCGTCCGTCGCCATGACGATCGGCTTCGCCGAGTTGACGTTCCAGACGCAGGAAATCGAGGCGCGCTCGTTTCGCGGTTTCGAGGCGGCAACGGCCGTGACCGTGCTGTACGTTCTCCTGTCCTCGGTGGTTGTGATCCTCATGCATGCTGCCGAGCGGGCGGTGCGCCTCGACATCCGGAAAGGTTGAGGTGGATTTCAGCTTCCTTGCCAGCAACATGCGTTATCTGCTCGAAGGGCTCTCGGTGACGCTCGTGCTGGCGACATTGAGCTTCGTGGGCTGCTTGGCGGTCGGCACCTTTCTGGCGCTGCTGCGCCTTTCGCCCTGGCGGTGCCTCCGCTGGCCGACGGGCCTGTATATCGACCTCATGCGGATGGTGCCGTTGATCATGGTCATCTTCTGGTTTTTCTTCTTTCTTCCAATCCTGACCGGACGGCCAATCAATGCGTTCATCGCGGGACTGGCGGGGCTCGTCGCCTTTCATTCGACGTACATTGCCGAAGTCATCCGGGCCGGCATCCAATCGGTCCCACGCGGTCTTGTCGAGGCCGCGCGCAGCTCGGGCATGAGCTATCGCCATTGCATGTGGCACGTTGTTCTGCCGATTGCGACCCGCAACATGCTGCCGGCCCTCGTCAACCGCTTCGTCGCTCTCTTCATGGGCACCTCGCTCGTCTACGTCATCGGGGTAACGGAGTTCTTTCGCGCCGCGACCAACCTCAATATGAGGGCTTTTCGACCTTACGAAACGTATATCTTCGTGGCGCTCGTCTATTTCGCATTTTGCTATTCGATTTCGCGCGTCGGCGCGTTGCTCGAGAGACGCTTGACGCTCACGGGAGCGCGCTGATGGCCGCGACCGATGGCCCCGCACATGCCGGCGCAAGTGCTGCGTCCGACTCACTACCCGACGTTGCTTCCTTCGTCGACCAGGCGGCGGCGCTGCTCGAAATTCAACTCGACAGCGCGTGGCACAGTAGCGTAGTCGCCGCATTCACGTCGTATCGAGATGCGGCGACGCTGCTGATGGAGTTTCCAGTGGCGGTCGACGTCGAGCAGGCATCGGTGTACACGTTGGGGGACCCAAATGACGACCACTGAGGCCCTGGGCGTCTCCGCCATCGCCGCGGCGGTCCGGAGCGGCAGCGTTACGGCAAGCGAAGTAGCGCAGGCGACGCTTGCTCGAATCGCGGCGGCGAACGTTTCTCTCAATTGCTTCACTGCGGTGACCGTCACCCGCGCCATGGCCGAAGCTGAGGCGATCGATGCTGCGATCCAAGCTGGGCGGGATGCCGGACCGCTCGCCGGCGTTTCGTACGCCGTCAAGAACCTGTTCGACGTGAAGGGTATGGCAACGGTCGCCGGGTCCAGGATCGACAAGGAACGGCTTCCGGCGCTGCGCGACGCCGCGCTCATTCGCCGATTGGCGTCCTCCGGCGCCGTGCTCGTCGGTACCGTCAACATGGACGAGTACGCGATGGGCTATACGACCGAAAACGCGCACTATGGACCGACGCGCAATCCGCACGACCGGAACCGAATGGCGGGCGGGTCTTCCGGCGGTTCGGCCGCCGCTGTCGCGGCCGGCCTCGTTCCGCTGGCGTTGGGCACCGACACGGGCGGCTCGATCGGCGTACCTGCATCGCTGTGCGGAGTCTACGGGCTCAAACCGACCTTCGGCCGTCTCAGTCGGGACGGCACGCGACTGCTCGCGGCGAGCTTCGATCACGCCGGCCCTTTTGCGCGGTCGGTTTCCGACCTGGCCGCGGTCTACGACGCGTTGCAAGGACACGATCCTGACGATCCGGTGAGCGTGCGGCGCGATGTCGAGCCCGTAACCCGGGAGCTAGCCAAGGGTGTGGAGGGTGTCCGCATCGCCGTTTGGGATGGCGGTGCCGAGACCCTTGCAACCCCAGAGGTGGTGGAAGCCGTCGCCAAGGTCGCGGCGGTATTCGGGCCGGTGCGGACCGTCTCACTTCCGCAGGCCGCACGGGCGCGTGCCGCTGCGATGATCATAACGGGGTGTGAAGCCAGCAACTCCCATTTCTCCAACCTGCGCACCCGGGCCAACGAATTCGATCCGCTTACGCGCGATCGGCTGCTCGCCGCGGCAATGATTCCGGCCGCGTGGAATATCCAGGCGCATCGCTTTCGCCGTTGGCTACGCGCGCAAATGCTCGAGCTATTTGATTCGGTCGATCTCATCCTTGCCCCGGCAACGCCGTTTTCCGCGCCGCCGATCGGCCAAATGTCGACGACGGTTGGCGACGTTGAAGTGCATACGCGCCGCCATATCGGCGCCTTCACGCAGCCGTTGTCATTTCTGGGCTTCCCGGTTCTCACCGCTCCGATGGCGCGTCCCGGCCAACTGCCGATCGGGGCGTTGATGATCGCAGCGCCGTGGCGTGAATCCATCGCGTTTCGCGCCGCCGCCGTGGCCGAGGCTGCCAGGTTCCTCGCCGCGCCGATTGCGCGGATCTGAGTTCGCGCGGGATTTGCAACCACACAGCTTTACAGACCAAGGAAAACACAATGAAGTACCAAGAAGCACTCGAGAAGGTTGTGGCCGCGATTCCCGAGGTCGATCTCATCGACTTCACGCGCGAGGTTACAAGGATCCCGAGTATCCACGGCAACGAGCTGGCCGTCGGCAAGGTGTTTGCCACGCGCATGTCGGAGTTGGGGATGGATGTCCGCGAGATGGATGTGGAGCAGGATCGGTTCAACATCGTAGGCACAGTTCGGGGAACAGGCGGCGGGCGCTCGCTGATGCTGAACGGACACCTCGACACGGTCGGCCCCATGCTCGGATGGACCAAAGACCCGTACGGGGCGGTACTGGAAGACGGGAAGATCTACGGGCAGGGCATTTCCAACATGAAGGCGTCGGACACCGCAATGGTCTATGCGGCGCATGCGATCAAGCGGGCGGGGATCGCGCTCAAAGGCGACCTCGTCGTGGCGTTGGTCGTGGGCGAATGCGCCGGCGGCATCGGCACGAAAACGCTGATGCAGAGCGGCGTGAAAACCGACGCCTTCCTGTGCACTGAGCCCACCGACCTCGGCATTCTGACCGTGCATGCGTCGTCGCAGTACTTCCGGGTCAACATCATCGGGCGCAGCGGGCACTTCGCGATGGAGGATCTCGGGGTCAACGCCATCATGAAGATCTACGAGCTTACGCAAAGGCTCGGGCCGATGCATCAGCCGCTGCCCGCGGGTGGCTGGATCCGATTCAGCGACAAGCCCCAATATCACGGGCTGCCGAGATATCAACTCGGGACGATTCGGGGCGGGATGACCCGCGAGTTTCACGAATCCCCCAATCTGACACCGGACTTTTGCACCGCGGTGCTGAACGTCAGAGCCACGCCCGACAGACCGGTCGCAAGCACGCAGCAGGATATCGAGGGTGTTCTGGCCGCGATGCAGCGCGAGGATCCGGAATTCGCGTACGAGGTGATGGCGGTGCGGGCGCTGCCGGGCTTCGAGGCGCCGGAAGGCTCCTACCTGGTCGATGCAGTCACCCGCGCCTATACCGATGTGTGCGGCCGATCGCCGGACGTCGGTCCGATTCCACCGTTCGTGCTAATGGGTTCGGATTCGGGGCAGATGCAGTCCGCCGGGATGGCGCATGGCGCGCTCATCGGGCCGGGGAAATTTTCTTCAAGCCTTGCGGATGAGTATGTGGAAGTCGACAAGATCGTGGCAGCAACGAAGATCTACGCCGCGACGGCACTTCGCGTCTGCGGGTACGTCGAGTAAGGCAAAAGTTGTGACGGTCAGAGGCGTTCGGCGAGTTGGAGTGCGGGATGGCGACACCCCGCGATATGTCGGAATGGCATTCATACGGGAGCAGATGATGAATCTACGCGTTGTCTTGGCAATAGCTGTGTCGTTCTTCGCCGTTCACGCTTCGATACCGACGGCGGTCGCGCAGGAGTCAACCCTCGACGTGGTCAAGAAGCGGGGCGAGTTGATCGCAGGCGTCCGCTACGACATGCCGCCCTACGGCTACGTTGGCGATGGCGGAAGCGTGACCGGTATTGATATCGAGATCGTCAATGCGATCGCAAAGAAGCTGGGAGTCAAGGTCCAGTTGAAGCAGGTGACCGCCCAGACTCGTATACCGATGCTCACGAGCGGGAATATCGATTTGATTGCGGCGGGCATCGGCCACACGCTTGAACGAGAGCAGGCCGTCGACTTCTCCGTCACGTATTTCGAGAACGTCACCCAATTCCTCGTGAAGAACGACAGCAACATCAAGTCGTATCGCGATCTCGCAGGGAAGACGGTCGCGAGCCTGCAAGGCACGCCGCATTTTGCGGGGCTCCGCGCCAAGGAGCCGAGCGCCAAAGCATTGACGCTGCAAGAGTACCCGCAAGCCGTGCTCGCGGTAATGGACGGCAAGGCCGATGCGTTCATGGGAGACGATGCGACCCTGTTGTTAATGACGAAGCAGACTAAAGGGGTCAAGGTCGTCGGCGACCCTCACGACTTCCCGAGATGGCGCGTCGCACTGGCCATTCGGCCCAACGATTCGCGTTGGCGCAATTTCCTTAACTCGGTGTTGAGCGAGATGTGGAAAGATGGAGCGCTACAGAAAGCCGCCACCGCCCAGGGGTACAAGTACGATCCGCGATTCGAGATCGAGGATTGGTCGGGGTGGAAATTCTGATTGGCCCGGCAATAGCCGCCTCATCCGAAAGGTGCATCGCGCGCAGCACCGACCGCCGCTAGAGTCGCCGCATTTCGTGAGCCCCGCAGGCAGAGGCTGCGATGCGGTCCATTGTCGGTTTCGCTCTTGTCGCGTTCGCCTGCGGGGTCTGCGTCCTGCAGACGCGCGCCGCATTGCCGACGTATCCGATCGCAGTCGCCGTAGCGGGGATGGTTGCACTGGCTGCGACGGCGGCGCTCATCGCGTGGGGGCGACCGCATGTTGCGGCGATCGCGACGCTGGCCTGCATCGCGGGATTCGTCAGCGGATTCGGCTACGCCGGATGGCGTGCCGACGCGCGGCTTGCCGAGGTGTTGCCCGTCGAATGGGAAGGCGAGGACGTACGGCTGGTCGGCGTCGTCGACGATTTGCCGGCGACCTCGCTGCGCGGTGTCCGCTTTGCATTCGCCGTCGAGCGGGTACTGACGCCGCGCGCGGTGCTTCCCTCACGGCTCTCGCTTGCCTGGTACACGCAGGCGCGCGAGGAGGATTCGGAAGAGGAAATCCCCGTCGTCAGCGCCGGCGAGCGGTGGACGCTCGCCGTCCGTCTCAAACGGCCGCATGGCACCGTCAATCCCGGAGGCTTCGATCTTGAAGCCTGGCTTTTGCAGCAGGGGTTCCGCGCGACCGGGTACGTCCGCGCCGATCCGGGTAACGTTCGGCAGAATGTTTTCGCCGGCCGCTGGCGCGACTATATCCAGCGCGCGCGCGAACGCATTCGCGAACGCATCAATCGCGCGCTTCCCGATGCATCGTACGCCGGTGTGATCGTCGCGCTCGCGATCGGCGACCAGCGCGCGATCCCGGAATCGCAATGGACGGTGTTCAATCGCACCGGGATTGCCCATCTCGTCAGCATTTCCGGATTGCACGTGACCGTATTCGCCGCGTTCGCCGGTGGGATCGCGTTCCTGCTGGCGCGCCGCAGCGTCGTGCTCACGTCGTGGCTTCCGGCGCGAAAGCTTGCCGCGATCGCAGGCGTCATGGCCGCCGGCGGGTATGTGCTGCTCGCCGGCGCGGAGATTCCGGCGGTGCGCACGTTCGCGATGCTCGCCATTGCCGCATGCGGAGTCTGGCTCGGCCGTCCCGGCACTGCCGGGATCGTCTGGTTGTGGGCGCTCGCCGGCGTGGTGCTGTGGGACCCGTGGGCGCCACTGACGCCCGGGTTCTGGCTCTCCTATGGCGCGGTCGCACTGTTGCTCTACGCATCGGTGGGCCGGCTGCGCGAGGTCGAAGGGGGCAGCTGGCGGCAGCGCACGTGGCATGCCGTGCGCGAGGGCGCGCACGCGCAATGGGTGGTCACGCTGGGGCTGACGCCGCTGACCCTCGCGCTGTTCCAGCAAACGTCGCTCATCGCACCGATCGCGAACGCGGTGGCCATTCCGGCGGTCACGCTCGTGATCGTGCCGCTTGCGCTGACAGGCATCGCGATTCCGTTCGATGCATTTTTTCAGCTCGCGCACGTCGTGCTCGCGCCGCTGATGCGCCTTCTCGAGGTGCTGGCGGCGCTCCCCGACGCGACGTGGCAGCAGCATGCGCCACCGCCATGGACGGTCGTCGCGGGATGCGCGGGCACGGTGTGGCTGCTCGCGCCGCGCGGCGTTCCTGGACGCGTCCTGGGTGTTCTCTGGCTCGTGCCGCTCTTTCTCGTGCGACCCGCGCCGTTGCCCGAAGGCGCGTTTCGCCTCACGGTGCTCGATATCGGACAGGGACTCTCCGCAATCGTCGAGACGCGCCACTACACGCTGGTCTACGACACGGGACCGCGTTTTACCGAGACTTCGGATGCCGGCGGCCGCATCATCGCGCCCTTCCTGCGCGCGTCGGGATTGCGGCGTGCCGACGGGCTGATCGTCAGTCATCAGGATCTCGATCATTCGGGCGGCGCGCTGTCGCTGATGCAGACCACGCCGATCACCTGGTTCGCCTCGTCGTTGCCCGCCGAGCATCCCATTGCATTGCGCGCGCAGGCCAACACTACGCCGATCCCGTGCCTGGCCGGCCAGCAATGGGCATGGGACGATGTGCGCTTCACGATGCTGCATCCGACCGATGATGAATATGAGGACGCTTATGCGAAGACCAACGATCGTTCCTGTGTAGTCCGCATCGATTCGCGATTTGGCAGCGCGCTGCTTACCGGCGACATCGAGGCAAAAACCGAAGCGTTGCTGTTGCGGACCCGGCCGGCACTGCTGCGCGCCGATGTGCTGCTGGTGCCGCATCACGGATCGCGCACGTCGTCGACGACCGCGTTCGTGCGCGCGGTTGCGCCGGCGATTGCCGTCGTGGCGTGCGGATATCGCAACCGTTTCGGCCATCCGCGGCCGGACATCGTGGCACGCTACACCAACAACGACGTTCGCGTGGTGCGCACGGACCTGGAAGGTGCGATCACGCTGACCTTCGCCGCGGGTCAATCGCTGATACCCAGCTTCGCGCGCGCCGAACGGGCGCGCTATTGGCTGGATACGCCGGCGTCTGCGCTGCCACCGGTCGACTGACGGCTGCCAAGCTGCGGTAGACTCCGCTTGCATGCGTCGCCTATCGTCTTCGCGTCGATTTCACCGTACGATCTTCCTGTTCGTCCTCGCCATCACGACGGGGTCGTTGACCGCGGGCTCTGCCTGTGCGCAGGACAAGGTCGACAAACCGCCCGAGCTCAAGCTCTCGACCGCACAGGGGCCGGCGTTTGCGCTGGGCAAGGCGGGCGAACGGTGGGCGCAGCTCATCAACGAAAAGGCTGGCGGCGCCCTCGAGGTCAAGCAATATCCGGGCGCCATTCTGTCCAACCGCGATCCGGGACGTGAATTCGGCGCGCTCAAGGATGGCGCTGCCGATCTTGCCGTGGGCGGAGCCCTTGCATGGTCGGCGCAATTGCCGGCGTTTGGCGTCTACGCGCTGCCCTGGCTCGCGTCGGATACGCGCGAGCAGGAAGCGCTTGCCTCCGACGTGCCATTGCGCGAGCTGGTGGCCGCGCAGGCGGACCGCGCGGGCGTCGTGGTGCTTGCGGTCGCGCCTCTTGGCGATCGGGTCGTCGCGACGATGAAAGGCGCAGTGCTGGCGCCCGCCGAGATGGCGGGTCTGCGCGTGCGCGTCATGCCGAATCTCCTGATCGTGGAGACATTCGCCACGCTGGGTTCGCGTCCCGCGGCAATGGCGTTCGCCGAGGCGCAGGCCGCGTTTGTCGCCGGCACGCTCGATGGCCAGGAAGCTGCCCCCTCGACGCTGGCGGCCACACGCATTGCAGCGGTCGGGCAAAAATATGTAACGCGGTGGGGAGCGTTCTCCGACGTGATGGTATTCGCCGTGCGCCGCGCATCGTGGGATGGATGGAACGAAGCGCAGCGCACGATGGTGCGCAGCACCGCGAGCGAGGCAGCGCGTGAAGCCGCAGCACTTGCGCGCGAGGAAGCAGCGATGGCGGAGCTGACGAAGCAAGGCGTGACCATCGTCCGGCTCACTGCGGCGCAGCGCGCGGCATTTCGCGCCGCGGTGCAACCGGTGTGGGACAAATGGACGGGGCCGATTGGCGTCGACCTGGTGCGCGCGGCAGAAAACGCAGTCACGGGCGGCACCAGCAAATAGGAGTCGCCACGCGCCTGCGGGCGGACCCGGTCACGCGGCCGACTTCAGCTAGCTGACGAAGCGCCCGATGCGTACGGCCGTCTCGCCTTTCTTGGGACGCCGCGTCGGCATGATGAGCACGCAGTCGTCGTACGGCGTGAAGACGTCGGTCGCACCATCTCTCGCCAGCAAAGTGCCGCCTTTGGGAATGACGGCGAGTCCCGTCACCGGCTGCTCGAACGCGAATTCATCGGTGGTAATGGTGACGATATCGGTCACTTCGATCGCCCGCTGCGGCGGCAGCGGGGCCGAATCGAGATGGCGGTCCAGGAACGCGGGGTCCATCATGCCGAAATGGCGCAGGAAACGCAGCGACGATTGCTTCGCCACGTCGGGTGCAAGGCGCTCCCAGTGCTGGCCGCATTCGATCAGCAGCGCATTGCGCGGATCCACCGGATCGTCGAAAGCGGCGTAATCGCGCAACCGCTTGCCCGCGGCGTGGCCGCCGTCGATGATGATGTATTCGGGCAGGCCGACGGCATGCGCGAGCTCCAGGCCTTTCTGTTGGCGCCCGGCGAGCGCGAGCGGCGGGCAGGGATCGGTCATCGAATGCAGGTCGAGCAGATAGTCCGTTTCGTCGTAGACCGGACGCAATTCGCGTGCGCGCGCGAGATCCCGGGTCTGCCGGTGGCCATTCAATACTTCGGACGACCAGAGCCGGTTGAAATCCTCGTCGACGCAGCGCGAAGCGAAGGGATCGGCGGCGTCGAACGCCTGAAACGCCTCGACGTTGGCGAACGTCAGCGTGAGCGTCCCGCGAAGCGGTCGCACGCTTTCACGCAGAAGCCAATCGTTGGAGATGGCCCCGCACACTTCGTTGCCGTGCGTGAGCGCCTGAATCGTGATGCGCGGGCCCGGCCGATCAGCGACGAACCGCCAGACGTAAGGCACGCCGGTGTTACCGGTCTGCCACTGCGCGAGATCAGGGAAATCGACGTCGATCGATGGCGCGGACTGGCGAACGGCACTCATGGGAAACTGCCCGGCATTCACTCGGCCACGTGCTCGACGAGACGCCGCATGAACAACTCGCATCTCGCGATCTGCTCCAGCGCCACCCATTCGTTTGGCTGGTGCGCTTGCGCGATGTGGCCCGGCCCGCAAATGATCGCCGGGATGTTCGCGCCATGGAACAGCGAGGCCTCGGTGCCGAACGACACCTTGCCCACGCTCTGCGTGCCATTGCACGCGTGTCCCAGCGTGGTGATCTCGCTGCCATCGAGCGTGTCGAATCCCGGCAGCGTGGACAGCGCGTCGAATTCGATGTACGTCGCCGGATCGACCGCGTGCATCGCCGGCAGGAAGCGCGCGGCAAACGCCTGCACGTCGGCAAAGAACGCATCCGGCTTGTCAAAGGGAAGATGGCGGATTTCGAAGTCGAACCGGCAATCGCGCGGCACGATGTTGAGGGCCGTGCCGCCGCGAATGACGCCGACGTGGACCGTCGTATAAGGGACGTCATACGCGGCATCCTGGCCTCCGGCGTCGCGGAACTCGCGCGCGCGGTGGGCGATGTAGGCGACGATCTCGCACGCGATCTGCACCGCGTTGACGCCGAGCGGCGTCAACGACGAATGCGCCTCGAGGCCGCGCACCCGGCATCGCCAGCTCTTCTTGCCCTTGTGCGCGACGACCAGTTCCATGCCGGTCGGCTCGCCGACCACGCATCCCGCCGGATGCACGCCGCGCGCCACGATGTCGGCGATCAGCCGGCGTACGCCGATGCAGCCGATTTCCTCGTCGTAGGACAGCGCGAAGTGAATCGGCTTCTCCAATCCGCGCCGCAGGAATTCCGGAACGAACGCCAGCCCGACGGCCGAGAAGCTTTTCATATCGGTGACGCCGCGGCCATAGAGCCGATCGTCCTTCACGGTGACAACGAACGGATCCGTGTCCCACGGCTGGCCATCGACCGGCACCACGTCGGTATGACCGGACAGCACGATGCCGCCGTGCGTGACGTTGCCGTCGCGCGCGGGCAGCGTGGCGAACAGATTGGCTTTGCGTCCTTCATCATCGAACGTCAGCTTCGATTCGACGCCGTGGCCGGCAAGATAGTCGCGGACCCATTCGATGAGCGCGAGGTTGGAGTCGCGGCTCGTCGTATCGAATCCGACCAGCGTTCGAATGAGGTCGAGGGAGACGAGGTCTTCAATGCGTGTGGCGGCAGGCCGCACCTGCGCCAGCGTAGCGGGAGCGTTCATGTCGATTCTTCCATGACGCAAACAGGGAGGATAGCACCGGCGGGCGGCACAACCAATGTAATTGATGGGCGTCAATTATCATGAGCGGGAATCAGCAACCGGGACCAGGGCCATGGCGATAGACGACGCACGGCATGAGCGCGACGCGCAGCATGCGTGGCCGCGCTGGATTGTGATGGTCGCCGCCGCAGGCGCGTCGCTGTGGGGTCCGGGCTCGGCTGCGCAAACGGCGCTGCCGCTCGATCGCATCAAGCTGCCTCAGGGCTTCGTGATCGAGACGGTGGCACGCGTACCGAATGCGCGGGAAATGGCATGGGGCAGCGAGGGAACGCTATTCGTCGGTTCCGGCAGCGCGGGCAACGTTTATGCGGTCACGCTGCCGCGTGCAGGCGCGCAGGACGCGGCCCGCGTGCGTACGATCGCGAGCAGCTTGCGCGATCCTGCCGGGGTCGCGTTTCGCAACGGCGCGCTCTACGTTTCGGCGGTGAGCCGTATTCTCCGCTACGACGAAATCGAGAAGCGGCTCGATTCGCCACCCCAGCCAGTCATCGTCAGCGATGCCTTTCCCGACGACGGTCATCACGGGCGCAAATTCATCGCCTTCGGCCCCGACGGCAAGTTGTACGTCCCCGTCGGCGCGCCGTGCAATATCTGCCAACCCGATCCGGAGAAATACACGATCATCACGCGAATGAATGCCGACGGCAGTGGCAGGGAAATCGTCGCGCGTGGCGTGCGCAATTCCGTCGGCTTCGATTGGCATCCGCAGACGAAAGAGCTCTGGTTCACCGATAACGGCCGCGACCTGCTCGGCGACGACGTTCCGCCCGACGAGCTCGATCGCGTGACGAGGACCGGGCAGAACTTCGGCTACCCGTACTGCCATGGCGGCACGATCGCCGACCCGGAATTTGGACGCTCGAAGCCATGCAGCGAGTTCGTGCCGCCCGTCCAGAACCTGGGTCCTCACGTCGCCGCGCTCGGCATGCGCTTTTACACGGGCACGCAATTTCCCGCCGCCTATCGCAACCAGATTTTCATTGCCGAGCATGGATCATGGAACCGCAGCCGGAAGATCGGCTATCGTGTGTCGCTAGTGCGGCTCGATGCCAACGGCAAGGCGATTGCCTACGATCCATTCGCCGAAGGCTGGCTCCAGGATCAACAGGCGTGGGGACGCCCGGCCGACGTCCTGGTCGCTCCCGATGGATCGCTGCTCGTCAGCGACGACTCGGCGGGCGCCATTTACCGCATCCGCTACCGCGGCGGAAACTAAGCCAAAACAAAGCGGCCCACAGGGCCGCTTTGCTTGCAGCAATTGCCCTCCGTCATCAGATGCGCGGTTCACCCTCCGCGTTGACGAGGATCGTCTGACCCGGTGGCGACGTCATCTGCACGTGATGGTCGTATCCGTTGAAGTGATACGTGACGTCCCAATACGCTGGCCGCGCATTGTCGGAAACGTACGCACACTTCTGGACGTCCTGGCTCACCACTTCCTGACCGCCACGGCCGATGTTGGCGCCCAATGCCGCGCCGCCGACCGCGCCACCCGCAGTGGCGACGTCCCGACCGCGGCCGCCACCGATCTGGTGGCCAATGATGCCGCCGATCACCGCGCCTGCGATAGCACCGGGAACATTTGCGCCACCGGCCGGCGCGTTGGTGACGACATCCTGGCGCTCAACCCAGCAGCGTTGTTCCGGAGGTCCAACCACTGCGCGCACGTCCGTCACGTCGGCCCGGAACAGCTTCTCGCTGCCCCGTCGCCGGTAATCGGAGGACGCCACGGCGTAACCGCGATTGTCATCGGAGCGGGCGGTACGATCGATAGGACGCACGGACGAGATCGAATTGTCCATTCCCATGTCGGCGAGCGAGCTATATTGGCCGGGACGCAGGATCACGCACCTGCCGTTGAATCCTTCATCCTGGCAAACCTCCCAGCGCCCGCCTTGGACGACCGCCGACGACGCGCGATCGTTGAAGCCGAACTGCTCGAAATTAAGGATGGGCTGATCGGCGGTGAACGAACGGCCGGAGAAGCCTTCGCGCTGGTAAAAAGTAACCTGTGCCGACGCCTGAATTGCGATGACCGCGATCGTTGCAGCGACCGCCGTTTTCAGAATTGCTTTCATGTTGCCTCCTGTTGAAGTCCCGCATTCGATGAGGTTCGCACTGCGGGCGCACGTGTTCAACGCATACAGGGGCTCATCAGGTGTCGGAGCGGTCCGCGTGGCCCCGTAGGGCGCCGGACTACACGCCGGCGACGCCCCAGGGATTTCCGATGCGGAAAAAACGCGGCGCCCGTGGGCGCCGCATTGAGTTACCGTGCAATCACCTGCGCTGTCGCGCGACGCCGTCACCACCGCCGCGGCGCGTACACGACTCTAGGCGCGTAGTACGGCCGAGGCGCAACGTACGCCGGATACGGTGCGTAATACGGGGAGTAGACGACAGGTGGGGCGATCACGACCGGCCGATAGTACGGACGGTAATAAGGCCTGTACGGTGCGCCATAATAGCCGCCGACAAAGCCCCGCCCGTAATAGGCTGGCTCGCCCGCCGATACGGCGAAGCCGGGGCCGCCGATCGATACGCTCCAGCCAACATTGCCGCCAGCAGATGCGGCAGAGGAAAACAGTGCGGCAGCGCCAATCAGCGCAGTGCCGACGGCAGCGGTGAGAATCCTGGTGCGGTTCATATGCATACCTCCCTACGAGTGGCCGCGGCGGGATTCGCTTCCCAGGGTACCGGGGCCATGGTTTCCAGAACGTGACAGTAAGACCGCCGGTTGACGCGAGGGTTGCCAGGCACAAGCTCTGTTACAAATGGAAACGCGTTGCGCTATCCTTCCGGAACCGTGCAGTTCGCCGCGCATTCGTGCGTCGATCACACGCCGATCCTCTGGAGAGTTCCGCATGCGAAGCTTCCGCTGGTTCCCCGCCGCGCTCGCGGCGGCCGCATTCGCGCTGCCGCTGCACGCGGCGAACCTGACGATCGGCCTTGGCACCGACGTCACCGCTACCGACCCGCATTATCACAACCTCACGCCCAACAACAACGTCGCTTCGCACATCTTCGGTTACTTGGTCGAACGCGACGACAAATCGCAGCCAATAGCCGGTCTGGCAACCGAATGGAAGACCGTCGATCCGACGACGTGGGAGTTCAAGCTGCGGAAGGGCGTGAAGTTCCACGACGGCAGCGAATTCACCGCCGCCGACGTCGTGGCGTCGATCGAGCGGGTTCCGAAAGTGCCCAACAGCCCGTCGCCGTTCACGGCGTACACGAAGCAGATCACCAAGATCGAGATCGTCGATCCCTACACGATCCGCTTCAAGACCGCACAGCCCTATCCGCTGATGCCATCGGACATGTCGCAGATCGCGATCATCAACAAGCAGTATGCAGGCGCGAGTACCGACGACTTCAACTCGGGCAAGGCGGCGATTGGCACCGGGCCTTACAAGCTCGCGCGGTTCACCAAGGGCGATCGCCTCGAGCTGGTCCGCAACGACGCGTGGTGGGGCGGCAAGACGCCGTGGGACAAGGTGACGCTGCGGATTCTTACGCAGGACGCGGCGCGGGTCGCGGCGCTGCTCTCCGGCGACGTGCAGGTCATCGAGAACGTGCCAACGGCCGATGTCGCAAGGCTCAAGGGCGACAAGAAGCTTGCGATCTACCGCGGGATTTCGGACCGCCTGATGTACGTCCATATGGACAGCGACCGCGCCATCACGCCGACCGTCACCGCCAAGGACGGCAAGCCGCTCGACAAGAATCCCTTGAAGGATGCGCGGGTGCGCAAGGCGCTGTCGAAGATGATCAACCGGCCCGCGATCGTCGACCGCGTGATGGAAGGGGAAGCGATCCCGGCGGGCCAGCTCGTTCCCGATTTCCTGTTCGGTGCGACCAAGAACCTGAAGGTCGAGGCCTTCGATCCGGAGGGCGCCAAGAAGCTCCTCGCGGCCGCCGGGTACCCGGAGGGCTTCGAGATCACGCTGTACGCGACCAACAACCGTTACGTCAACGATGCCAAGATCGCGCAGGCGATCGCGCAGATGTGGACGCGCGGCGGCATCCCGACCAAGGTGATCGCGATGCCGTCCGCCACGTTCTTCCCGCAGGCCACCGACCTCAAGTTCAGCGTGCTGCTCGCGGGTTGGAGCACCGGCACCGGTGAATCGTCGTCATCGCTGAAGGCGCTGCTGATGACGTTCAACAAGGACAAGGGCTACGGCACCGCCAATCGCGGCCGTTATTCGAACACGAAGGTCGACGCGCTGACCGAGGATGCGCTCCAGATCGTCGACGATGTGAAGCGCGAAACCTACCTTCAGCGCGCCGCCGAGCTTGCGATCGGCGACACCGGGCTCATTCCATTGCACTTCCAGGTCAGCCTGTGGGCAACGCGCGACGGCATCACGTACGTGCCGCGCGTCGACGAGCAGACGCAGGCATGGAAATTCCTGCCCTCGAAAAGTGACTTGGCAAAGCTAGGGAAGTGAACGCGCCGCAAACAGCCTGGCCGGCGATCCGGACGCCGGCGCAGCATTTCATCGGCAATCGCTGGCGCGATGCTTCGAGCCGCGCGGAGCTGCCGATGATGGACCCGTCCGATGGCGCGCCGTTTGCCGCCATCGCGCGCGGCAATGCCGCGGACATCGACGCAGCGGTGGGCGCTGCGGACACTGCGTTTCGCGGGGCGTGGGGCAAGCTCGCGCCCGCCGAGAAGGGACGCCTGCTCGCGGCATTGTCGCGCGCCATTCTCGAGCACGCAGATGAGCTTGCGCTGATCGAGGCGCGTGATTGCGGCAAACCAGTCAAGCAGGCACGCGCTGACGTCGCGGCCTGTGCGCGGTACTTCGAGTTCTACGGCGGCGCGACCGACAAGCTGCAGGGTGCGACGCTTCCGTATCCGGAAGGCTTCACCGTGCTCACGTGGCGCGAACCGCATGGCGTCACCGGCCACATCATTCCGTGGAACTATCCGCTGCAGATCTTCGGGCGCTCGGTCGGCGGTGCGCTGGCGGCGGGCAATGCGTGCGTCGTCAAGCCCGCCGAGGACGCGTGCCTGTCGCTGTTGCAGGTTGCGCAACTCGCCGCCGACGTGGGGATGCCCGCAGGTGCGCTGAACATCGTCACCGGGCTTGGCCGCGAAGCGGGTGCGGCGCTCGCCGAGCATCCTGGCATTGCGCATCTCTCCTTCACCGGCTCCCCCGCGACGGGCGCCTGGGTCGCGGCAGCGGGAGCGAAGCGGCATTGTCCGGTGACGCTCGAGCTGGGTGGCAAATCGCCGCAAATCGTTTTCGCCGATGCGGACATCGAAGCGGCGCTGCCGGCGCTGGTCAATGCCATCGTCCAGAACGCCGGACAAACCTGCTCGGCGGGCAGCCGCCTGCTGATCGAGCGCTCGCGTTACGAGGAAGTGCTCGCGCGGCTCGGCGAACGCTTCGCGGCGTTGCGGACAGGACCGGCGCTCGCGGATCTCGATTGCGGACCGCTGATTCGCGGCTCGCAGCTGGAACGGGTACGGGGTTTTCTCGACGAGGCGAAGCGCGATGGCATTCCGATCGTCGCGCAAGGGACGATCGTCGCCGATGCGCCGTCCGGCGGCTTCTACATGGCGCCCACGCTGATGCGCGACGTGCCGTTCAACCATCGCCTCGCGTGCGACGAAGTCTTCGGGCCCGTGTTGTCCGCGCTGCCGTTTGCCGACGAAGCCGACGCCGTGCGGCTGGCGAACGCGACCGATTTCGGTCTCGTCGCCGGCGTGTGGACGCAGGATGGCGCGCGCCAGCTCCGAATGGCGCGCGCCGTGCACAGCGGGCAGGTGTTCGTCAACAACTACGGCGCCGGCGGTGGCGTGGAATTGCCGTTTGGCGGCGTCAAGCACTCCGGCCACGGACGCGAAAAAGGCTTCGAGGCACTCTACGGATTCACGACGCTCAAGACCGTCGTGCTGCGCCATGGGTAGCGGTGCCATTCGCACGATTGAATGACTGAGACCATGCGATTAGCGAACAAGGTTGCCATCGTTACCGGCGCAGGCTCGGGCTTCGGCCGCGGCATCGCGCAGCGCTTCGCGACCGAGGGCGCGCGCGTGATTGCCAACGACGTGAACGCCGAAAACGGCGAGCACACCGTCGCGGACATCGTCGCGGCCGGCGGCACCGCGCGCTTTCTTGCCGGCGACGTGGCGAAAGACGCGGATGTCAAGCGCCTGGTCGAGTTCGCGCTCATGACCTTCGGCGGCCTCGACGTCGTCGTCAACAACGCGGGGACGACGCACCGCAATCAGCCGATGCTCGACGTCCCGGAAGCCGAGTTCGATCGCATCTACCAGGTCAACGTCAAGAGCCTCTACCTGACCGCCAAGCACGCGGTGCCGCATATGCGCGCCAAGCGCAACGGTGTCTTCATCACCATCGCCTCGACCGCGGGCGTACGTCCGCGTCCGGGTCTCACCTGGTACAACGGAAGCAAGGGAGCGGCGATCATCACGTCGCGATCGATGGCGGGCGAGCTTGCCAAGGACAACATCCGCGTCAACGTGATCAATCCGGTGGCCGGCGAAACAGGGATGCTCGCGCAATTCATGGGCGAGGACACGCCGGAGCGGCGCGCGCAATTCATCGCGTCGATTCCGTTGGGGCGGCTTTCGCAACCGTCCGACGTGGCCACGGCCGCCGTGTTCTTCGCCTCCGATGAAGCGGCGTTCATCACCGGCGCGTGTCTCGAGGTCGACGGCGGACGCTGCGTCTGACGCTAAAAGCCGCGCGGAGAACATGATCCGCATCCGCGAAATCGACCACGTAGTCCTGCGCATCGCCGATGTCACGCGTTCGCTCGCCTTCTACTGCGACGCCCTGGGTTGCGCTGTCGCGCGCCGTCAGGACGACATCGGCTTGATCCAATTGCGGGCAGGCCGATCGCTGATCGATCTCGTGCCGGTCGCCGGCAAGCTTGGCGCGGCGGGTGGCGCGGCGCCCGGTGCGGAAGGCCGCAACGTCGATCACTTCTGCGTGCGGGTCGAGCCGTTCGACGATGGGGCGATACGCGCACACCTTGCGCGGTTCGGCATCGTCGCGGGGCCCACGGAGGCGCGGTCGGGGGCCGAGGGTGTCGGCCCGTCGATCTACATCACCGATCCGGACGGCAACGTGGTCGAGCTCAAAGGACCGCCGGGCTGACGCTCAGGGTCAATTGGTCCCAATCCAAGCGGGTGGCCGTCGCGCAAGTGAGGAACCGCTGACTCCGATCGTCGATCCGCTGGGTGGGTTAGATTGCCGTAACATTATAATTATAATATTATATGCGTAATGTCACGCTATTCCACTGAGCACAAGACCCAGACGCGAAAAAGCATTCTCGAAGCCGCTGACCGGGTCATGAAGGCGAAAGGCGTCGACGCCGCGTCGGTCGCAGCCGTGATGCGCGAAGCGGGGCTGACCGTCGGCGGGTTCTACGCGCATTTCGTATCGAAGGAGGCGTTGGCGCGGGAGTCGCTGCTTTACGGGCTCGAAATGAGCGTCGAGCGCATGATCGCCTCGCTTGCGCCGATCACCGATAAGACCCAGTGGGTACGTGCATTGATTCGCGGTTACCTCGCACAGGTGCACGATCCTTCGCTCGAACAGGCGTGTCCGATGACACTCCTGCTCCCGGACGTTACGCGCGGGGGGCGCGATCTGCGCAACGCATTCGCCGAGCGCACTGGCGCGTTGCTCGACCGCATCGCCGCCCACTTTCCCGAAATCCCGGGGATGTCGCGCCGCGACGCAGCGCTGGCCGTCTATAGCGGCTGCGTCGGCGCCGTGGTGCTCGCGCGTGCAGTGCCGGCGCCGGAGGCGCGGCAGCACATCGTTGACGCCGTGGAAACAATGCTGGTCCGCGCGCTATCGCTGGATGAGTTGAGCACAGGCTAGATGATCCCCCGCGCTCGCAGGTCGGCAATGCGCGCGCGATCGAAGCCGAGCTCGCGCAGCACTTCGTCCGTATGCTCGCCGAGCGCTGGTCCTCCACCGGCGAAATCGCCCGGTGTCGCCGAAAGCCTGGGCACCACGCCCGGCACTTTCAGCGTGCCGCCCCGCGTGCGTATTTCGCGGATCATGCCGCGCGCCTGATACTGCGCGTCGGCCACGATGTCGCGAATCGTGAAGATTTTCGACGCTGGAACCTCCGCGCGCTGCATCGCGGCGATGACGTCGTCCGGCGAGTGCTGCACCGTCCACGCTTCGATCTCGTCGTCGAGCCACGCCTGCCTCGCCGCCCGGCCGTCGTTGTGCGCGAGCGACGGGTCACCGGCGAGGTCGTCGCGTCCCATCGCGCCGCACAGCCGCTTGAAGATCGAGTCGCCGTTGCCGGCAATGAGCACGTAACTGCCGTCGCTGCACCGATACGCCGAGGTCGGCGCGATGCCGGGCAGGATTGAACCGGTGCGTTCGCGCACGGCGCCGAACGCGTCGAATTCCGGCAGCAGCGACTCCATCACCGAAAATACCGATTCGTATAACGCGACGTCGACGACCTGGCCGATGCCGGTCTTGCGCCGATGCTCCAGCGCGAACATCGCGCCGATCACGCCATAGAGCGCGGAGAGCGTGTCGCCGATCGAAACACCGACGCGCGCCGGCGGCCGGTCCGGCGTGCCGGTGACGTGGCGCAACCCGCCCATCGCTTCGCCAATGACGCCGAAACCCGGGCGCTCATGGTACGGACCGGTTTGTCCATAACCGGAGATGCGAACCATGATCAGTCCGGGGTTGACCGCCGACAGCGACGCGTAATCGAGGCCCCATCCCTCGAGCGTGCCCGGCCGGAAATTCTCGACGACGATGTCGGCGTGCTCGGCGAGCGCTCGCGCGATCGCCTGTCCCTCCGCTTGGCGCAGATCGACGCTGACCGATCGCTTGTTGCGCGACTGGACGTGCCACCAGACCGAGGTGCCGTCCTTCACGTAGCGCCATTTGCGCAGTGGATCGCCGTGACCGGGCGGCTCGAGCTTCACGACGTCGGCGCCGAACTCCGCGAGAATCTTTGCGCAGAACGGACCGGCGATAAGGGCGCCCATTTCGAGCACCTTGAGGCCGGCGAGCGGTCGTGGCGATTGCGCGGCGTCCGCCATCACGCTCCGGACTTGATCACCTGCTCCATTTCGTTGACGATCGGCGTCGCCGCGTCGAACCCGATTTTCTTTACCAGCGCTTTTGCGACATCGGGAAGCAGATCGTGCAAGTCGCGCAGGTTCCCGGTCTTCTGCAGCCGCAGCATGAGGCCATAGCCCCAGAAGCCGAGATGGTTGTTGATCGCCGCGTCCATCATCTTCTGCGCGCGCAGGAAGCGTTGGACCTCGTCCGGTGTGCGTTCGCTGGAAGTCGTCTCGTCGTCGGACGCGGACCGGCCGCTGTACCGCTTGGCGATGAGTCCGCTGCGTTCCAGCGACGCGAGCCCGCGCTCGTCGACCTTGAGCGACTGACTCTTGGCGAGGATCTGCTTCACCGTGCGCTCGCCGTCGACCAGGATCAGCAGGCTGCGCAAAGCGATCGACAGGTTGAGTTTGCGTTCCCTCAGTTCCTGCACGCCGAGTTCGGTTTTCGCGTAGATGTCGTCGGGAGTCATGAGCAGCGGACTTGCTGTTGCGATCGGCGCCACGTCGCGCCGGTCGAAATCATATTACATTGCGGCGCCGCTGCGGCCGGATTCACGATGACGGCGGCAGCGATTCTCCGATCATCGTCGCCATTCATGTGACGTGGGTGGGCACGAGATGACGATGAACGGCAGCGACGGTCCGGCCGAGGGCTGAACCCGTTCGGAGCGGCGCGCCTTTTGTGAAATAATCGACCCATTGCGGCCCCTTCAGGAATGTGCCGCCCGATTCGTCGGTACCGACAGGTCCGCTTCCATGCTCGACAGCACCGTGCACGCGCAGCTTGCGGCGATTCTGCCGGCAGCGGCGCTGCTCGTTTCCGCGGAAGATACCAAGCCGTACGAATGCGACGGCCTCACGCTGTATCGGGCGCAGCCCGCCGCGGTCGCATTACCCGAGAACGAAGCACAGATCGTGGCAGTGCTCAAAGCGTGCCACGCCGCACGGATCCCCGTGGTCGCGCGCGGCGCGGGAACCAGTCTTTCCGGAGGCACGCTGCCGAATCCGGAAGGTGTCGTGCTGTCGCTGGCCAAGCTCAAGCGGATCATCGCGATCGATGCGCTGGCGCGCACGGCCGTCGTGCAGCCCGGCGTGCGCAATCTCGCGATTTCCGAAGCGGCCTCCGCCTACGGCCTTTACTACGCGCCCGATCCGTCGTCGCAGATCGCGTGCTCGATCGGCGGCAACGTCGCCGAAAACGCCGGCGGCGTACATTGCCTGAAGTACGGTCTCACCGTGCATAACGTGCGGCGGGTGCGCGGCGTACTGGTCACCGGCGAGATCGTCGAGTTCGGCGGCGACGCGCTGGACAGCGCCGGCTACGACCTGCTGGCGCTCGTCACCGGCAGCGAGGGCCTGCTGGCGGTGATTACGGAAATCACCGTGAAGCTGTTGCCCAAGCCGCAGCTTGCGCAAGTGGCGCTGGTCGCCTTCGACGATGTCGACAAAGCGGGCGCGGCCGTCGGCGCCATCATCGGCGCCGGGATTATCCCCGCGGGCCTCGAAATGATGGATCAACTCGCGATACGCGCCGCCGAGGAATTCGTCCATGCCGGCTATCCGCGGGATGCCGCCGCGATGCTGCTCGTGGAATCCGATGGAACGCCGGAGGAGGTCGCGGCCGAGATGGCGGAAATCCGGCGCGTGCTGACGCAATCCGGCGCGACCGAAATCCGCGTATCCAAGGACGAAGCGCAGCGGAACCTGTATTGGTCGGGCCGCAAGGCGGCGTTCCCCGCGGTCGGGCGCATCTCCCCCGACTATTACTGCATCGACGGCACGATCCCGCGCAAGGCGTTGCCGCGCGTGCTGGGTTCCATCGCCGAATGGTCGGTCGAGTACGGACTGCCGTGCGCCAATGTCTTTCACGCGGGTGACGGCAATTTGCATCCGTTGATTCTGTACGATGCCAACAACCCGGGGGAGTCGGAGAGAACGATCGCGTTTGGCGATCGCATTCTCAGGATGTGCATCGAAGTCGGCGGCACGGTGACCGGCGAGCATGGGGTCGGCGTCGAGAAGCTCGATTCGATGTGCGTGCAGTTTTCCACGGAGGAGCTCGCGCGCTTCCACGGCATCAAGGAAGCATTTGATCCGAGCCGCCTCCTGAATCCGGGCAAGGCGGTGCCGACGCTGCACCGTTGCGCGGAGATGGGGAAGATGCACGTTCACCATGGCGAGGTCCCGCATCCGGACCTGCCGCGATTCTGACGAGGACAGGCAACATGAACGCACGCGACGCCTTGCGTACCCGCCCGACCACCGACGAAGTGGCGACGATCGTGGGTACGCTTACCCGCGATTTCGGAGCACGCGCGAAGACCAGCGCGGCGATTCGTGAACAGCATGGCCACGGTGAGGGACTGGCCGATGCCGCGCTGCCGGACGTCGTGGTGTTCCCGCATTCGAATGAGGAGGTGGCCGCCATCGTGCGCCTGTGCCATGCCGCGCGCGTGCCGGTGATCGCGTTCGGCGTCGGCACTTCGCTCGAGGGCCACGTGGCGGCGCTGTATGGTGGTGTGTGCGTCGACCTGACGGAAATGAACCACATGCTCGAGATCAACGCGGCGGATCTCGACTGCCGCGTGCAGGCAGGCGTGACCCGCGAGCAGGTGAACGCCGATCTCAAAGGAACCGGCCTGTTCTTTCCGATCGATCCCGGCGCGAATGCCACGATCGGCGGCATGGCGTCGACGCGGGCGTCCGGCACCAACGCCGTGCGCTACGGCACCATGCGCGAGAACGTGCTTGGGTTGACGGTCGTGACGGCCGATGGACGTATCGTTCGCACCGGCGGCCGCGCGCGCAAGTCGTCGGCCGGCTACGACCTCACCCGCCTTTACGTTGGGTCGGAAGGAACGCTCGGCATCATCACCGAAGTGCAGCTGCGGCTCTATGGCCTGCCGGAGGCCATTTCCGCCGCCGTCTGCCAATTCCCCGATCTCAAGGCAACGGTCGACACGGTCATCGTTGCGATGCAGATGGGCATTCCGGTCGCACGGATCGAGCTTCTCGACGCTTTACAGATGGACGCCTGCATTCGCTATTCGAAGCTCGAGGGGTTCGCCGCGAAGCCGACGTTGTTGTTCGAGTTCCACGGGACCGACGCGAGCGTGCGCGAGCAGGCCGAGATGATGCAGGCGATCACCGACGACCATGGCGGCAGCGCGTTCCAGTGGGCCACGCAGGCGGAAGACCGGTCGCGGCTTTGGAAGGCCCGGCACAATGCGTACTACGCTGCAATGGCACTGGCGCCCGGCAAGCAGGCGTTCTCCACCGATGCCTGCGTGCCGATCTCGCGCCTTGCCGATTGCCTGCTCGAAACGCGTGCGGAGCTCGACCGCGAAGGCGTGATCGCGCCGATCGTCGGGCACGTGGGCGACGGCAATTTCCATGTGCTGGTCCTATTCGACCCCAGCAGCGCCGCCGAACGGGCGCAAGCCGAAGCGATCGCGCACCGCGTCAGCATGCGCGCAATCGCCATGGGCGGGACATGCACCGGCGAGCACGGGATCGGCATCCACAAGCTGGACGCGCTGGTCGCCGAACACGGCGAGGCGGTGGATCTCATGAAGACCATCAAGCGTGCGCTCGACCCGTACAACATCATGAATCCTGGCAAGACGGTGCCGATGTAGCAGCTGTCAGCTTTCAGCTCTCAGCTATCAGCAACCCCACACCCATCTTCGAAGCGCCAGTGATTTTTCTGAAAGCTGATAGCTGAAAGCCGATAGCTGAAAAATGTATACCCTCTACCTAGGCAACAAGAACTACTCGTCGTGGTCGCTGCGTGGCTGGCTCGCCGCCAAGCTGTCCGGCGCGCCGTTTCGCGAAGTGCCCGTCATGTTGCGGGGAACGCACAACCCCGACAACCGCGCGTTCTCACCCACCGCGCTCGTGCCCGCGCTGCATGACGGCACGGTCCACGTCTGGGATTCGCTCGCGATAAGCGAATATCTGGCGGAACGGCATCCCGGCATGTGGCCCGCGGATCCGGCCGCACGCGCCTGGGCGCGTTCGATCGCGGCGGAAATGCACTCGAGTTTCGCGACGTTGCGCAACGACATGACGATGTGCATCCGTGAGCGCGTCGACGTGCGGCCCTGGTCGGAGGGACTTTGCGCCAACATCGCCCGTGTCGAGGAAATCTGGACGGAGTCACGCAAGCGTTTCGGACAGGGCGATGACTACCTGTGCGGCCGGTTTTCGCTGGCCGATGCGTTCTATGCGCCCGTAGCCTTCCGGTTCCAGACCTACGGCGTGCAGCCGCACGGCGCCGCCGGCGCCTACCTCGATGCGCTGCTCGCCCATCCGTTCGTGCGTGAATGGGAACAGGCGGCGCTTGCCGAAACCACCGTCATCGACGCGGACGAGCCGCGGATTCTCTACCGCGAAAAACTGAAGGCCGCGGGCCACGCGTAATGGATCCGGCGCTCGAAGCGCTGCAAGCGACGATTCGCGCAGCGGCGCAAGGGGGCACGCCGCTGCGCATTCGTGGCGGAGGAACCAAGGATTTCTATGGCGGAGCGCTCGCGGGCGACGTCATCGACACGCGCGTTTATGCCGGCATCATCGACTACGAGCCGACGGAGCTCGTCATCAGCGCGCGCGCGGGGACGTCGCTCGCCGCGGTCGAGAGCGCGATGCGTGCGCGAGGACAGATGCTGGCGTTCGAGCCGCCGCGGTTCGCCGAAGGCGGCACGCTCGGTGGCGCCGTCGCCAGCGGATTGTCCGGACCGCGCCGCGCTTATGCCGGGGCCGTGCGCGACCTGGTCCTTGGCGTGCGCGTGTTCGATGGCGTCGGCCAATATTTGTCGTTCGGCGGCCAGGTGATGAAGAATGTCGCCGGTTTCGACGTCGCGCGCCTGATGACGGGCGCACTGGGGACGCTCGGACTCATCACCGAGGTGTCGCTCAAGTGCCTGCCACTGCCCAAGAAGGAAACCACGGTGGCTTTCGAATGCGCAGCGGACGAGGCCATTCGGCGAGTGAACGAATGGGGCGGGCAGCCGCTTCCATTGTCGGCTACGTGCTTTCACCAGCGCCGCTTGTGCATCCGCTTGTCGGGCGCGGAACCCGCGGTCGCCGCGGCGAAGGCCAAGCTGGGCGGCGAAACAGTTGCCGAAGGCGACGCATTCTGGATCAACATACGCGATCAATCCCATCCGTTCTTCGTGCCACCCACCACCGGCGGCGCGCCACTATGGCGCCTGTCGGTGAAATCGACCGCGCCTTACACCGATCTCGGCGGCGAGCAGTTGATAGAATGGGGCGGCGCATTGCGCTGGCTCGTGGCGGGCGAAGGCACCGATCCACAGAAAGTGCGCCAGTGGGCGCTCGCGCAAGGCGGCCATGCGACACTGTTTCGAGCGACGACCAAGGACGTGAATGTGTTCCAGCCGCTCGATCCAACGCTGGCCGGGCTGCATGGCAGACTGAAGGCGGTATTCGATCCGCAGCGTATATTCAACCGTGGCCGGCTGCTCGACGACGCCTGATGCAGACCAACCTAGCGCCTGAATACCGCGACACGCGCGACGGCCGCGAAGCCGACGCCATCCTGCGCACGTGCGTTCACTGCGGCTTTTGCAACGCCACGTGCCCGACGTATCAGCTGCTGGGCGACGAGCTGGACGGACCGCGCGGCCGCATCTATCTCATCAAGGAAATGCTCGAAGGCGGCGCAGTCACCGCGTCGACGCAACAGCACCTCGATCGCTGCCTCACCTGCCGCAACTGCGAGACGACCTGCCCCTCGGGAGTCCAGTACGGCCGGTTGGTCGACATCGGGCGCTCGCTGGTCGAAGCCAAAGTGGGACGTACGCCCACCGAGGCTGCGCAACGCTGGACGTTGCGCCGCGCATTGCTGTCGCCAACCTTTTTCGGCGGCGCCCTGGCGATGGGTCGCGCCGTCAGAAGCTGGTTGCCGCGCGAGGTCGCCGACCGCATCCCGCGCGGCGAAGGCGCTGGCGCATGGCCCGCGCCGCGGCACGCACGCCAGATGCTGGTGATGGAAGGCTGCGTGCAGCCGAGGTTGAAGCCGAACATCGACGCCGCCGCCGCACGCGTCCTCGACCGGATCGGGATCACGCCGCTGCGCGTGGCCGGCGCCGGCTGCTGCGGCGCGCTGTCGCATCACCTGACCGCTGACGAGGAAGCGCGCGCGATCGTGCGCAAGAACATCGATGCCTGGTGGCCGCTGGTCCAGCGCGGCCTCGAGGCGATCGTCGTCACCGCCAGCGGTTGCGGCGTCATGGTGAAGGACTACGGCCACTTCCTCGCGCACGACGCCGCGTACGCGGCGAAGGCGAAGAAAGTCGCGGACCTTGCGCGCGACCCGATCGAAATCGTGACCGCCGAATGGAAAAAAATCGCGCCGCAAATCGCGATGGACCAGGGGCCGCAGCGGATCGCCTTCCATTCACCGTGCACGCTGCAGCACGGGATGAAGATCCGTGGTGAGGTCGAGGAGATCCTGCTCGCGATCGGCCATTCGCTGCTGCCGGTGGCCGATACCCATTTGTGTTGCGGTTCCGCAGGCACCTACTCGGTGCTGCAACCGGCACTCGCGAACGTCCTCAAGGCGAACAAGCTGAAGGCGCTCGAGGCCGCGCGACCGGACGTGCTCGTCACCGCGAATATCGGCTGCCTCACGCACTTGCAGTCGGGGACGCAGACGCCGGTGCGGCACTGGATCGAGCTGCTCGACACCCGTATGTTCTCCGCGGCGCCTGGACTGAAGGCGCGAAGCATTCCATGAGCGCCGCCGCGGGTGCTGCGAGCGGCCATCGCAGGCAGACCCGCGCCGACTATCGATACTTTCTCGCCATCCCGACGCGCTGGATGGACAACGATTCTTACGGCCACGTCAACAACGTCACCTATTATTCGTATTTCGACACCGCGGTGAACGAACACCTGATCAACGCCGGCGGTCTCGACATCCGCGATGGGCCGGTGGTCGGATTTGTCGTGGAGACGTCGTGCCGGTTCCACCGACCGCTGTCCTTCCCGGACACCGTCGATGTCGGCTTGCGCGTGACGCGATTGGGCACGAGCTCCGTCACCTATGAAATCGGGCTGTTTACCCGCGGCAGCGACGACCCGGCAGCGACCGGCCGTTTCGTTCACGTCTGGGTCGACCGCGAGACCGTGCGCCCGGCGGCGATACCCTCGCGCATCCGCGCCGCATTGGAGCCGCTGGTCGTCGCGACGGCGGAGCCACAAGCGCCGTGATTGTGCGTTGCGCGCAGATGACCGGTGCAACCCGCACCGGCGCGCACACGCTGTTGGCGTCGTTCCTGCGCGGCGATACGCACTATCGCGCCTCGGCGGCGGTCTACGGCGATGGTGGCGACATGGCGCTCGTTGAAGCCCTCGATCTGTTTGTCGCGCGTCCCGAGATCGGGTTCGTCTGGCTCGCGGAAATCGAATTGCAGGGCGCTTGGCAACCAGTCGGTGCCTGCGTGGTCTGCCGCGCCATCTCCACGTCGCGCGGATCCTTGGTTGCGAAGCTCGACGATGTCACCGTGCATCCAGCCTGGCAGGGCCGTGGGGTTGGCGGGCGCATGCTCAACATGTTGTGCGAGCAGTTGCGCCTGGAGGGGATTACGCGGATCGATTGCGGTTGCCATCGCGAGAACGAAGGCGCCTGGCGCTTCTACGAACGGCTGGGCTTCCAGTCGCTGGGCGAGGAGCGCCTGGCTTTGCTCCTGCGATGACAATGCGCATCGGCACCGGGTTCGACGCCCACGCGCTGGTCCCAGGGCGCGCGCTGATCCTCGGTGGCGTCACCGTTCCGCATCCGCGCGGGCTTGCCGGCCATTCGGACGCCGATGTGCTGCTGCATGCCATTGCCGACGCCTTGCTGGGCGCCCTCGCACTGGGCGATCTGGGTGCGCACTTTCCCGACAGCGATCCGCGCTGGAAGGGCGCCGACAGTCGCGACCTGCTGCGCCGCGTTGCATCGCTGGTCGCCGGCGAGGGCTGGGCGATCGGCAATGTCGACGCGACAGTCATCGCGCAGGCGCCGAAGCTCGCGCCGTTCATCGATGCAATGCGCGCCAATATCGCTGCCGACCTTCGCTGCGGTCTGGAGCGTGTCTCGATCAAGGCTACGACGACGGAACGCCTCGGATTCACCGGCCGCGAAGAAGGCATCGCGGCGGAGGCGGTGGTGCTGCTCGAACTGCGCGAAAATCCCGCGCAATGAAGCGGTCAGGAAGTAAGGAGGTGAGGAGGTGAAAAAGTCGGGGCCGTGGCGCCGGCGCTCCGCGTCTGACTTCCTTACCTTCTCGCTTCCTCGCCTGCTTTCAGCGGCAGCGTAACCCGCGCCAACGTGCCGCCGCCCTCACGCGGCAGGAGATCGAAGCGTCCGCCGTGCAACCGTGCAATCCGATCGACGATCGCCAAGCCGAGCCCCGCGCCGGCCCCGCCATCGGCGCGCGCCCGCGCCTCGGTCGCGCGTGTGAACGGCTGCTTCAAATGCTCGACCTCACCCGGTGCAATACCGGGTCCGCGATCACTGACGACGACGGTGGCCGTGTCAGGCGAAGCCGAGGTTGCGACCTCGACCGGCGGCGCCCCATAGGCAAGCGCGTTGTCGATGAGATTGGCGACGAGGCGTGAAATCGCAGTCGCCTTGACCGGCAGCATCGGCACGTGACCTGGCTTGAACGTTACTGGCTTGCCCATGCTGGCGTAGCGATCGACGCAGGCGCCGACGATCGCGTCGAGATTGGCGGGCTCGAACGCGGTCGCGGCATCGCTGCGCGCGAAATCGAGGAACTGGCCGATGATCCGGTCCATCTCCTCGATGTCCGACACCATGCCTGCGCGCAGCGTGTCGTCGCGCGTGCCCATTTCGACGCCGAGACGCAGTCGGGCCAGCGGCGTGCGCAGGTCGTGCGACACGCCGGCGAGCAGCACGGCGCGATCCCGTTCGATCTGCCGCAGATTGGCGGTCATCGTATTGAAGCCACGATTGACTGCGGCGATTTCCGACGGACCGGTTTCCGGAAGCGGTGGCGGCGTTTCGCCATGGCCGACGCGTATGACTGCGGACGTCAGCTCACGCAGCGGGCGCGCGAGGTAGCGGGCGAACACGAAGGCGGCAACCAGCAGGAACGCGAGGACCACCAGCGTCCAGGTCAGTGCGCGCGTCGGAACGTCGTCGGCCGGAGGGCGCGGCGGGACCGGAACGCCGATCCAGTACGGCGTGCCCGCAGCGACCACGCGGACAAAGAGCATTTGCAGCCGCGGCGCGAAGCGCATCTCGGTCTCGGCGCCGAGCCGTTCACGCAAGCGCTCGGCCAGATCCTGCATCAAGGGGCCGCCGGGCGACTGGCCGCGCATCGGTCGCTCCGCCTCGGGAATGATGCGCACGCCGTACTCGCTGCTCAATTGCGCGAGGACTTCGCTGCGACGGGGTCCTTCGGCCGTTTCAAGGGCGGTACGAATCGCCTGCAGCTGGACCAGCTTGGTTTCGCTCAATTGCCGGTTGAGTAAATTCACGCGCTCCAGACGGAACATCAGGATGCTGGTGAGCACGGCAAGCGCGACCACGGCGAACAACAAAAGGACCAGGCGCCCGAACAGCGAGCGCGGCAGCAGCTTCATGAGTTACTTTCACGCTGCGTGCAGCCTTCGCGCTGCGCGCTCCGGTGTTCGCCCTTGGGCCGGCCCCGCGGGCGGATAGGAATACCTTCGCGCTGCGGGCTCACGCCGCGTCGCCCGGCGGCGCCGCTTCGGCGGGCGTGTCGGCCGGCGCGCCCGGTGCGCTGTCGGGGACGTAGACGTACCCGAATCCCCATACCGTCTGGATGTAACGAGGGTTCGCCGGATCGGGCTCGACCAGCTTGCGCAATCGCGAGACCTGAACGTCGATCGCCCGGTCGAACACTTCGTGGTCGCGGCCGCGCGCCAGCATCATGAGTTTTTCCCGCGCCAGCGGTTGCCGCGGATGGCGGGCGAAGACTCGCAGCAGCGAGAACTCGCCGGTCGTGAGCGCCACCGGCTTGCCGTCGCAATTGAGCGTGCGCGCCGCGAGGTCGAGCTCGTGCGGACCGAAGCGGATCGTGCCCTCTTCGGCCGGAGCACCCGCGACCGGGTGCTCGCCATGGCGACGCAGCACGGCGTGGATGCGAGCGACCAGCTCGCGCGGATTGAACGGCTTTGGCAGGTAATCGTCGGCGCCCATTTCCAGTCCGACAATGCGATCAACGTCCTCGCCCTTCGCCGTCAACATGATGATGGGGACCGATTCGCCCGCGCCGCGCAACCGGCGGCACACCGACAACCCATCCTCGCCGGGCAGCATGAGGTCCAGCACCACGAGATGAGGAGGGTCGCGTTGCAGCTTCTTGTCGATGTCGCGCGCGTAGGCGAGCGCGGTCACCAGGAACCCCTGCTCGCCGAGATAGCGGGTGAGAAGGTCGCGCAGACGCGCGTCGTCATCGACGACGAGAATCTTGGTGGGCGAAGGTTTGGTCACCATGGTCAGGATTAGAACGGGTGCGCCAGTCAACTATCGCGAAACAACTGTAAATGATTGTAACCAAGTCCGGGCCGGGCAACGTCCCGTTGCAATAGGAGAGGGTCCCGCGGTGAACGCCCAATCACAATGCGCGTTCTGAAGGTTGAGCCGTCCACAATCGACTAAAACATGCGACGGCGGCTACAACCTACTGTTGGTAACGAGAGGAAACATCAATGAATACCCGCATTGCAAGATGGTCAGGTGTGATGGCGGCGGCGCTTCTCGCCGTCGGTGTGCAGGGCGCGCTGGCGCAGCCCGGTGGTGGTCCAGGACATGGGCACGGGCATGGTGGTGGCTTTGCCATCGAACGGGTCCTGGCGTCGCTCAAGGGCCAGCTCAGTCTCAACACGTCGCAGCAACTCATGTGGGACAACGCGGTGGCGCAAACCAAAGCCGCGCGCGCGACCGGGCGCACGAATTTCGAGAGTGTCCGCACGGCGCTCAACGCCGAGCTCGCGAAGCCCGAGCCCGACTTCGCCGCGGTTGCGGCGGCCGGCGATGCCGCGCAGGCCAGCAATCAGACCTTGCGTAAACAGGTCCGTGACCAGTGGCTGCAGCTCTATGCCACGTTCTCGCCGGCGCAGAAGGGCGTCGTCCGTGACGCCGTCAAGGCGCGTGTCGCCCGCATGGAAGCGTTTCGCGAGAAGATGAAGGAACGCATGCAGTCGCGTTCGCAAGGGAACGGCTGACCTTACTTGCGGCACGGAAGCACGGTTGGACAAGCTGCCGCCTTCGGGCGGCAGTTTTTTCGTCGAAATTGCGAAGCTGGCCGTTCGCCTCCGTCACGCTCGTGCGATGAGCGCGGTAGCGATCGCCTGCAAAACTGCCGGGACCACGGGTTTCGGGAGCAGCATCAGTCCCGCCATCCGGGCATCGCGCTCCGCGCCCGGGCCGATGTCTCCGGAGACGAGAAGCGCGGGCAACGCGATGCCGAGCTCGTCGCGCAGCTTGTGGACGACCGCGATTCCGCTTTCGCCGCAGGCGAGGCGCAGATCGGCGACCACGAGGTCAGGGTAGCGCTCGACATCGCCCAGCGCCTCCAGCAAGGCCTCCGCATCGCCGCCCCCGGCGACGTTCGCACCCCAGGTTTCGAACAGTGCAGTCATGGCATCGACCGCGGCGGGGTCGTCGTCGATCACGGCGACCAGCGCGCCGCGCATCGATGCGGGTCCGGCATGCGGGGCCGCGAGCGTGCGGCGCTGGAGCGCCTGGGACAGCCGTTCGGTCGCGCCCACCGAGCGCGGCGCCAGCACGCGGAAGCGCGAGCCGCGGCCCACGCTCGATACGACCTCGATGCGATGGCCGAGCAGCGCGGCGACGCGGCGCACGATCGCAAGTCCAAGGCCCATGCCTGCATAGGCGCGGCTGCTGCGCGTCTCCCGGACCTGATAGAACTCCTCGAAGATGCGCGCCTGGTGCTCGGCTGCAATGCCAATACCCGTATCGACAACGTCGATCGCGACATCGCCACCGCGCAGGCGGGTTCCCATCAATACGCCGCCCGAGTCGGTATAGCGCACGGCGTTCGCGACCAGATTGCGCACGATGCGCTCGAGCAGCGCAGGATCGCTGCGCACCGCGAGCCGGGATGCGGCAGCGCGCAGCGTCAATCCCTTTGCGTCGGCCTGCGGTTTCAATTCGGCCAGCACGCGGGCGAACAGGGGTGCCACGGCAACACGGACGCTCGCCGGGTTCATGGCGCCGGCCTCGAGGCGCGACAGATCGAGCAATTGCTCGAACTGTCCTTCGAGCGCTGCGACGGCGCGCTGCACACTGCCGACCAGCGGTCGCCATTCGGTGTCGGTCGCGCGCGCGGCCAGCGCGGCGATATAGAGGCCGAGCGCGTGCAATGGCTGTCGCAGGTCGTGGCTCGCCGCGGCAAGGAGCTGGCTCTTGGCGCGATTGGCAGCCTCGGCGGCGGTCCGTGCATCATGAGCGGCGCGCGACTTGCCTTTCAGCTCCTCGATGAGATCGATGTTCTCGTAACGCATGGCCAGCGACCGGGTCAGCACATCGTTCAGCTGGTGCCCGAACGCGAGGATGAAGCCCAGCACCACCGTCATCACCAGCGCCGTGTAGAGATGGACCTGGTCGCCTTCGAGCGCGACACGCAGGATGAGCGGTACGAGCGCCGGAAGCGCGAACCCATAGAACGAGGGCCGGTAGACTGCCGTGAGATTGAGTCCGCCCAGCACGACGCCGAACACGCACACGATCAGCAACGCCTGGTGCGGCGCCGATTGTGGATACATGACCAGCGAGGCGAGCCCCCAGAGTGCGCCGCCGAGCGTCGATCCCGCCGACCAGTAACGTCCCCACCTGGGCGTCGCATCGAGCCCCGGGCGTTGCCGGTCCCACGCACGCGCGAGCACGCCGCGCCACGCCTGGTTCGCGGCGATCAATGCAATCCACACGGCGATCCACCACGGCGACGCTTGTCCCCACAGGACGAAGCACAGCAACGTCGCGCCCAGCAGCATCGACAACGATGTGCGATGCCAGCTCGCGTACAGCAACGCGACCTGATCCGCGCGGGCGCGGGCAAGCAATGCGGGTGCGAGCGCGGCGGGCGGGGTCACGCTGGGACGCTCCGCGTGAAATGAGACTGCGGTTAGCCGCGCGCAGCCCGACGTTCCAGGCTGATGCCGCGGCGCGCCAGCTCCACGATCACTTGCGAGCGCGAATGGACGTTGAGCGCCTTCAGGATCGCGCTGACGTGGACCTTTACCGTCCCTTCGGACAGGCACAGGTCGCGGCAGATGAGCTTGTTCGGCTTGCCTTGCGCGAGCAGCAGCATGACCTCGCTTTGCCGTTGCGTGAGCCCGAGCACGTCAACCGAGACACCATCGATCACCGACGTCCGGGTGGGCGCGATGTCGCGCGTGACGTGCTCGCCGCCGGCGAGCACGGTGCGCACGGCGTCGAGCAGGAGGCGCGGGTGCGCGGTCTTGGCGATGAAACCGCGGGCGCCGGCCGCCAGAGCGCTGCCCACCGTCGCCCGATCGTGCGTCGCCGACAGGACCACGATGGGCAATCGCGGAAAATCGCGCCGCAGCTCCGCCAGCAGCGCGAGTCCGTGCGCGCCGGGCAGCGCGAGATCGAGCAGAATCAGCGCACAGTCGGGATGGCGCGCGAGCATCGTCAGCGTTTCCTCGCGATTCATCGCGCCCAGCATTTCGAGATCGGTGTCGAGGTCCGGCAACACCTGCGTCAACGCATGCAGGATCAGCGGATGGTCGTCGACCACGAGAATTTTCATGGCGTCCCCCCGGGTAGGGCGCAATGCCCGGCATTGCACGGGACGACTATGCGTTGCGCATCGGCGACGGCCTACTGTCAGTTGTGACAGGTCGCGCTGCGCGGGCGCGACGCATTTTCGTGGCGTCAGCCGGAGCGCCCGAAGCCGTTGCGCTGGAGCTCGGCCATGTCCGAACGCAGCTTGCGCAGCCGCGATTCGACCACTGAGATCTGATAGAAATCGCCGTCGCCCGCCTTGGTCGCCAGCTCGAGCTGGTCAATCGCTCCAGGCAGATTGCCCGCCCATGCGTAATACTCGCCGAGGTGCTCATGCTGCTTCAACCGCATGTTCTGCGCCGCATAGGCCCGCGCGGCGATCTCATGCAACGGTCCGTCGTCGGGAAAGCGCACCAGCTGCTTTTCCGCAAACGCTGCGGCGTCAGCGGGCCGGTTGGCCTTGATCAGCGCGTTCGGATAGTCGTAGACCAGCTGCAGCTTGTTCGGGTAGCGCTGCAATGCGTTTTCGAACCGGATGGCTGCGGCCGGGTATTCCTCGGCGGCCATCAACACGTTCCCGGCCATCGCTTCGATCATCGGATGCGGCGGCGCCATTTTCTCCAGTCGCGCAAGCTCCGTTTTCGCGCGCGCGATATTTTTCGCGCGCATCAGCGACGCCACCAGGCCATAGCGCTCGGCCACCTCGTTGTTGTATTTTTTTTCCTTGAGCGCGGTGTCGAAATTCGCGACTTGCTCGCGCGCATCGCCCTGGTAGCTCTTCAGCAACGCGCGGACCAGATGGAACTCGAGCGAGTCGGGCACTTGCTTGTACGGGATTCCCTGCGCGCGCGACTGCGCTTCGGCGATCCGTTCATAGGTGATCGGATGCGTGCGCAAGTACGAGGGTGTGCTGCCATTGTCGGCGAAGCGCGTGCCGCGCTGCAGGCGCTCCATGAACACCGCCGCGCCGTTCGGGTCGAAGCCGGCGGCGACCAGGCGGGAAAAGCCGATCCGGTCGGCTTCGTATTCGTTTTCCCGGGTGAAATTGAGCTGGTTCTGCATGGCCAGCGCTTGCGATCCGGCGACGGCGGCCTGTATTCCCTGGGTGCCGTTGGCGCCGCCGGCGCGTGAGGCGAGGATCGCCAGCGCCAGGCCGGCCAGCGTGAGCAGCATCGAATTCTTCTGGTTGGCGACCATGCGCGCCATGTGCCGCTGCGTGACGTGCGAGATTTCGTGGGCAAGGACGCTCGCGAGCTCTGACTCGTTCTGCGCGAGCAGGATAAGGCCGGTATGAACGCCGATATAGCCGCCCGGCAGCGCGAAGGCGTTGATCTGCGGGTCCGGCACGGCAAAAAACTCGAAGTCCTGCTTGGTGTCGCGCGAAGCCGCCACCAGCCGGCGACCCAGCTCGTTCAGGTAATCGTTGACCTCCGGATCCTGCAGATAGAAGCCTTGCGCGCGGATCTGGCGAACGATCTGCTCGCCGATCTTGCGCTCCTGCGCCGGCGTGAGCGCCACCTGCGACGAGTCGCCAAGATCAGGCAGCTGCGACGCAGGCGGCTCGCGCTCGACAGGCACCGGCGGCGTGGTGACGATGCCCGGCACCGAAGGCTGCGGCATGGGGAGCGGGCCGTAAACGCTTACCGGCGCCTCTTGGGCGGCCGCGAGCCCCACCACGGGAAAAGGTGTCGCCGGCGCGCACACGAGCGCGACGGTCACGACGGCAGCCACCATGCGCCGACCAATACCGGGCGTCACAGCCGGCGGGTGCGTGCAGACATCGGAGCGGTTCACGGCGCTGATAGGGATGCGATCACTGGTGCTAAGATGCCCGCCGCGCGATCGAGTTCAATGGAGTCTCCGCAGTGGCACGCGTCCAAACGGCGAGAACGACGACCACCGCCAAAATCGGCACGGCCAAACCTGGCTCCGGTCAGGCAGCGGGCCGTAGTCATTTTACCCACTTCGACGGCAGCGGACAGGCGCACATGGTCGACGTGGGCGACAAGAGCGCCACCAGGCGCTTCGCGCGGGCGGGCGGCCGGATCGCGATGCAGCCTGCCACGCTGGCCCTCATTCGTGCCGGCGATGCAAAAAAGGGGGATGTCCTTGGCGTCGCGCGAATTGCGGCGATTACGGCCGCCAAGCGCACCGCCGATCTCATCCCGCTCTGCCACGCGCTGCCGTTGTCACATGTCGCGGTCGACTTCGCGATCGATGTGGAACGCTCGGCCATTGCGATCGAAGTGACGGCGGAAACGCTTGACCGGACCGGCGTCGAGATGGAGGCGCTGACGGCGGCGGCGATCGGGCTGCTCACGATCTACGACATGTGCAAGGCCGTCGATCGCGGCATGCGCATCGAGGACATCCACTTGCTGGAAAAGGCGGGGGGCAAGTCGGGGCATTACAAGGCGGACCGCTAGCGGCCGCGCTCGCGCCCTCATTTGGTCCGGTGGTTGGACCACTTGACCACATCCGCCGGACGCCTGTACAGTCGCCCCCAAGTCATCGCGTCGAACCCCGGTCCCATGCAGGCCGCGGTCGCCGCGGGCCCGGCCAACGCCGCCGTGTCCGCGTCTTGCGCAGTCACGGAGGAGCTCCCTTGCCGTTGCATACGGTCGAACCGCTGCGCCTTTATCGGCAGATCGCCGGACAAATCGCCGCGCTCATCGACAACGGCGAGTTTCCCGCCGCGTCGCGCCTGCCTGCCGAGCGGGAATTGGCAACACTCCTCGGCGTGTCGCGCACGTCGGTGCGCGAGGCGATCATTTCGCTCGAGATCGCGGGCCGTGTGGAAGTCCGCGTCGGCTCCGGAATTTTCGTTGCGGAGCCGGGGGCGGCCCAGATCGTGGGATTTGTCGACGAGGGTCCGAGTCCGTTCGAATTGCTCGCGGCACGTCATCTCATCGAAGGCGAAATCGCGGCGCTCGCCGCGCGCTCGGCAAAAAAGGCTGACCTGGCGGCAATGCGCGCGACGGTGGTGCGGATGCGCGATCACGCCGACAGTTTCACGCGGCGCGATGCCGCCGACCGCGAGTTCCATGTGCGCATCGCCGCCGCGACCGGCAATGGCTCGCTCGCGCTGGTCGTCGAAGGGCTGTGGCAGCAGCGGCGCGGGAAGCTGTGGTCGCGCATCGAAGCGTATTTCCACACGGTGAAGATGCGTGACGGCGTGCTGCTGGACCATACGGCCATCATCGAAGCGATCGAGCAGCGCGATCCGGATGGCGCGCGCGCGGCAATGCATCGCCATCTCGCGCGGGTCGAACGCGAATTTCAACGGCAATGGGATTTCATTGTCCCTGGTGAAGGTGCAAAAGGCGGCACTCGTCGACCCGCCGCCTCACGCAAACGCAACACTACGCAGTCTGCAACCTGACGAAGGAGGAGCAACACGATGAACAGCAAACTTACCCGCATCGCCGCGGCGGTCGCGGCGGCGCTCATTTGCGCGCAGGCCGGCGCCAAGGAATTTCGCTCGTCCGACGTCCATCCGGAGGACTATCCCACCGTGATGGCCGTCAAGTTCATGAGCGACATCATCAAGCAGAAGACCGGCGGCAAGGACACGATCAAGGTGTACACGATGAGCCAGCTCGGCAGCGAGAAGGACACCATCGAGCAGACCAAGATCGGCGCGCTCGACTTCGTCCGGATCAACGTGGCGCCGATGAACAATATCTGTCCGGAGACGATGGTGCCGACGATGCCGTTCCTGTTTCGCTCGAAGGAGCACATGCGCAAGGTGCTCGACGGGCCGATCGGCGACCAGATCCTCAAGGCCTGCGAGGCGCAAGGCTTCATCGGACTCGCGTTCTACGACTCGGGCTCGCGTTCGCTGTACACGGTCAAGAAGCCGGTCAAGTCCATCGCGGACGTCAAGGGGATGAAGATCCGCGTCCAGCAGTCGGATCTCTGGGTGGCGCTGCTGCAGGCGATGGGCGCCAATGCGACACCGATGCCGTACGGCGAGGTCTACACGGCGCTCAAGACCGGCGTGGTGGACGGGGCCGAGAACAACTGGCCGTCGTACGACACTTCGCGCCACTTCGAGGTGGCGAAGTACTACGCGATCACCGACCATTCGATGGCGCCGGAAATGCTGCTGATGTCGAAGAAGATCTACGACGGGCTGACGCCGCAGGAACAGACCATTATCCGCGACGCAGCCAAGGCGTCGGTGCCTTATATGCGCAAGCTGTGGGACGAGAAGGAGCTCGAATCGCGCAAGAAAGTCGAGGCCGGCGGCGCGCAGGTCGTCGAGGTGGACAAGAAGTCGTTCCAGGATGCGATGAAGCCCGTGTACGACAAGTTCATTTCCGATCCGAAAATGAAGGACATGGTGCAGAAAGTGCAGGCCACGCAGTAAAACCGCTTGGGGTTTCCGGGGACGCGCGGGCGGCCCCGGAAGCTTGGATTTTGTCCTGGCCCGCGCCCCACCGGTGGCTTCCATGTTCCTGACTCGTTTTTGCGCGCCGCTCGCGAAGTATCTGCTCATGGTGGCAGTGGCCGGCCTGATGGCGATCGTTGCCTGCGTCTCGTTTCAGGTGTTCGGCCGCTACGTCATGAACGACACGCCGACGTGGGCCGAGGCGCTCGCGCTGGTGCTGGTGATCTGGGTGACGATGTTCGGCGCCGCGGTCGGCGTGCGCGATGCCGGGCACATCGGGATGGAATCGCTGCTGGTGCTCGTGCCCGACCGGATACGCAACCGCCTCGAGATCCTCATTCACTTTCTGGTCGCGATCTTCGGCGCCCTCATGGCGTACAACGGGGCGCTGCTCGCGGAATCGCTGATGGGCTACAAGATCCCGACCCTCGGCATTCCCGAGGGCATGAATCACGTGCCGGTTGCGATCGCCGGCGCGCTGATCGTGCTGTTCTCCATTGAGCACATCGTGGCGCTGCTGCACGGCACCGAGGTCGAGCCGGCATGGCACTGACGATCCTCTCGCTGTCGTTCATCCTCTTCCTGATCCTCGGCGTTCCGGTCGCGTTCGCGATCGGACTTTCGGCGGTCTGCACGATCCTGTACGAAGGATTGCCGGTCGCGGTCGTCTTCCAGCGGATGACCTCCGGGATGACGGTGTTTTCCTTTCTCGCGATCCCCTTCTTCATCTTTGCCGGCGAGCTCATGCTCTACGGTGGCATCGCGGATCGCATCGTCGCGTTCGCCAAGAGCCTGGTCGGGCACATCCGCGGCGGCCTCGGGATGTCGAACGTCGTCGCCTGCACGCTCTTCGGCGGCGTGTCGGGCTCGCCGGTCGCGGACGTCTCGGCGATGGGCGCCGTGATGATTCCGATGATGAAGCGGGAGGGTTACGCCGCGGACTACGCGGTCAACGTGACGACGCACGCGGCGCTGGTGGGCGCGCTGATGCCGACGTCGCACAACATGATCATCTATTCGCTGGCGGCAGGCGGCAAGGTGTCGATCGCCGCGCTGATCCTGGCCGGCGTGATACCGGCGCTCATCCTGACCTTGTGCAATCTCGTGGCCGCGTACCTGGTCGCCGTGAAGCGCGGCTATCCCGCCGGGAAATTCCCCGGCTGGGACGTCGTGTTCTGGTCATTCATCGCGTCGCTGCCCGGGCTGTTCGTCGTTGTCATCATCATTACCGGCATCCTGTCCGGTGTGTTCACAGCGACCGAGTCGGCATCGGTGGCCGTGATTTACGCGCTGCTGATGACGACGCTCGTCTATCGGAGCCTGTCGTGGGAGAACTTTCTCAAGGCCTCGGCGAAGGCCGTCAAGACCACGGGCATCATCCTGCTGCTGATCGGTATTTCCGCGACGTTCGGCTATCTCATCAGCCTGTACAGCGTCGCCGATCTGACCGGCAAGGCGCTGGCGGCGGTGTCGACCAATCCGTGGATGATCTTCTTCCTCGTCAACCTGATCCTGTTCATCCTCGGCACGTTTCTCGACATGGCGGCGACGATCCTGATCTGCACGCCGATCTTCCTGCCGATTTGCCAGCAGTTCGGGATGGACCCGGTGCAATTCGGCATGGTGATGCTGATCAACTGCGCGCTGGGCCTCAACACGCCGCCCGTCGGCACCACCCAGTTCGTCGGTTGCGCGATCGGCGGCGTATCGATCGGCTACGTGATGCGCACGATCTGGCCGTTCTACGGCGCGCTGATCGCGGCGCTGATGCTGGTCACCTACGTGCCGGCGTTTTCGCTGTGGCTGCCGCGGGCCTTCGGCTATCTTGGATGAGCGTACGCACCGATGGGTACCCGGCGGCATGCTTCACCACGGTTTTTTGCAGGGGGCGGTTTGCCTAGGTCAACCCCGACCGGGGAACGGGTCTACACTTCCTCTCCTCGTCGGCGGGCGTGTTCCGATGCCCGTTCCAGTCGCACGCCCGGCCGCCCGAGTTTTGCTTCTGTAGCTATCCACAAGGAGGAGATTCATGAATTCGCATTCGTTGGACTTACAAGGCGGGCGCCGCTACGCGCTCAAGATCGCGGCCGCCCTGTCAATCGGGCTCATCGGCGTGGGCGCCACGGTGGCGCAGACACCCAAAGGTCCGGTAACCATCAATATCAGCGACCCGGCGGGCGACCTGGCGCTCACGCAAGCTGCAATCGACGAGTACGTGAAGGCGAATCCGCAACGAATCGCCAAGGTGAACATCGTGAGGGCCACCGCCCCCGAGCTGCCGGGCAAGCTCAAGGCGATGCAGGGCGCGGGCCGCAGCGACATCGACCTCGTGCTGACCGGCACGGATTTTCTCGCCGCCGGGATCGACCAGGGACTGCTGACCAAGATCCTGCCCGACCACGCGGCCAAGTTTCCCAATCTGATGGGCAACTATCAGCCCGCCGCCGCGAAGATGCAGGAGTTGGCGCAGGACTACGGCATCGTCGTCACGTTTATGCCGGCCGGTCCTCTATTGGAGTACAACCCCGCCAAGGTGAAGCAGGTGCCGACCACGCCGGCGGAACTGCTCGCCTGGTGCAAGGCCAATCCCAATCGCCTTATCTACGCACGGCCCGCCAACTCCGGGCCCGGACGCACGTTCATCATGGGGCTGCCGTACATCCTCGGCGACAAGAATCCGAAAGATCCGGTGAACGGCTGGGAGAAGACCTGGGCGTACCTCAAGGAGTTGAACTCGTGCATCGAGTATTACCCGACGGGCACCGGCGCCGTGATGAAAGAGTTGGGGGAAGGATCGCGCGACATGACGGTGACGATGACGGGTTGGGATCTCAACCCGCGCGTGCTGGGGATCGTGCCGAAGGACTTCAAGGTCACGCCGTTCAAGGGCATGACGTGGGTCAACGACGCGCACTACATGGTGATACCCAAAGGCGTGTCGCCGGATAACGTGGCCGTGGTTCTCGACCTGATGGCCTACCTGCTCACACCGGCGGCGCAGGCCTATACCTACGACAAGGGCTACTTCTATCCCGGGCCTGCGGTTAAAAACGTGCCGCTATCGATGGCGCCCAAGGAGAGTCAGGACGCGATCAAGGAATACGGGCGTCCTGAGTACGAAGGCTGGCTCAAAGAGTTTCCGCATACGCAGTCGCTCGAGGCGAAGGCCCAGGTCGACGCATTCCGTATCTGGGACCAGCAGGTCGGCGCGCAGAAGACCAAGTAGCGCGGAGGTCCGATCGCGGTCCGGCATGACCATTTCTCCGTCGTCCCCGCGAAGGCCGGGACCCAGTGGCGTTGCGACGAAAGACACTGGGGCGCGCGCGCGTCCGCGGGAACGACGGAAGTTTCCCGTACGCTGTATCAGTCAACGCTGTAATCCAGACCAGTTGCAGCCATGAAGCACGATTTCAGCGAGCTCAAGCTAGATCACGTCACGCGCCGCTTCGCAGGGGCCGGCGGCAAAGCGTTCAACGCGCTCGACGAGCTCACGTTGACGGTCAGGCGCGGTGAGTTCATCGCGTTGCTTGGTCCTTCGGGCTGCGGCAAGTCCACGGCACTCAATTGCATCGCCGGGCTCATGAACCTGTCGGGCGGCACGATCTGGCTCGACGACTTGCGCATCGACACGCTGCCGCCGGAACAACGCGGCTTCGGAATGGTGTTCCAGAACTACGCGCTGTTTCCGCACATGACCGTAGAAAAGAACATCGGCTTTGGCCTTCGGATGCGCAAAGTTGCGGGCGCGCAGATCGCATCGAAAGTAGCCCATGCAATGAAGCTCGTGCAACTCACCGGACAAGGACACAAGCTTCCGGGACAGCTTTCCGGCGGCCAGCAGCAGCGCGTGGCCATTGCCCGCGCGATCGTCATCGAGCCGCCGCTCATCCTGATGGACGAGCCGCTGTCGAACCTCGATGCTAAATTGCGCATCGAGACGCGCGCCGAGATTCGCCGCATTCATCGCGAGCTCGACCGCGCGACGATCTACGTCACGCACGACCAGGACGAGGCGCTGTCGCTCGCCGACCGCATCGTCGTCATGAAGGACGGCGTGGTCCAGCAGATCGCCGCGCCGCCGGAGGTTTACGCGCAACCCGCGAATCTGCACGTCGCGCGGTTCATGGGCTACCGCAATGTGCTGGAAGTCGACGTCGTGCGGGAAGACGGCGAGCGCGTCACCGTTACCGGGCCCGACCTCAATCTCACCGGTATGCGGAAGCAACCGCTGTCCGGAACGCGCGCCGCCGTGGCGATCCGGCCGGAGGAAATCATCGTCACCGATCGCGACGGAGAAAACACCATTGCCGGGCGCGTCGACAATGTCGAATACAGCGGCCGCGACGCGTTGCTCGACGTGGTTACCGCATCGGGCACGATGCTCCACGTGCGTGGCGCGGTCACAATCAAGCGCGGCGACCAGGTGCGGGTGCACGTGCCGGTCGAACGCGTGCTCGCGTATCCCATCGGCTGACTTCGGTCTTCGTACGATGGCCGCTGCGACCGATACCGCCTACCGCGCACCGTTCGATCGTGCGTTGCTGCTGGTTGTGCCTGCGGCTGCGTTCATGCTGCTGCTGTTCATTTACCCATTCATTTACGGCCTGCTGCTGTCGTTCAACCCGAAGGAGGGCGGCGCGCTTGCCAATTACGCGCGCTTCTTCACGACCGACAACCTGTGGCCGACGATCTGGGTGACGCTGAAGCTGGCGCTGCCGGCGACACTTATCAACGTCGGCTTCGCTTTGCCGATTGCCTACAAGATGCGGGTCAAGTCGCGCTACCAGCGCTGGGTGACGACGATCCTGGTCGTCCCGATCACGCTCGGCACCGTGCTCATCGCCGAGGGCATGCTGCTCTACTTCGGTCCCAAGGGCTGGCTCTCCCAGTTCCTACAATTCTTTCACCTCTACGAGGGACCGATCCGGCTGACGCACAACTATTGGGGCGTGCTGATATCGCTGGTCATCTCGGGCTTTCCGTTCGCGTTCCTGCTGATCCTGTCGTACATCACCGGCATCGATCCGGTACTCGCGCGCGCGGCATCGACACTGGGTGCCGGGCCGCGCTCGCAATTCCGTCACATCTATCTGCCGCTGCTCGCGCCGGGACTCGCGATGTGCTTCTGCTTGGCGTTCGTGCAGGCGTTCTCCGTGTTTCCGTCCGCGGTGCTGCTGGGCTCCCCGGCCGGCCCCACGCGCGTCATTTCGATCGCTGCGTACGAGGCGGCGTTCGAGCAATACGACTATTCGATGGCGTCGGCGATCGCGATGATCATGGGATTCGTGCAACTTGTCATCGTGGCCGCAGTGCTGAGTCTACGTAATTTGTTCTATCGGGGCCCGGTCGCGGGAGGCAAGGGTTGAACGAGGCCGCCAATCGCTGGTTCGATCGCGCGTGGCGTAGCCTGCTGCTCGGCCTGATGACGTTGTTCGTCATCAACATCGGCCTCTTGATCGCCGCGGTTGCGACCAGCTCGTTTGCGCGTCGCTGGCTCGGCACGTGGTTGCCTGAAGGCTGGACCACGACGTGGTACACCGCGGCGTGGAAGGAATTCCAGCTGGGCGACGTGCTGTGGGTTACCTGCGAGATCGTGCTAGCCGTCGTGTTCCTGTCGCTGCTGATCGGCGTGCCCGCCGCATACACGCTCGCGCGGCGCGAATTTCCTGGCAAGCGTGCGCTGATGCTGCTGTTCCTGTTGCCCCTGATGGTGCCACCGATCACCTATGGCATCCCGTTAGCCACAGTGCTGTATCAGGCGCATCTCGCTGGGACGATCTGGGGCGTGATCCTCGCGAACCTGATTCCCGCGGCGCCGTTCGTGATCCTGGTGATGACGCCCTTCATCGAGCAGATCGACCCCAACCTCGAGTCGGCGGCGCGAGTGTTCGGCGCAAGCACCGGGCGCATGTTCTGGCATGTGCTGGTCCCGCTGCTCGGCCCCGGCATCCTCGCGGCATCGCTGCTCGTGCTGGTGCGCACCATCGCGCTGTTCGAGCTCACGTTCCTTACCGCAGGGCCCGATTCGCAGACGCTGGTTGTCGCGTTGTACTACGCGGTGTTCGCGGCCGGCGTCCGCGCGCCGCAGTCGGTTGACGCGATGGCGATGATCTACATGGTCGTCACGCTGGTGTGGCTGCTGATCGCAATGCGCTTCGTCAATCCGACCCAGCTCGTATCGCGGGTGAAGGAGCATCCACAACATGCCTGATCCCGCGCCGCGCGGTCGGCTGGATCTTGCCGCGCTGCCGTCGCTGCCCGCGGCGGTCACGCGTCCGGCGTACGACCCGGCGAACGTGACGGTCGGAATACTGCATCTTGGCCTCGGCGCATTTCATCGCGCGCATCAGGCGGTCTACACCGACGATGTGCTCACTGGCGATCGCCGCTGGGGCATTTGCGGCGTCTCGCTCAAGACACCGCGAGCGATCGAGCCGCTCGCCGCGCAGGACGGTTTGTATACGTTGCTCACCCGTACCAGTGACGGCGTCACCGCGCGCGTGATCGGCGCGTTGCGTGAACTGATATTCGCCGGCACGTCACGCGCCGCGCTCGTCGCGCGGCTCGAAGATCCGCGCATCACGGTCGTGACGTCGACAGTCACGGAGAAGGGCTATTGCCACGATCCGGCGACTGGCGCGCTGAACGAGAGCCATCCCGACATTGCGCACGACCTCGCGCATCCCGACGCACCGGAATCGGCGATCGGCATCGTGGTGGCGGGGCTTGCCGCACGCCGCGCTGTGAGCGCGGGTCGGCTCACGTTCGTCTGTTGCGACAACCTGCCGCACAACGGCCGGATGGTCGAAGGCCTCGTGCATGCCTTTGCACAGCGTCGGGATGCATCGCTCGCAGCCTGGATTCGCGACAACGTGGCGTTTCCGTCGACGATGGTCGATCGCATCGTTCCCGCTACCACCGACGCGGATCTCGCCGAAGCGGAGCGCCAGACCGGCACGCGCGACGCGGCCCCGGTCACCGCGGAGCCCTTCGGCCAGTGGATCATCGAGGATCGGATCGCTGGCGCTCGCCCGAAGTGGGAGGACGCGGGCGCGCAGTTCGTCGCCGACGTGGCGCCGTTCGAGCTCATGAAGCTGCGGCTGTTGAACGGCAGCCATTCGACGCTCGCGTATCTGGGCTTCCTGATGGGACATGAATTCGTCTGGCAGGCCTCGCGCGATCCGCTGCTGGCCACACTCATCGAACGGCAAATGGCCGAGGAAATCGTGCCGACGCTCGCCCGGCCGCCCGGCATCGACCTCGACGTCTACCGCGGTCAATTGCTGGAACGCTTTCGCAATGCCGCGTTGCCGCATCGCACGCGACAGATCGCGATGGACGGCTCGCAAAAACTGCCGCAGCGGCTGCTCGCGCCGATTCGCGAGCGGCTCGCCGCCGGCGCGCCGGTGGCGCATTTGACGCTCGCGGTCGCGGGCTGGATCCGCTACGCGAGCGGCACCGACGAGCGGCGCGCGACCATCGACGTGCAGGACCCGCTTGCAGCCACATTCCGTGAAATCGTGCGCGACGCAGGCGGCGATCCGGGTCCGATCGCCGATGGCTTTCTCGACCTCGCGAGCGTGTTCGGCCACGATCTCGTCGCGCACTATGCGTTTCGCGAAGCCGTGCGCGCCAACGTCATCGCGCTGTTCCGCGACGGCACGCAGGTGACGCTCGCACGCCATCTTGGCGTCGCGTAACTCCCGTCCACAACGAGACGCAGAGACACCGAGAAAACCAGGCCGTATCCTCTGCGTCTCTGCCGCCTCTCTGCAGGAAGTGAGCTCCCTCCATGCCGATACCCATCAATCTCCATCCCGACCGGCTGTTCCCCGCCGATCCGGCCACGCGCAACCTGGCTCGCCGCCTTTATGAAGCGGTGAAGGACCTGCCGATCGTGAGCCCGCACGGCCACACCGATCCGCAGTGGTTCGCCGACAACGAGCCGTTCGCCAACGCAACCGCGCTGTTCATCACGCCGGATCACTATGTGTTCCGGATGCTCTACAGCCAGGGGATCAAGCTCGAGGAACTAGGCATTCCCCGCCGGGCGAACGCAACCGAAGGCGCCCCGGTGGAAACCGATACGCGCAAAATCTGGCGTGCGTTCGGTGCGCACTACCATCTGTTTCGCGGCACCCCCACCAGAATGTGGCTCGACCATGCGTTCGCGACGATTTTCGGGATCGACGAGCGGCTCACCGCCGATTCCGCCGATCGCTATTTCGACCGCATCAATGCGTGCCTCGCCGAGCCTGCGTTCCGCCCGCGGGCGTTGTTCGAGCGGTTCAACATCGAAGTCATTGCGACCACCGAGTCTCCGCTCGATCCGCTCGCCCATCATCGCAAGATTCGCGAATCGGGCTGGGATGGCCGGGTCGTCACCGCATACCGTCCCGATCCGGTCGCCGATCCCGAGTTCGACGGCTTCGCCGCCAACGTCGCGCAGTTCGGCGCGCTCGCAGGCGAGGACGCCGCGACGTGGACCGGCTATCTCGCCGCCCATCGCCACCGCCGCGCCTTTTTCAAGACGATGGGTGCGACCTCCACCGATCATGGCCATCCGACCGCGCAGACGTCCGATCTGTCGGCCGCGGAAAGTCAGCGGCTGCTCGATCGCGCGCTCGCGGGCACCATCACGGCGCAGGAGGCGGAAATGTTCCGCGGTCAGGTCCTGACTGAAATGGCGCAGATGAGCCTCGACGATGGCCTTGTCATGCAGATTCATCCCGGCAGCTTCCGCAATCACAATCCGTTGGTGGCCAACCGCTTCGGACGTGACAAGGGTGCCGACATGCCGATGCGCACCGATTATGTCCACGCATTGAAGCCGCTGCTCGACAAATTCGGCAACGAGCGCGGATTGACCATCATTCTGTTCACGCTCGACGAAACCGTGTACGCGCGCGAGCTGGCGCCTCTGTCGGGTCATTACCCGGTGCTGAAACTCGGTCCTCCGTGGTGGTTTCACGACAGCCCGGAAGGGATGCTGCGGTTCCGCGAGCAGGCTACCGAGACTGCCGGCTTCTACAACACCGTGGGCTTCAACGACGACACTCGCGCATTCCTGTCGATACCGGCGCGGCATGACGTGGCGCGGCGGATCGATTGCCGCTTTCTCGCCACCCTCGTTGTCGAGCACAAGATCGGCGAGGACGAGGCGTTGGCGCTGGCGCCGGGCCTCGCGCACGATTTCGCGAAGGCGGCGTACAAGCTTTAGCGGACGGCTCGACGGCGCGAGTGCGCCGATCGTCGGTGCCCCCGGTCCGCCGTGGCGGTGGCGGTCGTGATTTCGCCGACGCTATTGCGGGCCGCACACCGACCGGCCGATGAGGCATCGTCCGACGGCGCCGGCGTCCGGACCCGGGCATTGTCGGTTCGCGATGAGAGCGTCCATCACGGAACGCCGCGACGGCGAGGTCGTGCCGCGGGCGGCGCAGCGCCGGGCGGCGTGCCTCGCCGGATTGGGAGCGTTCGCATGCGCGCTCGCGTCACCGCAATCGGCGCTCGCGCAGGACACGGGAGCCAACGATCTGTCCGTCCAGTGGGCGACGCGGGCCGCCAACGAGGTCTTGCAGCCTGCCGACGATGCCAGTCGCCCGGCGCCGTCCGCGTTCGGGGACCGCAAGAGCTACGCTATCCCGGCGCTCGAAGTCGTGGGTTTCAATGTGCTGCTCAACCTGGTCGACCGCAACGTCTACGGCAGCGACTACCAGAGCACGATGTCGTCGATCCGGCGCAACTTGCGCAGCAGCTGGGTGGTCGACAGCGACCCGTTCAGGATCAACCAGCTTGCTCATCCCTACCAGGGTTCGATGTACTTCGGATTCGCGCGATCGGCGCAGCTCGACTATTGGGAATCGCTGGGCTACTCGTTTGCGGGCAGCGCCATGTGGGAGATCGCGGGGGAGACCACGCCGCCTTCGCGCAACGATCTCATCAACACCAGCATCGGCGGATCGTTCCTGGGCGAGACGCTGTTTCGCCTGGCCAATCTGGTGCTCGAGCACGACGACCTGCCGCCGTTCTGGCGCGAGCTCGGCGCGGCCGCCATTTCGCCGGCGACCGGGTTCAACCGCCTTGCGTTTGGCGACCGCTTCAAGACCGTGTTCGCGAGCCACAATCCGGAGTACTACAGCCGGCTGCAGATCGGCTTCAGCGGATCGGCGCAAAACGACGCGGGCACGTCGACCACCAAATTGAAGAGCAGCGAGGCGCAGGTCGACTACTCGATCGATTACGGGCTGCCGGGAAAGCCCGGCTACACGTACCAGCGGCCGTTCGATTACTTCGCGTTCCAGGCGACGGCTTCGAGCGCCAACGGATTCGAAAATCTCATGACCCGCGGCATGTTGATCGGCACCGACTATGCCTACGGCAACGACTATCGCGGCATCTGGGGACTGTATGGCATTTACGATTACATCGCGCCGCAGACGTATCGCGTGTCGAGCACGGCGCTGGGGCTAGGGACGACCGGCCAGTACTGGCTCACGCAATCGATCGCACTGCAGGGATCGTTGCTCGGGGGCGTGGGCTACGCCGCAGTGGGCACCACGCGGAGCACCGCGGAGAACGACTATCACTACGGGCTGGCGCCGCAGGCGCTTGCCTCGCTGCGCGTGATTTTCGGCGAGCGGGCCTCGCTCGACGTAACCGGCCGCGAGTACTTCGTCAGCAACGTGGCGGCGGCCGATCGCGGCGGTCACGACAACATCGTCCGGCTCGATGCGTCATTGACCTTGCGCGTGTACCGCGAGCACGGCATCGCGATCAAATACGTGGGCAACCGGCGGGACGCGGCATATCCGGACGTCGGCGACAGTTCGCAGAGGCGCGGCACGATCGGTCTTTTCTACGTGCTGCTCGGGCACGATCGCTTCGGCGCGGTCGATTGGAGGTAGGAATGAGCGCGGCGGGCGAAGCCGAGGCGCGAAGCGCGCGGCGCCGCGCGATTGACGCGAGCCGACGCGCTGCCGTACCCAAATCCGGTCGACGCAACGAGGCGAGGAATGAGCGCGGCGGGCGAAGCCGAG
>Ga0207689_10000032_pt1 | contig 96794 bp, 66 predicted proteins | sample KBSMisM52_FD_184312 | JGI IMG/M metagenome (GOLD analysis project Ga0207689, IMG submission 184312) | Miscanthus rhizosphere microbial communities from Kellogg Biological Station, Michigan, USA - KBS Miscanthus M5-2 (SPAdes) (version 2) | ecosystem: Host-associated > Plants > Roots >...
CTGCTCGTGGCGCCGCTCGGCGCGGAGATCTTCGAGCAGGTGCTCGTGAAGGTCAACGGCGAGATCATCACCAAGTCGGACTTCGAACAGCGCCAGGTCGGCGAGCTCCGCAACCGTCCGGAGCTTGCCAACGTTTCGCCGTCCAGCCCGCAATTGCGGACGGCGATCAACGAGATCACGCCCGACCTCATTCTCACCGCCGTCGACGAGCTGCTGCTCATCCAGCGCGGCCGCGAGCTCGGGTACGTGATGGGCGACGAGCAGTTCAACAGCATCCTCAGCGGCATCAAGAAGCAGAACAACCTCGAGGACGAACAGAAGTTCCAGGCGGCGCTGAAACAGGAGGGGCTGACGCTCGTGGATCTGCGCCGCAACCTCGAACGGTCGATGCTCGTGACACAGGTGCAGCGTGCCGAGGTGAACGACAAGATCAGCGTCAACGAGGAAGAGGCGCGCGCCTACTACGCCTCGCATCCCCGTGACTTCACCACGCCGGCCGAGTTCACGTTGCGCGAGATCCTCATCGAAGTGCCGGCAAGCGATCGCGGCGTGAACGTCGCGCAGGACGACGAGGCCAAGGCCAAGACCGAGGAGCTCCGCAAGCGCCTGACGAACGGGGAGCCGTTCGCGCGTCTGGCCGCCGACGTCTCGGCGTCGTCCTCGAAAGCCAACGGCGGCCTGATTGGTCCGATCAAACACGACGAGCTGGATCCGCGTCTGCAGAAGATCCTCGATGCCATGCAAGTGGGCGACGTCACGGAGCCGCTGCGCACGCAGCGCGGCTACCAGCTGCTGAAAATCGAGACGCGCACGGAGACCCGGGTCAAGACCTTCGAGCAGGCGCGCGCCGACATCAGCAACAGGGTGGCCGACCAGAAGCGGCAGGTCGAACTGCTGAAATATCTCGATCAGCTCCGCGAACAGGCGACCATCACCTGGCGGAACGACGATCTGAAGAAAGCCTACGAGCAGGGGCTGGAGAAGCGGCGCAAACAGCAGGCCGCGGCGCCAGCGGCCTCGGGCGACACGGCGCCGGCGAAGTAGCAGCGGCCGACACGATGGACGAATCGTCGCAATCCAGCGTGCCGGCCGCAGACCTCGCCGGATGGTTTGCCGTCTGGACGAAGTCCCGTCACGAACAGATCGTTCGCACCCAGCTCGAACAGAAGGCCATCGAGGCGTTCCTGCCCACCGTCACGCGATGGAGCCGATGGAAGGACCGCAAGAAGAAGATCGACTGGCCGCTCTTTCCGGGCTACTGTTTCGCGCGGTTCGATCCCCGGCAGCGGTTGAACGTGTTGAAGTGCGGCGGGGTGGTGAATATCGTCTCGGTCGAGGGTGAGCCCGCGCAAATTCCCGAGTACGAGATCCACGCGATCCGGCAGCTGGTCGAGAGTGATCTCGCCTATGATCCGTGCCCGCTCATCCGCGAAGGGACGATGGTGGAGGTGAGCCACGGGCCCCTGAAGGGCGTCGTGGGCCGTCTGTCCCGCAAGAATGACAAGGCACGGCTGGTCTTGTCGGTGGATCTCATCGGCCAGGCCGTGAGCGTTGAAGTCGACGCCGCGGACGTGAAAGCCTACTGAACGTGAAAATCGGCACCGTGAGTCTCGCGTCGCCGCTGGTGGTCGCACCCATGGCGGGCATGACCGACACGGCGTTCCGCCGCCTGGTGAAGCGCCACGGCGGCTGCGGCCTCGTCGTCACCGAAATGGTGTCGTCGGAAGGGCTGGTGCGCGGGATCGATCGCACCCTCGAATACGCCGAATACACCGAGGAAGAGCGGCCGGTGTCGATCCAGATTTTCGGTGGAGACCCCGAGAAGATGGCGGCCGCGGCGCAGGTCGTCGAGAGCATGGGCGCCGACATCGTGGACGTCAACATGGGCTGCCCGGTGCCGAAGATCGCCAAGCACAACGCCGGCTGCAGCCTGATGCGCGAGCCTTCGCACGCCGCCGACGTCATTCGCGCCATGACGACGGCGGTGAAGATTCCGGTGACGGTGAAGATGCGGGCGGGGTGGAACGACGCGTCGCGCAACGCGCCGGAGCTGGCGCGCCGCGTGCGTGACGCGGGTGCCGCCGCGGTGACGATTCATGGCCGCACGGCTGAGCAGTCGTATTCGGGCCGCGCTGATTGGGACCTGGTGGCGCAAGTGGCCGAAGATCTCGGTATTCCCGTCTTCGGCAGCGGCGACTGCGTGGAGCCCGACGAGATCCTGGCGCGGCTGCGCCTGGGCGTCAGCGGCGTGCTCGTCGGACGCGGTGTGCTGCGCAACCCATGGATCCTCGCGCAGGCGGCGGCGCTGGCCCGAGGCGAGACGCCGGCCCCGGTCACGCTCCAGCAGCGCGGCGAGTTTCTCCGCGCCTACATCCGCCTGCTGCTCGACGAGCGAGTGTCGGAGGCCAACGGCTTCCGCCATCACGCGCCCGGACAGCTCGATGATGCCGCCCGGCTGGCGCCCGCACGCGGCCGGGAGCGATGGGTAATCAACAAGGTGCGCGCCCTGTGCGCCTGGTATTCGAAGGGGCTCGAGGGCGGCTCGATCCTGCGCTCGCGCGTGAACACCGCGGACAGCCTGGCGCAGCTCGACGACATGATCGACGAGTTTTTCGCCGCCGAGCCCGCTCCGCCCGTCGCGGCGATCTGAGTTCCGTACAGAGGAAAGGCGGGTCGTGAGACCCGCCTTCGAATTCGACCCCTTAAGCCCTAAGCCTTAAGCCGACCAGGTTCTTAATAGCTCGACCAGCGCTGTCGCGACGAGCTCACCGGCTCGAGGACCGTGTTGTCCGGCGTGGTGCTGGCGTCGGACGCGAGCGGCGCCTGCCGGCGGTTCGAGCGCACGAGGCCCACCAGGTACTTCTTGTCCACCGCGTGCGAGGCGGCCTGGCGCAGCGACAGCTGGCCACGCCGCACGGCGCGTGCGAGCGAATCGTCCACCGTCGTCATGCTCATACCGCCCTCGCGTTGCACGCGCGCGATACCCGGGAAGTCGCCAGACGCCAGCATGGCGGACACCTCGCTCGTACCCACGACCAGGTCGCGTACCGCCACGCGGCCGCCGCCAAGGCGCTGCAGCGCGCGATACGCAAAGGCCACGCGGAACGACGTGGCGAGCGCGAGCCGCGTGGCCGCATCACCGCCTGCGGAGCCGCGGCCGACCACGGCGCGCAACGCCTGCATCGACGTCGGCGCGAGCACGCCAAGAATCACGAGGCGGCCGCTCTCGGCCGCACTGACCACCTCGCGCATTGCCGCTTCCGACGTCGGCGGCGCCACGATCAGCACGTCCGGCAGCTCGCTCGCGGCGGCGCGGATGGCTGCGGCAATGTCACCGTCGTTGCCGTTGAACTCACGCTGGCTGACGAAAGCGCCCGAGATTTCATGGCGCGCGCTTCCGGCCGCGCGCAGCGCGATCACGTAGCCGCCGCGCTGGCGGCCCGCCAGGTCGCCGACTGCTGCGGTCACGGCCGCCACGTCGGCGGTGGTCGGGGCGGACACGACGACGAGACCGTCGCCGTCGCACGCCGCGCGCACGCGCCGCGGAATGACCTTGTAGAGTGACCGGGTCGGCCCCTGCAGCCGCAGGCGCATCATCAGGCCGCTGCCCTGATCGTCTGCGAACGACCAGCAACTCACCTGCCCGACCGAGGGCACCTGCCACGTCATCTCGCCGTGAGAGCCCAGTTCCCAGCCCTTGGTGCGGCCGTTGTTGAACTCCGTGACCAGCTCCTCGAAGCGCCAGTTGTCCACGGCATCGGCAATCAGTGGTTCGAGCCGGTCCTCGACACGAGCGAGCGGCGCCACTCCCGCGCGGAGATAGAGCGCGGTTGCCCCGCGCGAGGCCGCGCGCGTGGCCCAGGCAGTGAGCCCGATCGGCTGGGTCTCGGGACGACGGTCGGCCGAGGGAGGTTCGACGAACTGGAGGTTGGGAGATGAGTTCACGGTGGACTCCTCGTAAGCCGGAAGCGGATGCTCGAGCGATTCGGACACGGCCGGCGTTGAGAACGTCCAGGCCGTGCGTTCGGGTTCGGGCGCGGCGATGCTGTCGTCCGCGTCGTCGTCGTATTCGGAAGCCGCCGGCTCGACGTCGGCCGACGCGGGCGGCACCTGCAGGAACAGTTCTTCGTACTGGCCGTTTGCCGACTCGGCGAGCGGCTCGAGCTCGGCGGCGGCGATTTCGTGCACGGGCGCCTCTCGCTGATCGAAGCCGTCTCCGGTCACCGCAAACGACGGCACCGCGTCGAAGACCCCTTCGGCTCCTTCGGCGACGGAGACCTCGAGCCATGGCTGCGGCGTCTGCCCGGCCTCGGTGGCGGTGTCGTGAACGTCGGTCGTCGCCGCGAGGGGCGTGGCCTCTGGTTCTGGCGCGGGCGCGGAGCTGGCCGGCGCGGGCGCGCACTCGCGCAGCTCGATGGTCACCTGATCGGACGTTCGTTCTGCCCACGCACTGAGCATCAGTCCGCCGGACACGGTGACCTCTTCGAGGACCTGACCAGAATCGCGCAGAGTCTGGCGCCCTTCGACGGAGAAGATCTGAGTGAGCAACGCCTCGAGCGCATTGGCGGAGAGAACGGCTCGCGCCACGTTCTGGCGCCCGCTACCCGTGAGCACGTGAGGGGATTCACCGGTTCGGAGCACCAGCGCGTCTCCGCCCGCGCGTTTCATGGCGGCGCATAGAGTAGGCAGCATGTCCATATGGCTATTTGCGCTCCGGCAACGTGGTGCGCTCCTCGAACTTGAAGGCGGTTCGGAACGTGGTGGGGTTGAGCGAGTGGACCATTGACCGTACGATCGAGGCGCGCAGCATCCGGCGCACGCCGTCGAAGGTGAGAATGAGCTCGACCACGGTGCCTGGCCGGAGGCGAGACGTGGTCTCGGCGAGCACGCCGGTTTCGGACACGTTGATGGCCTTGGCTTCGGCGGCGCCGCGAACTGTCACGCGAACCTCGCGCGCAACCTGATCCGGCGTCAGACGTGGGGCCTCGCGTTGCTCGGGGCGTCCCTGGGGTTCTTCGATTGGATCGAGCTCGTCGGCGACATCGCCCAAACCGGCGGAAGCCGGCGCTTCGTTCAGCTCGGCTTCGAGCTGGGAAAACAACGCGTCGAGGTCGTCGCTGCTATCCACGGAACCGTCGCCGCCTGCCACCTGGTACCGGGTCATCGCATCGAGGCGCCCGGTGGCGCTTCGGGAGGAGGAGCCACGTCCGAGAAGCGGGTGGCTTCGCAGAATTGCACGGATCGGAACAACATCCTCGCGATCGAGGCGCGTTCGCGGGCGCCGGCGCGCGCGGGCCAGCCGGTCATTCGGAGACAGGCCCAAGTCTTTGAAAACTCGGCCCTCAATGTGTTTTGTCTGCCAGACGTCACCATTTGTCGTCCGCCTTGAACCACGACGTCATGGTTTTCGGCCGTTATCGTCTCGCTGTGCAGGGGGGGGAAATGGCGGTCCACTTGCACCAGCTGGTCAATCGCGCCCGGAGTGTGCTCGGCGGGCGCGCTGACCGATGTCAAACGCCTTTTCCGTGCTCGTCGGTGGCCGGTCGTGGGACTGGCTGCGGGAACTTTGTCGTCCGCTGGGCGTCCAGGCGCAGCTGTTGGACGAGGCCTGCCTGCCGCTGCTCCCGCCGGAGACCCCGGCCGCGGGGGGGCCCGGGGTGTCGATCCGCGAGCTGACGGCCCGCCAGGATCGCCCGTTACTGCCCCCCGTCACCAGAGCTCTGCAGACGCGGGTTCCTCAAGCCGTTCACGTGGAAGACGCCGACGTCATCTGCACGCCGCTCATCGTGGAGGGGCGTCCGCTTGGCGTGCTGGCCGTCGCGCGTCTGCCTCGATCGGCCCCGGCCCCAGTGTCGAGCGAGCAGCTCGGCACGGTGTGCGGATGGCTGGCGGGCGCGGTGGAGCGGCATCTGTCGAGCGCCGTCGCCGGCCCCGACAATCTGTCCGCGCTCCACAAAGTGCTGCAGCACGTCGTGCAGGGCGGCACCGACCGCGATCTCGTTGCCGTGTTCGCCGAAGCGCTGGCGCTGTGGCACGACATCGAAGTCGTCGGCTACATCGAGACCGCGCCGGGAGTGTTCATGCGCGCGGCATCGCTCGCCGGCCGCACGGTGCAGGACCGCCCGATTGTTTTTCCGACGCAGTCGCTGCCGCTCGAGCTGCGTGTCACGCGCATCCCGCAAACCGACATCAACGGCATGGAGGCCGCCGGTCCTGGCGACGTGCTCGTCACGTTGCTCACGCGCGGCGACGGCAACGGCACGTGGCTGCTGACGATGTCCGGCGCCATCGACGCGTGCGATTCGCAGGTGCTCGGCAACTACGTCTCGGCCCTCGACATGGCCGTGGCGCTCGCCACCGCGGCGTCGCGGACGCGGGTGGCGATGCTGCTCTCGCACCGGTTGTCCGCATCACCCGGCGAAGCTGGCGGCGGATTCGAGGCGGCGCTCGATGCACTGCGCGCGGCGCTCACGGCAACGTCCGCAAGCGTTGCCGTGGAGTCGACCGGGCGGCGCATCGTGTACCACGCAGGATCTGCCGAGATCGGGCCGACGACTGGAGACGCGGATCGCGCGCGCATGCTGGTGCGGCGCGTGATGCCGGGCGGTGCCGGCGCGACGCTCACGCTCGTACGAGCGGATCACCAGCACTTCACGCCGCTCGAGCACAGCATGGCGCTCGTAGCCGCGGAGCTGCTCGGGGATTGGGTGGTGAAGCCGGCTGTGGTCGAGACCGTCGATGCCGTCACGGTGTTCGGACGGACGATCGAGCGGCTGGCGAGCGAAGCGCTCGAGCGCGGGCTCGCCGTGACGGCCGTGGTCGTCGCAACGAACGGAGCGGCGCCAGGCGCCTCGCAGGCGTTCGTCGACGAACTCCGCCGCCAGATGCGGCAGTCCGACGTCGTGGGCGTGCTCCGTCCGGGCGAAGTGGGCCTTCTCCTTCCAGACACGACGGCGGCGCACGCGGCAGCTGTCGCGCGACGGCTGCGCACGGCGCTTGGCGCCCTCGCCGCCGCGCGCTCGTCGATCAAGGCGATCGGGTTTGCCACCAGGGTGCCGGGCGAAGGTGTGGCCGATGGGATCCTGAACGACGCGCGCGCCAATGCGCAGCGCCGTGCCGGCAACGGGGTCATGCACTCCGCGGCGAGCTAGGAAGGTCGGGAGCGCTGGTATGCGTCGGGTCGGAGATCGTCGTTCCGCCGTGCGGCTCGAAGTCGTGGGCGCCTTGTGGGGCACGCTGGAGTTCCACAAGCAGGCCCGCGTCCTCGATCTGAATCAGGACGGGGCGCTCCTCGAGTACCCCGCGCCGGTCCTGCCCGACACCGTCCATGCGGTGACCTTCGAGCACGACGGCGTGCGGATCAGTCTCGAGGTACGGGTTCGCCACGTCCGGCAGGCAGCGGACGCCGACGGGACAGTGATGTACCTCGCCGGCGTCGAGTTCGTCTCGGTTCCCGCCGCCCTTCCCGAGCTCGTCGCGGGCCTGGCCTGAGAAGTCTGGGAATCTCCAAACGGCATAACCTGCAATCGTCAGACTTTTTTCATACTCATCGGGGCCTGATCCGAGCCGCAAACTGTGCCGTAACAGATTGATAGCAGGGCGGTTGTGTCGTAGGATGACCGGGTCTCGCCGGCTGGCGGAGCGATTGCACTTAGACCGGGGTCCGATGGAAGAGCGCCGCCGTTCACCGCGCAGGGTCGTCGAGGGGCACTCGATGGCGGTCCATTCCGCCGAGAGCGTCCGCATCCTCGATCTGAGCGCCAACGGCGTCCTGCTCCAGGCTCAGGGCGCCGTGGGCGTCCGCTCAAAGGCCCTGCTGCGCCTGTCGGTGGGCGGTTCGCCGTTCGCCGCGGAGATCGAAGTGATGCGCGTCGGCGCGGCCCCGCAGCCGTCCGACGGGTATCGCATCGCCGCGCAGTTCCTGGCAATCACGCCGAAGCATCGGCAGCTTATCGAACGGTTTATCAGCCAATGATGGATGCAGTCGTCGATAGCGGGACGCGCGGCACGTCCGCCAGTCCGCGCGCCAAAGCCAATGTGCAGCTGCACGGTCAGAGCTCGGAGACCCTGGCGCTGCAGCAGGAAATCGAGCGGGTTGCGCGGTCCGACGCCAAGGTTCTGATTACCGGCGAGAGCGGCGTCGGCAAGGAGATCGTCGCCAGGAACATTCACACGCGCGGCCCCCGCGCGGCGCACATGTTCGCGCCCGTGAACTGCGCCGGGCTTCCCGAGACCCTCCTCGAGTCGGAGCTGTTCGGCCATGTGAAAGGCAGCTTCACCGGCGCCTACCGCGACAAGCCGGGCAAGCTCGAGACCGCCCACATGGGCACCATCTTCCTCGACGAAGTCGGCGAGATGACGCTGCGCATGCAGGGTCTGCTGCTGCGGTTCCTCGAGACCGGCGAGCTGCAGAAGGTCGGCGCCGACGGCAGCGGCCGCATCGTGAACGTGCGCGTGATTGCCGCGACCAACCGCAATCTGCGCGACATGATTGCGCAGGGATCGTTCCGCGAAGACCTGTTCTACCGCCTCAACGTGATTCACATCGTGGTGCCGCCGCTGCGCGAACGCCGCGAGGACATCCCGCTGCTGGCCCAGCAGTTCCTGACGCAGTTCGCGTCGGCGAACCGCTCGCCGCTCTCAGCGATTGCGCCGGCCGCCATGAAGGCGCTCTACGAATACTCGTGGCCGGGCAATGTGCGCGAGCTCGAGAACGTCATCGAGCGCCTGGTCGTGACCGTGCAGAGCGCGACCATCGAGCTCGACCATCTCTCGTCCGAAATCCGCGTCCAAGGTAACGTGGCCTTCCGGCCGCGCCGCGAGCGCCGGCGCACGGTGGCCGACGAGCTGTACAAGCGGATGATCGAACAGCACGAATCGTTCTGGTCGACCGTCTACCCCCTGTTCATGGACCGTGAGATCACGCGATCGAACGTGCGCGAGGTGATTCGCCGGGGACTCGAGGAAGCGCGCGGCAACTACAAGATCGTGGCGCGGCTGTTCAACATGGAGACGCGCGACTACAAGCGCTTCCTCAACTTCCTCCGCAAGCACGATTGCCAGATTCCGTTTAAGGAATATCGCTAGGCAGCTGCCCCGGGCGGGCTCCAGGAGCGACGCGACGTCCCTTCGGAGAGCCCCCGGGCACTCCGCCTAAGGCTTCCCCTGGCTAGCACTTACGGGCCGATCGGCCACGATCGGGCACCCGAAACAGATCTGTGATCCCACCGTCAAAGCCGCGTGGGCCGCGTCAGATCTGGCGAACAACCTAACACCGTTAACTTCTTACGACACAGTATTTAGCGAGATTAACTCTAGTGGTCGTCCGGTTGCACTCGCTCAGTCGCCCGCGTTCCGCTGCTCTCCAGCGTGTCCCGGCCGAACTGACAAATGCACTACGGACAGAATCTCCCTCGCCGGATCCTCATCAGCGCCATGGTGCTGATGCTCACGCTCGTGGCTCGCGCCTCGCAGGCTCAGAACATTACGCTGCAGTGGGACCCCAACACCGAAGCTGATGTCGCCGGGTACTGGGTTTACATCGGGAACGCGCCGGGCAGCTACACGTCAACCGTCGACGTCGGCAACGTCACGACCTACACCTTCAACGGTGGGGGCCAGCGCTACTGCTTCGCGATCGCCGCCTACGCGCCGGGGCCCACGGTCGGTGACAAGTCGGTCGACGTCTGCACCGAGGGCAACCAGCCGCCAACGCTGTTCTCTCCCGGAAATCAGACCAGCGCGGCAGGAACTGCCGTCTCCCTGAATCTGCAGGGCTCCGATCCGGAAGGGGCTCCGGTCACGTTCTCGGCGACCGGCCTGCCGCCGGGCCTCACCTTGACGACGAGCACGGGCGCGATTGGCGGCACGCCAACGACTGCCGGCACGTACACCGTCACGGTTACAGCTTCAGACGGCACCCTCACCGCGTCGGTGACGTTCACATGGACGATCCAGTCGGCCGTGCCGGGCGTGGCCACGCCGTTGAACCCCACCGGCTCGATCTCGACGGCGACGCCGTCGTTCGAATGGGAGTCGGTTTCGACCGCCACTTCGTATCGCCTCTGGGTCGACGACGCGAGCACGACCGATCCGAAGATTCAGGTCGATTACACGCCGGCACAGGCGGGCTGCACGACGAGTGGCGCCGTCTGCCGCGTCTCGCCCGGTGTGGCCCTGGCGGCAGGTCGCGCGTCCTGGTCGGTCCGCGCGTCGAACGCGGCCGGAGCCGGTCCGTGGAGCGGCGCCCTCGATTTCATGGTGCCCGACGGGAAGATTCCCTCGATCGTGATTGCGACGCCCACCGCCGCGACGACGTATTCGACCGGCAATGGAACCATCGCCCTGGGCGGCACCGCCTCCGACGACATCGCGGTGACGCAAGTGACCTGGACCAACGATCGCGGCGGGAGCGGCACGGCGTCGGGCACGTCGTCCTGGACCATCCCGTCGATCGCTCTCTCCGCCGGCGTCAACGTGATCACCGTCACCGCTCGTGACGGGGCCGGCAACAGCGGGACCGACGTCCTGACGGTCACGAGGACCGACGGACAGTCGCCGACCGTTGATCTCACCGTGCCCACGACCGGATCAGCCTACACGACGACGACGTCGAGCATCTCGCTGGGCGGCACCGCGACCGACGACGTCGGCGTGACGCGCGTGACCTGGTCGAGCGATCGTGGCGGCAGCGGCAATGCCTCGATCATGACGAACATGGCGTCTTCCGGCGGCGCCACGACCTGGTCGATTTCCTCCGTTGCGCTTCAGCCGGGGGTGAACAACATCACCGTGAACGCGTTCGATGCGGTGGGCAATCAGTCGAGCAAGGTGCTCGCCGTGACGCTCGCCGACGTCGTCGCGCCGACGGTGTCAATCTCGACCCCCTCGCCTTCGACGACCAGCAACACGGTCACGCTCACGGGCGTCGCGTCCGACCTCGGCGGTGTCACGCAAGTGACCTGGTCGAACAACCAGGGCGGCAGCGGCACGGCCTCTGGCACGACCACATGGTCCGCGTCGGTCGCGCTCAAGCCGGGCGCCAACGTCATCACCGTAACGGCGAAGGATGCGGCTGGCAACGCAGGCAGCGCCGTGGTGACCGTCACGATGACCGACGGCACGGCCCCGACGATCTCGATTGCCACGCCGACGGCAGCGACAACCTTCTCGACGACGGCGGCCACGCTGGCGTTGGGAGGAACGGCCAGCGACGCGTTCGGTGTGACGGACGTGAGCTGGTCCACGGACAAGGGTGCGTCCGGGGTTGCCTCGGGCACCACGGCGTGGACCGTGGCGAGCATCCCGCTCGAGGTCGGCTCCACCGTGATCACGGTCAGGGCGCGCGATGCCGCAGGGCTCATCGGAACCGATGTCTTGACCGTGACGCGCACCGATGGCGTGCCGCCGGCGGTGGACATTACGTCGCCAGCCGCGGGCGCCACGTTCTCGACCACGTCGGCGACCGTCGCGCTGGCCGGCTCGGCCTCGGACAACGTCGGCGTTTCGCAGGTGAGCTGGTCGAACAGCAAAGGTGGCAGCGGCGTCGCCGCTGGAACGACGTCGTGGTCGATTGCCAGCGTCTCCCTGCAGCCGGGCGCCAATGTCATTACGGTGACCGCCAAGGACGTCGCTGGCAACGTGGCCACAGACGTCCTGACCATCACGCTGACGGACGCCGTCGCGCCGTCGATTGCCATCACGTCGCCGTCGGCGAAGACGCTGACGACCACAACGGCCACTCTCACGCTTGGTGGCACGGCGTCGGACGTCTTCGGGGTGACCGAAGTCCGGTGGTCGAACGATCGCGGCGGCAGCGGTGTCGCCTCGGGCACGACCTCGTGGTCGGTGCAGGGCCTCCCGCTGCAGTCGGGCACCAACACCATCACGGTGACGGCGAGCGACGCCGCCGGCAATACGTCTTCGGACCACATCACCGTTACGTCTGACAGCAAGGCGCCCACCACGCTCATCGCCTCACCCGCCGCGGACGGCTCCTACGTGACGAAGGGTGAGACGGTTTCGCTTGCCGGCACGGCGAGTGACGAGGTTGGCGTGACCGAAGTCGTGTGGGCCAACAACCGTGGTGGCAGCGGGGTCGCCAGTGGAAAGACGAACTGGACCATCGCCAATGTCGCGCTGCAGCCTGGCGTCAACGTCATCACGGTGACCGCCCGCGATGCCGCCGGCAACACGGGCAACGCGACGCTGTCAGTGACGCGCGACTCGCAGGGCCCAACCGTTGCGATCGTGCTGCCGACCACGGCGCCGACGTTGGTCACGAACAAGGGCTCGGTCGTTCTGAGCGGCAAGGCTGCCGACAACAGCAGCGTCAAGCAGGTGACCTGGCAGAACAGCCGCGGTGGTCAGGGCACGGCCGCCGGGACCTCGGACTGGAGCGTGGCGTCCGTTGCACTTCAGGCTGGAGCCAACGTCATCAGCGTTACCGCAAGCGACGCGGCGGGCAACACGGCGACGAGCACCATCACGGTGACGCTCGACACCCGCGCGCCCTCGATCTCGCTTCAGGCGCCGACCAGCGGCAACGTGTACCAGACGACGGCGAACACCGTGGCTCTGGGCGGCATCGCCGCCGACGACACCGGCGTCGTCGAAGTCACGTGGGCCAATGCGCAGGGCGCCAGCGGCGCCGCGTCGGGCACGACGTCGTGGACAGCGGCTGGCGTCCGGCTCGTGGTCGGGTTCAACGACATCACGGTTACCGCGAAAGACGCGGCTGGAAACACCGCCACGGCCAACCTGAAGGTCAAGGCGACCGACAAGACGGCCCCTGAGATTCGTATCACCGGTCCATCGATGGATCCGGCGGTGTCCGTCGGTGTCGCCACGATCAACCTCGAGGGGACGGCGTCGGACGACTTCGACCTGGCGCAGATTGCGTGGGCGAACAACCGTGGTGGCAGCGGGATGACGCGTGCGGCCGCGCGCTGGGTCGTGGGCGGCGTCGTGCTGCAGCCTGGCGTCAACGTGATCGCGGTGACCGCGGTCGACGCCAGCGGCAATTCGTCGTCCGACGAGATCCGCATCACGTTTGACCGCGGTGCGCCCACCGTTTCGATCACCGCGCCGACGAGCGCCGCGACGTATACCACCGCGGCGTCGACGGTGACGGTGGCGGGCGTGGCCTCCGACGACGAAGGCATCGCACAGGTGACCTGGACGACCGACAAGGGCCAGAGCGGTGTCGCGTCGGGCACGACGGCCTGGTCGATCCCGTCCGTGAACGTGGACGCGAGCACGGTGCTCACCGTGACGGCGACGGACAAGTCGGGAAACAGTACGCGTGCGCTCCTCACCCTCGTGCGTGGGGATGCGTCGGCGCCGGTGATCAAGATCTACACGCCGACCACGGCACCGTCGTACTCGACGACCGCATCCTCGGTCGTGCTCGGCGGCACGGCGAGTGATGACAGAGGCATCGCGCAGGTGGCATGGTCGAACAGCGCCGGCGGCGGTGGCGTTGCGTTCGGCACGACCGGCTGGAGCACCCCCAGCGTGCCGCTCGTCGTGGGCGTCAACGTCATTACGGTGACGGTGAAGGACGCCGCTGGCAACTCCGCGACGGCGACGACCAGCGTGACGCGCAGCGAATCCAATCCCAACCCGATGGGCAACCCGCCGCCGAGCGGCTCCACATCCGGCGCGACGATTCCAACGCAGAACCCGATGGGCGCTCCTGCGCCGTCGGTCGTGGAGACGCAGTCCGCTTCTGTGACGCAGGCGCCGGCGCCGCCGCGCGGCAGCGTGTCGATGCCGCCGCCGGCCATGCCATCCGCGCCCGCGATGAACCCTGCGCCGACGACATTGAGCAAGGCGAGCGATCTACGAACCGAGGCGCCCGCCCCCAAGACGAACGAGCAGGCGCCTCCGGTCGTTCGGATCCTGTCGCCGACCAGCGCGGCCCAGTTGACGACGACGAGCGCGACGATTGGAATGTCGGGAACCGCCGCGCATGCCGGCGGCATCGCGGTGGTGAAGTGGAGCACCGATCGCGGCGACAGCGGCGTCGCGGAAGGCACGTCGCGTTGGAACATTCCGTCGGTCCGGGTCAGAGCCGGAGTCACGACGGTGACGATCACCGCAGTGTCGGTTGCCGGGGACTCCGCGACCGCCGTCCTGACCGTCAAGCGCCCCGATGAGCTGCCGAAGCTGACGGTGGTTTCGCCAACGGCTGACTCGCAATGGACGAGCGATGTGGGTACTGTAGCGCTCAAGGGCTCAGCAACCGACAACGTCACTCGAGTTACGTGGAGCGCCGATTCCGGTGCCACCGGGCTCGCTGACGGAACGACAAGCTGGTCAATCTCGGCGATCGTCCTGCAGCCGGGCCTCAACAAGGTCATGTTGACGGCGCAGGACGGCACTGGTCGCACGGACCGGCACGTTCTCACGATTACGTATCGTCCACGTGTTTCAACCGCTGGGGCGGGCTCGCCCCTACTGAGCCGGGCGGGGTTGGAGTAATGAGGTATGGGGCATCGGCGTGTCGCGAAAGGGGGCCGGCTTAGCGTCCTCGTTACCGCAGCTGCGTTCGTCGCCGGGGTCGTTGTGGCTGGGCCGGCGTCTGCCGGGTCCATCACCGTTGCCTGGGATCCCAACCCAGGGCCCGAGATCACTGGCTATCGCGTTTTCGTCGGCACCTCGCCGGGCACCTACACCGAAACGTTCGATGTTGCGGCCAGCCTGACCAGCTTCACATACACGGCCGCTACCAACGGCGTCCGCTACTTCTTCGCAATCGCAGCACAGATTGATGAGATCGTCGGCGCGACCTCCCGCGAGGTGTCAACCGATCAGATTTCGTCCCTGGGCATCTCAGCCGGCGAGAGCCGACTGTCTCCCGCCGCTGGCATATCCAGTCTGGCGCCAGCGCCGTGCCGCGAGGATTGTGTCTCCGTGCTTGGTGCCGTCGCCGCAGAGGTCTCTAGCCTCACGGCTCTGCCAGACGGCGGGCTCCTCTATGTCGAGGGCGGCGAGCGCGTCGTCGTGCAAACGGAGAACACTCGAGGCCTGCTGCTGCACGCCGCGGCGAACGAACAGTTCGCCGGGGCGGCGCTCGACCCGCAATTCGCCTCGAATGGCTTGGCGTATGTGTCCGTCCTGCGTCCTCGAGACGCGGAAACCATGGAACTGGAGATCGTGCGGCATCGGTACGTCGCCGGCGCGTTGGGAGAACCGGCGACTGTGGTTTCGGGCATCACGGTCCCGGTGGGACGCGCCGCCCCCTTCGCCGTGGGTGACGGTGGCCTCCTGTATGTGGCGGCGCCAGCCAGTCAGTCGCGCCGGGATGCCTACGCGTCCAGCCTGCTCGTGTTCGATCGTGACGGCGCGACGCCACAAGGGACCGCGTCGCCCGTCGTCGCTGCCGGATTCGACAGTCCAAGTAGCCTGGCCTGGGATTCGCAGAAGAAGCGTGCCTGGCTGGCCGGCCAGGACCGGGCGGGCGTTGCGACTGTCAAAGTAATTCGGCGCACGGTCGTCGATGGTCGCCAGGGCGCGGCCGATGCTCTGGATGCAGCCACAACCGAAGCGGCGGTGATGCAGCATCCGATCGTCGCCATCGCCGTTCGGCCGAATGCCGAGGGGCTGGTCGTGGCCACCGACCGCGATCTCGTGGCTCTCGCCCTGGACGGCTCCGCACCACATCGCGTGGACCTCGAGGCTTACGGAAGCCCGATAGCCCTCTCCGTGGGGGCCGGCGGCGAGCGCTACGTGGCCATCCGACGCCGCCCGGCCGACGGTGGCGGTGTCGTCCTGCTGAAGATCTCGGACGGCCCGCAATAGGGCGCTCGGGCGCCGATGTTCCCGTATGATGCTCTCGGAGCATTCCTATGTCCGTGCAGTTCGTGTCTCCGCCGGTGCGAGCCAGCCTCTGGCTCCTCCTCCTGTGTGCGATCGCGGCTCCCGCCGCGGCGCAGACGGCAGAGAACGTCGCGGTCGTCATCAACGAGGCGAGTGCCGAGTCGCGTCAGATCGGCGAGTACTACGTCAAGGCGCGTGAGATCCCGGCGGCCAACGTCATCCGGCTGAAGACGACCACCGACGAATCGATTCAGCCGGCCGCGTTCATCGCGACGATTCAAGCCCCCATTGCGGCGGCGCTGGTGCGCAACGCGACCGTCGACCGCGTGCTGTACATCGTGCTCACCAAGGGGATCCCCCTTCGGGTCCTGGGTACGGCTGGACCGGACGGCACGGTGGCCAGCGTGGACTCCGAGTTGACGCTGCTGTACCGCCGGCTGACCGGTAAAGCGGTTGCGGCACGCGGCAAGGTGGCCAATCCGTACTTCCTCGCCTCCAGGAACATCGCGGAGGCCAAGTCGTTCACGCATCGCGATCAGGACATCTTTCTCGTCTCGCGACTCGACGCGTTCACGCCCGAAGAAGCGATTTCCCTGGTCGTCAAGGGCGCGGCGCCGTCGCGGGACGGCCGGATCGTGCTCGATCAGCGCGACGCGCTGGTAAACCGGACCGGCGAAGATTGGATGGGAAGCGCCGCGGAGAACCTCACGAAGCAGGGGTTCGGCAGCCGCGTGACACTCGAGACCACGCCGAAGCCGGCCCGTGGCATCTCGCCGGTGATCGGCTACTTCTCCTGGGGTTCCACCGACCCTCAGAACCGCGAACGAACCGTGAAGATGGACTTCGTGCCAGGCGCCATTGCCGCCACCTTCGTCAGCACCGACGCGCGGACGTTCAAGGAGCCTCCGCCTGATTGGACGCCGACCAACGTCAACGACAGCTCCAAGTTCTTCGGCGGGTCGCCGCAGTCGTTGATTGGCGATCTCATTCGCGAGGGTGCGACAGGCGTTGCGGGGCAGGTCTCGGAACCGTATCTGGAAAGCGCGGTGCGTCCGGACGTGCTGTTCCCCGCGTATCTTGGCGGATTCAACCTGATCGAGTCGTTCTACCTCGCCATTCCGCATCTGAGCTGGCAGACGGTGGTCGTTGGCGACCCCCTCACTGCACCGTTCCAACGGAACTTGCTGAGCCGGACGGACATCGACGGCGGCATCGATGCGGACACTGGCCTCCCGACGTTTTTCGCTCGACGGCGGGTCGCGCAGGCGATGACGGAGAATCCCGGCGCGGCGGAGCGCGTGGTCAAACTCGTGGTCCGGGCCGAGACGCAGATCAACAAAGGCGACCGTGCCAGCGCCCGCAAGACCCTGGAACAGGCATCTGAGCTGGCGCCGACAGTGTTGCGGCCCCACTTGCTGCTCGCCGAACTGTACGGTGCCGCTGGCGAGGCCCCCCTCGCCGCGGAGCAGTACCGGAAGATCATCGCGATCGATGGGAACAACGGGATTGCGCTCAACAATCTCGCCTACGACCTGGCCACGCGCGAACGAAAGCCGAGCGAAGCGTTGCCGCTCGCGCGGAAGGCTCAGGCGCTGGCCCCTCGCGATCCCACCGTCCTCGATACCGTCGGATGGATTGAATATCTCCTTGGTAATACCGCGGAGGCGGCCAAGCTACTGGTTCAGGCCGCCAGAGGTGCGCCCGGGAACCCCGAGATCAGGCTCCACAATGCGATTGCGCTTGCGTCGCAGGGAGCCCGTGCGTCCGCCGAGAGCGAGCTTGCCGAAGCGCTAAAATTGAACCCGGCGCTCGAGAAGCGCGCTGAGGTTCAGGAGTTGCGCGCCAAGCTCCAGGGCGGTCAGAATTAGCCGGAGCGGCCTTGCTGCGGGAACAAAGCCCGCTCCTCGGATGACTTTCAGGATGGCCCCGGCACCGTAGTCGTGAATTGCCGAATATTCTCTTGCTTGATGTGAATGGCCGTCCTCTTGCTACTGTAATGGCCGAGTCGTAGTCCAGGGGTGAGAGGGGACGGAGGGTTTCTCGGCATGTCTCGTGTTTGGGCCGGTCTAATTACAGTTTTGGCATTGGTGGTGGGTGCCTCTGAGGCAGGTGCCACTGTGCTGTTTTCGAACACGGCGAACGGGCTGTCTGCATCGGCCTACTTCACCATTTCCGCCGGTGCGGGCAACACGCAGACGCTGACCATCCTCCTGACGAATACCGACACGGCCACTGGTTCGGGGGCTCCGACCGATCCAGCCACGGTCCTGACGGGCCTCTTCTTCAATCTCGGGACGGGCACCTTCACGCCAACCTCAGCCACGTTGATCTCGGGCGCCGACGCAACCACGTTTAACGCGACCCGGCCTGCCAGCGATCCGGACGTCAAGGCCGGATCGATCGATCAGACCGCGCAATGTGACGTTGCCTCTTGTGCTGGTCAGACCAACGTGGGCGGGGAGTGGAGCTACGCCGCGGGCGGCGCCAATTGGCTCAATGGCACCACGCAGGGTATCGCGAGCAGCGGGTATCTGAGCGGGAACACGTCGGCCGGGAATTTCAACGGTCCCAACTACGATGACCCCGCGGCCCTCGACGGCATCAACTTCGGTGTCGTTCCCTATGGCTGGACGGACTACAGCGGCAACGGCGGGCTGGACAAGGACCCGCTGATCGAAGGCACCGTGAAGTTCGTGCTCAGCATCCCGAAGGGGCTGACCGAGGCGGATATCAAGAACGTGTACTTCACCTACGGCACGGCGCCTGGCGAAGGTACGCTTGTGGGAACCACGAGCGCCACTCCGACGACCTCTGGCACCCCGACGTCTGGTAACGTCCCCGAGCCGGCGGCGCTCTCGATTCTCGGCGTTGCACTCGCCGGGTTCGGTTATCGACTTCGCCGAAAGACGTCCTAACCCTCCAAGTCTTCGGTCCAGATCAGAACGCGACAGTGCTCTCCAGCCTGTCGCGTTTTTTCTTGTACGCCCCACCTCCCGACTTCTTTCAGGCCATAGTCCCGAGTCTGGGCGAATTTCACATCGAGACCAAACTGTAACTTGCTGCGAATAAAAGGTTTGCTTCCATGATCTGGCTGGGAGCGCGCCTTGCTCTTGAGCCCTACAGAGAGGGACCGCCGTTTGGGCGTTCTCGAAGTGAACGGAGCAGCAATGTCGAGATCGGGAATTCTGGCGAGCGTGGTTCTTGGTGCAGTTCTCGCCGCAGCCGGGCCTGCGGACGCGAGTACGTTTGCGTTCAACTTCTGCCCAGGCAACCTGTCGTGCAATGCCAACCTTTCGGAGGCCAGCATCACGTTCACATCTGTTGACGGTACGGCCGATGTCAACGACTACACCGTGACCGTGCGGTTCGTGGGCACGCTCACCAACACCTTCATCGACAGCATCGATTTCACAGGTGGGATCGACTTCGCCTCCCTGCCGTCTCTGACGGCCGTCTCGCCGGACACTGTGCTCGCCAACTGGACGACGGAGTTCGACAAGGTCAACAACGGCGGGACCAACTGTGCCAGCGGCGGGTCCAGTCAGCTGTTTGCCTGCTCCAAGTCGACGACCGGAAACGGCCCCGACTTCGCGGGCACCAACACCTGGACGTATGCAGTGGACTTTGCCGGCAGCAGCGTCATCGGCGCTGGGAGCGCGGTCAACCTGCGGGCGCTATTCGTCAATTCGGACGGGGAGAAGGTGGGCGCCATCATGTCGCCGGAAGGGCACTTCGTCACGACAACGACCACCGTGACGCCAACGACCGACGGTACCCCGACGACCGGCAGCGTGCCCGAACCGGCGCTCCTCTCTCTGCTGGGGCTGGGCCTGACGATCAGCGCCCGAAGGCTACGCCGTTCGGACGGCAAATAGCCGCCGTGGAAAAGTTCGAGCCGGTTACTGAGGTTCGAACAAAAGTCACCTCTATTGACGACTTGTGACCCGGCTCTTCCGGTCACAAGTCGCTAATTTGTTAAGGAAATAGCGCGACAAGACCATTTCATTCGCGTGGCTTCTCTCTTGCTACGTTTACGCCATCTACGATCCATATTGATGTGCCGAGTGCCGATATTGGCCCTCCCGCACTCACGGATTCAGGGGCGAACACGTTATGAAGAGAGCTATTTTTGGGTGGGCGGTGCTGGCAGCGGGAATACTGTCTGCCTCGACCACAGAGGCAAGTCAGTTTGCTTTCAATTTCTGCCCGGGAAACGCCAGCTGCCCGGCTGATCTCACCGAGGCCAGCATCACCTTCACCACGAAGGATGGCACGGCGGATGTCAACGACTACAGTGTTGCCATCACCTTCAAGGGCACGCTGACCAATACGTTCATCGACATGATCGATTTCACCGCGGGAATCGACATGGCGAAGCCGACGCTCGACACCGCGCCGGCCGGTCCGAGCGCTTCCACCTGGACCATCTTTTTCGACAAGGTGGACAACGGACAGGGATGCTCGACCGACGGTAACAACAAGATGTTCGCCTGTGCGGTTTCGGCGACGGGCAATGGGCCTGATTTTGCCGGCACCAACACGTGGATTTTCTCTGTCGATTTCGATGGCAACTCGCTCGTCAGTGCCAACAGTGCGGTGAACCTCCGCGCGCTGTTCGTGGACGCGAACGGCGGCAAGGTTGGAAGCATTCTCTCGCCTGACGGCAAAGCGGTGACGACCACGACGACGGTCACGCCGACCACCGATGGAACCCCGACGACCAGCGGCACAGTGCCCGAACCGGCGCTTCTGTCGATGCTCGGTCTGGGTCTGGCCGGCGCGGCCTACCGCTCACGTCGCCGCGGCTAAGCTGCTCTCTAGCGTTTCGAGAAGCGCGAGGGTCTCTCCCTCGCGCTTCTTGTTTGTACGGGCAATTCCTGCGCCTCGTGGCAGAATCTGAACCGCGCGTGGCTTCCGTCGCGACCAGCCGTCGTCTCGTGATCGCCTTCGTCGCATGGCACCTGGTGGCGATTGTCCTGGGGGCCATCCCCCCCTCGAGTGCGCTGTCGAACTTTCCTGATCGCACAACGCCAAGCGCGCTCGGTCCGACCGTCGACGGACTCACTCGCGTCATCGACCGCGTCACGCAAGCGGCGTTCGTGGTGCCGCGGGCGTTCCTGTGGCTCACCTCACCGATTCGCCCCCTGGCCGCCACGTACCGACGGCTGACGGGTGTAGGTCAATCCTGGGCGATGTTCTCGAACCCGCCCCAGTACGACGAGTACGTGCGAACGCGGTATTACGTCCAGCCGCAACAAGGGCGCGCCTATACGGTGAGCGAGCTGGTGTCGCCGGCGTTGCGTGAAGATCGGCTCAGGCTCGTCGAGTCGTACCGGGCGTCGTATCAGGACAAGGCGATCGCGATTGCCCTGGGCGCGTTCTACAACCGTCGCAAGAAGGAGCTCATCGCTCCGGAGACGAAGCCGGAGCAACTACCCGACGATCTCGCCCCAATCGGCCGGTATTTCGCGCGCAAATACGCGGGGCGATGGCTCGAATCCTCTGGCGCGCGCATCGTACGCATCGAGGTGTGGGTTGGCAGGGCCACGTCGCCAGCCCTGGGAATGCCTCGCGATGAAGCCAGCTACAAACAACGCCTGGTGGCGCTGCAGACCTACTACGACGGGCCAGTCGAGGAGCGGCTCCATGTCCCCCCCTACCCACCGTACCACGGTGGGGAGAACGAGGCGGACATTCAGTGGCTCCTCGAGTACTACGAAGAGCCCAAGTGATATCGCGGCTCCGCGCAACATTCGAGTCGTGGATGACGGCGTGGTCCGCCGACATTCCGCCACACTCCTATGCCCTGTTGCGCATCGTCCTCGGCGCCATCGGTCTGCTCAGCCTCGCCGGACTCACCCCAGTCGACATGTTCTGGCCGCTCGACGGCCTGTCGGCGCTGCCATCGAGTGGTGGTCCTCGCGCGTGGATCGCTTCTCACGCCCTCGGGACCGTCACAGGATGGGTGATGTTTCTCGGGCTCATCGCCGTATTCACGGCCATGACGATCGGCTTCCGCAGCAACGGGGCGGTGCTGACCGGCCTGGTCGGGCTCATCGGGCAGGATCGCTGGAACCACATTCCGCTGTCATCGGCGCACCAGGTCATGGTCGTGTTGTTGTTCTGCCTGGTGTGGGCCGACAGCGGGCGAGTCTGGTCGCTCGATGCGCGCCGATCGAACCGCGCGCACGACAGCGGCTCGGAGCGCGTCCCGGCCTGGCCGCTTCTGTTGATGCGCTGTCAGATTGCGGTGATCTACCTCAGTTCGGGGCTCTGGAAGATCTCGTATCCCATGTGGCGCGACGGGTCGGCCGTGCACTGGGCACTGAGCCTGAACGGGTTTCACCGGCTGCCCTGGCCGGTGCCGGCCGAATGGGCTCCGTTCATCGCGCTTCTCACCTGGGGAACAGTGCTCTTCGAGCTGCTGTTCCCCGTGCTGGTCATCTTTCGCGCGACCAGGGGACCAGTGCTGTGGGGCGGAATCGGTCTCCACCTCGGGCTCCTGGCGACCCTCGAGCTTGGCCCCTTCAGTTATTTGATGATTGCAAGCTACATCGCGTTCGTCGATCCCGAGTACACCCGCAAGCTCTTCCAGGTCCAGAACAAGGCGCTCCGAGTCTGAGCGCAGGCCGCCGTGCAAATCCTGGCCTTCGATTCGCCAAGGAATGAGCCGGGCGCGTGCACATATTTCATGGCGTTCGCCTGGAACTGGATTGATTCCGTGCACAGCTCTGCCGTCCACCCACTTACACAATCGTAAGTCGCTGCGTGGATTGAGTTTACGTGATGGCACATCCGTTGCTGTTCCAGGCGCGGCCACGTCCAGGCCATTTCTGCAGGGAGATCGTTTGATGAAGAAGGCCTTGTTGGCCCTGGCGCTAACGTGCGCGTCGGCAGCGGTTTATGCGGAGGTCGGCCCACCCGTGGACGTTGCCTCGCGAGCCCGCGGCGCCGGCCGCGTCGTCGTGGCCAGGGTTATCGACGTCCATGCGCAGTTCGAGACCAACCAGTTCGGCGATCAGCTGATCGTGTCGAGCGCGCTGGTCGAAGTGCTCGAGACCTTGAAGGGGAACCCGGCTGCCACCCTGCGCGTTTCCGTCGAGGGCGGAACGGTGGGCGATCTCACACTGAAGGTCTCCGACATGCCGGCCATGCACACCGGCGATCGAGCGGTCTTCTTTCTCGATCAGGGGAATGGTGACACTCACGTCCCGCATCTGCGCGGACGCGGGATCCTGAAAATCGCCGACACGGACCGGATCGAAGGCAGCACGCTGACCCTCGCCGAGCTGCGCCAGCAGGTGCGCAGCGCCCTCGGTCAGGGGGCCCGCTGATCATGCGCCTTCGACTGCTCTTGACGGCACTGGTCGTTCTGGCCGTGACGGCCTCCAGCTTTACCTACTCCACGTTCGCCAAATGGACGTCGACGCCGGTGACGTTCTGGGTCAACCCTGTCAACGCCGACGTCAGTTCCTCGGCGGCGCTGAGCGCCGTGCAGTACGCGATGAACGTGTGGAACACACAGGGAGCTTCCCCGTTCCGGTTCGTCTACGGTGGCACCGCGAACGACACGGCGACCGCCTACGACAACCGCAACGTGCTGCTTTTCCGCAACGTCAGCAACGGGTCCATCATCGCCACGACGTATTCGTGGTGGGACGGCAGCAACCATCTTCTCGACAGCGACATCATCGTGTGGGACGGCACCTTCACGTTCTACACAGGGACCTCGGGTTGCGGTTCGGTTTCCAACTCGGCCTACCTCGAAGACGTCACGACCCACGAGCTTGGTCATGCGCTGGGCCTGAACCACTCCACCTATACCGACGCGACGATGTATCCGAGCTACGGCTTCTGCTCCCAGGAGATGAGGACGCTCGCGCCGGACGACGTCGCTGCGATTCAGTCTCTGTACGGGAGCACGGGCGGAGGGTCGAACACGGCGCCGACCGTGACGATCACGAGCCCGGCAAACGGCGCGACCTACAGCCTGGGCACGGCGATCACCTTGGCCGCCGCTGCGTCGGACACCCAGGACGGCAATCTCTCCACGAGTATTCAATGGACCGATAACGGCGCGAGCGTTGGAACGGGTGCGTCGCTTTCTGTGACGCCCAGCGTGACAGGCGCACACACGTTCGTGGCGAAGGTGACGGACAGCGGCAACCTGCAGGGGTCGAGTCAGGTGTCGATCACGGTCACCGGCGCGAGCGCTCCCGCGATATCGTCGCCGGCGCCTGGGTCCACACTCGCCGGATCGTCGCAGACGTTCACGTGGACGGCCGGGAGCGGCATTTCAACGTACTGGCTCTCGGCGGGGACTTCTGTCGGTGCCACCAACCTCTTCGATCGGTCTGTCGGCACGAGCCTGACAGCGACGATGACAGGCCTCCCGACAGGCGGCGGCACCATCTATGTGCGTTTGTGGTGGCTGGCCGGCGCATGGGGTTATGCGGATTACACCTACAAGGCAGCGAACACAGGCGGCGGCGGAGGCGGGGGAGGACTCCCCGTAATCACGACACCAACCGCCGGCGCCACCCTCACAGGCTCGTCGCAAACCTTCACGTGGGGAGCGGGCAGCGGCGTCACGTCGTACTGGTTGTCCTTGGGCAGGACCGCCGGTGGGAATGATTTGTTCGATCGGAATATGGGATCGAGCCTGAGCGTCACTGCGACAGGGCTGCCAACCGACGGTCGAACGATCTATGCCCGTTTGTGGTGGCTGGCAGGCTCATGGGTTTACGCCGACTACACCTACACGGCAGCGAACACCGGTGGTGGCGGGGGCGGAGGATCCGCCCCTGCCATCACGACCCCTGCCGCTGGTTCGACACTCAATGGATCGGCGCAAACCTTCACGTGGACAGCGGGCAGCGGCGCTACGTCGTACTGGTTGTACTTGGGCAGGACCCCTGGTAGTAATGATTTGTTTGATCGGAATATGGGATCGAGCCTGAGCGTCACCGCGACAGGGCTGCCGACCGACGGTCGAACGATCTATGCGCGGTTGTGGTGGATCCGGAACGGGGCATGGGAATACGCCGACACGACGTACACCGCGGGCCCCTAGCGGAGTGAACGCTCCAATACGCTGACGATGCGTTCGGCGGCGCGTCCGTCCCACAGGGGCGGCCCCGCCGGGCGCGTCGGCTTCGTCTTCACCTCTTCCCACGCCTCGACGATTCTCGCGGTATCGGTTCCCACCAGGTGGTTGGTGCCGTGCGTGATCGTCACCGGGCGCTCGGTGTTCTCCCGGAGCGTGAGACACGGAACCCCGAGAATCGTCGTTTCCTCCTGAATCCCACCCGAGTCGGTCAGCACCACGCGGGCGCGTTCCATCAGACCGATGAAATCGAGATAGCCGAGCGGGTCCACCAGACGCAACCGGTTGGTGTCGATCAACGCGGCCGCCGTCGCCGAACGCGAGACGGCCGGCCGCGTTCGCGGGTGCACTGGGAACACCACGGGCACGTCGTGTGCCACGGCGGCAATGCCTCGCATCAGGCGTTCGAACGCGTCCGTCTCGTCGACGTTGCTCGGGCGGTGGAGCGTCATGAGGCCATACTCGCCCGCGTCCAGTCCCAGGGATCGATGGACGTTCGTCGCGCGCGCCCGTTCGCGGTGGGCGAGGAGCGTATCGATCATCACGTTGCCGACGAAGTGGACTTTCGATGCGTCCACACCTTCGCGCTTCAGGTTGTCTTCTGCCGATGCTTCTGTCGTGAAGAGCAGGTCGGAGATCTGATCGGTCAGAACTCGATTGATCTCCTCAGGCATCCCGCGGTCGTAGCTCCTGAGCCCCGCTTCCACGTGCGCGATCGGCACGCCCAGCTTCGAGGCGACGAGCGCGCACGCGATGGTGGAGTTGACGTCACCGACGACGAGGACGAGATCGATCGCGTGCTCGAGCAGGACCTGCTCGAACGCCGTCATGATCGCCGCCGTTTGTTGCGCGTGACTGCCCGACCCGACGTTGAGGTTGATGTCAGGCCGCGGGATACCGAGCTCGTCGAAGAACACCTGCGACATCTTCTCGTCGTAGTGCTGCCCCGTGTGCACGAGCATCGACTCGAACGACTCCGGTCGCCGCCGCAGGGCGGCGACGATCGGAGCAATCTTCATGAAGTTGGGACGTGCGCCAGCGATGCTGGCAATGCGGCGCGTCGACAATCTCGCTAGCGCCCCAGCGTGTCGAGGGCGCGCTTGGCGTCGCCGGCCCCCTGGAAAGACGGCGACAGGCGCAGCGCCTGCTCGAGGGCCGACCGCGCTTGATCCTTGTCCCCGCTCCTCAAGTAAGCCATCCCGAGGTGATAGTGATAGGTCGGTTCCGTTGGCTTCTTCTGGATCGCCTGTTCGAGCGGTGACACGGCGAGAGCGGGGAGACCACGTTTGACGTAGACCCAGCCCAGCGTGTCGTTGACATCGGGATCGTCGGGCTGCGCGGCCTTGGCGATCTGCACCCGGTTGAGGGCGACGTCGAGATTGACGCCCGCTTCCGCGTCCAGATAGGCGAGATTGTTCGACGCGACAGCCGCCCGCGGGTCGATGGAGACCGCCTTCTCGAAGGAGGCGCGCGCCAGGGCCATGTTCCCCTGCGCGGCTTGGATCATGCCGACCATCGTGCTCGCGGCGACGTTGTTCGGCTCCTTGGCCAACTGTGCTTCGTACGTGCGCTTGGCATCGTCGAGACGATTCTGCGCCGCCAGGACCTGGCCCAGCATGTTGTAGGCGTCCATCAACGACGGGTCGAGTTGAAGCGCTTTGGTCAGCGACTGCTCCGCCTTCGCGAAGTCCCGCGCCATGGCGTAGGTACGGCCGGCGGTGAGCAGGGTTGGCGCACTGTTCGGCGCCTTCGCTACAGCGGCCTCGACATGCTTCACCGCGCCAGAGACGTTCTTGGAGGCGAGCTCCAGGCCAATGGCTGCAGAGAGCGCGTCTCCAGATTTCGGATCGATCGAGAGCGCTCGCTCGATGGACTTGCGGGCGCCGGCGGTGTCGCCGACGCGCTGCTGGATCTGGCCTTGGAGCACCAGCACCGTCGCTGATGGCGGCTGAATGGCGAGAAGCGGCTTCAGGACGTTCTCAGCATCCGCGGGTTTACCCTGCGCCAGAAGCGCGCGGGCCAGCATGTAGAGGGCCGAGCCGCTGCCAGGGGAGGCCTTGACGGCCTGAGTCGCCATCGTGACGGCTTCGTTGAGCTTTCCGGCGCGGATGTTCAGCCCCGCGAGCGCCACGAGCGCTTTCTCGTCGTTGGGCTTCAGGCGAATCGCTTCCAGGAAGGCCTTCGCCGCCGCGGCGTTGTCGTTGCGAGCGAGATGCACCGAACCGAGCGCAAGCCAGCCGTCCACGACGCCAGCATCGGCCTTCGTGGCCGCTTCTGCCCCGGTCAGCGCGTCTCCAACCTTCCCATCGGCCAGCAGCCAGCCGCTTCGAACAGCGAGGAGCTGGGCGTTGTTGGGTTGCTGGTCGATGATTCCCTGGAGGCGCTTGTAGGCGCCCGCAGGGTTGCCGGCTGCCCGCTCGATTGCGGCAAGGCGAGCGCCGGCCGCAGCCTGGGTCTCCTTCTTGGCGAGCAGCCCCTCGAGAATCGGCCTGGCCTCGGCGTCGCGCTTCTGGCCGACATAGTAGTCAGCGAGCGCGAGCTGCGTATCGGGGCCATTTGAGCCTTCCGCCGCCCGTTTCAATGGCGCTTCCGCGTCGGCGCCCTTCCCGATTGTCGTGAGAAGGGTGGCCAGCGCGAGATTGGCCGGAACGCTCATCGGGTTCTTGTCGACGGCATTCCGGAGAACCTGCTCCGCAGCATCCCTCCGGCCGACCTGCCAGTAGTAGTTTGCGAAGGAGAGGTAGCCCGGCACGAAGGTCGGGTCCACGTTGATGGCTTGCTTGAAGGCCGCCTCCGCTTCCGCCTTCTCGCCTTGGCGCGCTTGAAGCGTCCCGAGATTCAGGAAAGAGATCGTGCGAGTCGGGTCGAGCTTGATCGCTTCTTCGATCGTGGAGAGCGCGGTGTCGACGTCGCGCATTCCTGCACTGGCGTTGGCTCGGACGATGTGTGCGCTGACGTTCTGCGGTTCTTTCGAGATGATCTTCTCGGCGACCGTCCGCGCGTCCTCGAATCGCCCCGTTCCAAGCAGGGCGCGGGCAGCTTCGAGCTGCGCGGCCATGTCTTCAGGCAGCAGATCGGCGGCGCGAATCAGCTCCGGAACCGCGTGTTCCGCGTCGCCGGCCTTCGCGTACGCGCGGCCGAGCTTCTGTCGGGCCACGCCGTTTCTGGCGTCTGCCTGGACAGCGGTCCGGTATTCGATGAGCGCCTCCCGCGTCTTCCCCTCGTTGAGCAGCCTGTCGCCGTTTTCAAGCCGCTTGGCAGCCGACTCGCCGCGCCCGCACGCGACACTCGCGCACAGCACAGCAAACGCAAGGACACGGAGGGCGTCAGTGGAAATCTTGATGATCACAGGTCACCTTTTCAGGCAGTTTCGGTCTGAGAGAGCGTCCACGTGAGCGTAACGCCGTAGCGGGCAAAAGCAAACAGGAGTAAATCGGAGAGAAACCGGGCAAAAAAAAGCCCGGCGCTCGAGAGCGCCGGGCCAGGTAGAACTGAACGAAACGCTGGTTACGCGTTCTGACGACGGCGGCGGGCAGCCACGCCGGCAAGGCCGAGGCCCAGCAGCGAGAGCGTGACCGGCTCGGGCACCAGGTGCAGGTCGCCCGTGGTGGCGCCACCTTCGCCCTGAACGATGTGCACGCCAATCGCCTGGTAGTACGGCCCGACGTTGCTCACGCCGACCGTGCCGGAGAACGCACCGGTGAACGGACCAACCGTCGTCCACGGGTCACCAGCGTGGCCGATGATCGCCTGGACCCACGTCTGTCCCGTCGTGGTGCCGCCATACTTCAGGCCGAACGTGGCCGGCTGCGGCAGGGTGAACTCGCCCTGCTGCGCGTAGATGTAGCCGTTGCCCGCACCGAACGCCGAGAAGAGCAGGTCGAGCTGCGGAGAGGTGGCCGTGCCCAGGAACGGCACACCAAACGCGGCGTCAATCGACAGCGTGAAGCCGTCGAACGCGCCGGACCAGTTGACAACACCCGCCGTGGCGTTGGTATCGCCCGCGCCGTTGTCGTCGATGGTCGTGACGGAACCGCCGTTGCAGAACTCGGCAGTGCACAGGAACAGCTGCAGAGCCGCTTCGGCCTTGCTGGTCGTGACAGTCGTCATGGCGCCGACCAGAGCGACGAGCACGAGGCCCTTCGTGATGAATCGATTCATGTCCTCCTACCTTCCTCTTTCTATTTCTCTGGCCGGCTTCAGGAGCCCGCCGTTATTCCCGCCAGTGGCGGGCCTTCAGCCTTGTTCCAATGACCTTAGCAAAAACGCGTCCCACTTCTATCGCCGAGGGCTCAAGTGCTAGAAGCCCTTATCCAACAACCACTTGCGTATTCTCAGGTCGGCCTGAGCCGTTCTCTAAGTCGCCCTGAGAGATGAGTTTCGTCGCCGTCTGGCCGTGTTGCCGGATTTGTTGGCCCTCGGTCCCGGACTCATCGAGCACGCGGTTGTCCGGCTCTTGAGCAAAATACGAGCCCGGCCGTGATCGTGCTGTTTTTCGAGAGAATTTGCGGATTGGTCGCTCGCAAGTCTCGCCCCGTGGCGACCTTTGTAGGCAAACACCAAGGGCACGCTGGACTTCCTGCGCGAGCACTCTTGGAAGCCGCTGAAAACCTGTGAGAGTTCGATGTTAGTCTCTATTCCAGCCGACTTCTGCGGGCCCGTCCCAGGGTCGCCTGGCCTCTATGGTGCAAGCGCGTCGGAATCCGCGCAAAACGGGAGCGACCGGACGCCTGGAGAAGCTGGCGGAAGCCTTGCTGAGGATAGCCCGTTACGCCCCCGCACCCCGGGCGTCCGTATCGGTCGACGTGGAGTCCATATGAACGTGAAGCAGGTCACTCGGCTGATCGCCGGCCTTGTCTGCAGCAGTCTCGTTTTCGCCGCCTGTTCGAACTCGGAGCAGGCGAAGAAAGAGCATTTCGAGAGCGCCAACCGTTTCATGGCGCAGGACAAGCCGCAGGAAGCCATCGTCGAGTACCGCAACGCCCTCAAGGAAGACCCCAAGTATGGCGAGGCCCGCCTCAAGCTGGCCGACGCTTACGCGCAGGTCGGCAACGCCAACCAGGCGTTTCGTGAGTACATACGCGCCGCGGACCTCCTGCCGCAGAACAACGACGCCCAAGTCAAGGCCGCGGGCTTTCTCATTGCCGCCGGCCAGTTCGAAGACGCGCGTACCCGCATTCAGCCGGTCATCGACCGCGATCCCACCAACGTCGATGCGCAGCTGGTTCTCGGGAATGCGCTCGTAGGCCTGAAGGACCTCGACGGCGCCGTCAAAGAGATCGAGGAAGCCATCAAGCTCGAACCGGAACGCGGGCTCACCTACAGCAACCTGGCTGCGGTCAAGATGCAGCAGGGCAACCAGGCCGAGGCCAAGGCCGCATTCCAGAAGGCCGTCGAGGTCGATCCCAAGTCGATTCAGGCCCGGCTGGCACTGGCGTATTTCCTGTGGTCGACCTCGGACATCATCGGTGCCGAAGCGTCCCTGAAGGCCGCCGTCGAGACGGATCCGAACAACCCCCTCGCGAACCGGACGATTGCTGCGTTCTACATGGGGTCGAACCGCGCGGTCCAGGCCGAACCGTTCCTGAAGACGCTGGCCCGCGGCGGCAGCCCCGAACCGACGTTGCTGCTCGCCGACTACTACCTGTCGCAGCGGCGGAACGCGGACGCCGCCGCGACCTTGCAGCCGCTCCTGAGCAACCCGTCATCCATGGGTGCGGCGGAAACCCGTCTGGCCGCGATCGCCTACGCGTCCAACGACAAGGGCAAGGCGCACGGCATGCTCGACACGGTCATCAAGCGTGAGCCGGCCAACTCGCAGGCATTGCTGCTGAAAGCGCAATGGCTGATTGCCGAGAAGCGCACGAAAGAAGCGCTGGAGCCGGCACAGGCTGCTGTCAAGGCAGACCCGAAAAACGTGAGTGCGCATTTCTATCTCGGCGTCGCGCACGACGCGCTCAAGCAGCGCAAAGAAGCGATCGTCGACTTTTCCGAAGTCCTTCGGCTCAATCCAAGAGCCACCGCCGCGCAGCTGGCCCTGTCACGTTTGAACCTCCTCGAGGGGTCTCCCGAGTCGGCGGTGACGTTTGCCGAGAGCGCACTCAGCACGCAACCCGCCAATCCGATGGCGCGGGTCAGCCTCGTTCGCGGGCTGCTCGCCCGCCGCGACACCGTCAAGGCCGAGCAGGAGCTCGCGCCCCTGCTCAAGCAATATCCGCAAGTGGGTGTAGTTCACTCGCTGAGCGGCGCCCTGAAGCTGCAGAAGAAGGATGTGGCTGGCGCGCGGGTTGAATACGAAAAAGCCCTCTCCATCGCGCCCGAATCCGTCGAGGCGCTCGCCGGGCTGACGGGAGTGGACCTGCTGCAGAACAAGGCGGCAGAGGCCCGCCAACGAGTGGAACAGCGGCTCGCGAGCGACCCGAACAACACCGATCTGATGATGTTGGCTGCCCAGGTGTATGGAGCACAGCGCGATTTCGCACGCGCCGAAACCACTCTTCGCACGGCGATCCAGAAAGACCCAGGAGTATCTCGCGCGTACTCGATGTTGGCGGCGGTGCTGCTCGCGTCTGGAAAGCTCGAGGCCGCGCGTGTCGAGTTCGACCAGATGGGTCAGCGAGACCCGAAGAACGTCGCGGCGCTCACCATGGCTGCGATGATCGTGCACTCGCAGAACAAGACCGACGACGCCCGGAAACGCTACGAGGCCATCGTCAACGCCGATCCGACGGCGGCGGTGGCCGCCAACAACCTCGCGTGGCTCTACCAGGAAGCCGGCGACAAGCTGGACGAAGCGTTGCGGCTGGCGCAGGCGGCGGCGGCCCGTCTGCCCGAGAGCTCCGAAGTTCAGGACACCATCGGAATGATCTACGTCAAGAAGGAGCTGCCTGCGCTGGCCGTTCCGGCGTTCGAGAAGAGCGTCGAGAAATCGCCGGACAACGCCTCCTACCACTACCATCTCGCGCTGGCACTCTCGAAGGCGGGTAGCGCGCAGCGCGCGCGCCAGGCGGCCGAACAGGCGATCAAGCTGAAGCCGGACTACGCGGAGGCGCAGAAGCTGCTGGCGCAGGTCAAAGGGTAACGAGTGGGTGTCGCTGCTTCAACGGTGATGCGGATCGCGTTACTGGCGGTGGTGTGTACCGCGGCATGCACGAACCCGGACACCGCCAAGCGCCGCTACCTGGAAAACGGCAACAAGTTCGCGACGCAAAAGAAATACACCGAGGCGATTCTCGAATATCGCAACGCCCTGCAGATCGACGACAAGTTCGCCGAGGCGCGCAAGCAGCTGGCCGAGGCGTACGCCGCAAGCGGCAATACCGAAGGCGCTTTCCGCGAATACAAGCGTGCCGCCGACCTCCTGCCCGATGATGCGTTGGTCCAGAATCGTGCCGCGACGCTGCTCTTCATGGCGGGGCAGTTCGAGGACGTGCGCACGCGTGTCGAGGAGGTGTTGCGCAAGAACCCGAAGGATCTCGACGCGCAGATCTTGCTGGCCAACGCAATGGTCGGGCTGCGGGATCTCGAGGGCGGCGTGCGCGAGATCGAGGAGGCGGTCGCGCTGGATCCGACACACGCGGCCACCTATACGAATCTCGCGCTGCTGAAGCTGGCACAGGGGCAAAGTCAGGCGGCGCAGTCGGCGTTCGAAAAAGCGGTGGCGCTGGATCCGGCGTCGCTCAAGGCCAGGCTGGCGCTCACCCACTTCTTTCTGTCGTCGGGCAACCTGCCGATGGCGGAAAAGACGCTGAACGACGCGCTGAAGATCGCGCCCGACGACCCGCTGGCGAACCGTACGCTGGCGGCCGTGTATATCGGCACCGGCCGGCATGCGCTCGCCGAGAAGCCGCTGAAACTCATCGTCGACGTCACGAAGAGCGCGCGGTCGAAGTTCGTCCTCGCGGAGTACTACACGCGCGAAGGCCGCATGAAGGACGCCAGACTCGTCCTCGAGCCGCTGGCGAAAGCGTCGGATACCTACGCCGAAGCCGAGACGCGACTGGCCCTTCTGACCTATGCGTCAGGCGACCGCGACCTCGCCAAGAAGATGCTGAACGAGGTGCTGTCCGCGTACCCCAGCCATCCGGTGGCGCTGCAGGTGCGTGCTCGCTGGTACCTCGCGGACGGCCAGCCAGTGCAGGCGCTCGATCGCGCCAAGGCAGCGGTGGCCGCCGCGCCGCGCAGCGTCGAGGCGCTGTATCTGCTGGGCACGCTGCAGGCACTCAACAAGCAACCCGACGCCGCCACCACGTCGTTCAATCAGGTCCTCAAGATCAACCCGCGGGCGGCCGCGGCGCAGATCCAGGCGGCGCAGCTTCGGCTTGTGCAAGGCGAAACCGACGCGGCCGTGGGTCTCGCGCAGGAAGCGGTGGCGAATGCGCCGTCGATTCCCGAAGCGAGGCTGGTTCTGGCCCGCGCGCTGGTGGCGGAGCACGACTTCACGCGCGCGGAGGTCGAGATCAACCATCTCTTGTCGCGCTATCCGCGCGCGAGCGGGGCGTATTCGATCAAGGGCACTCTGCACCTGTTAAAAGGGGAGACGGCCGCGGCGCGGCAGGCCTATCAGAAAGCGTTCGAGCTTGCGCCGGGTTCGATTGCAGCCCTGACGGGCTTGACGATGTTGGACGTGCAGCAGCGCCAGATCGATGCCGCACGGCGCCGGCTCGAGTCGCGGCTCGGGCCGGATGCGAAGCGGCCCGACGTCCTGGTGCTCGCGGCAAGGGTGTACATGGCCGCCGGGGATCCGGTGAAGGCCGAGCAACTGCTGCGCAGTGCGATCCAGCTGGCGCCGGGAAGGCCGGATCCCTACATGCTCCTCGTGGAGATCTATCGCGCGCAGCAGCGGCTTCCGGCGGCGCAAGCAGAATACGATGCCATCGTGGCGCGAGATGCCGGCAACGTCGGTGCCCGCATCATGGCGGCGACGCTGGTGCACGCACAGAACAATCCAGCCGAGGCCAAGCGGCGTTACACGGAGCTGCTCGCGGTCGAGCCCCGGGCTGTCATCGCCGCCAACAACCTGGCGTGGATTTACGCGGACGAGCGTCAGAATCTCGACGCGGCGCTCGATCTCGCCGGCCGCGCCACCGAACAACTTCCGGACTATGCCGAAGCCTGGGACACACTCGGGTGGGTGTATTACCGGAAGCAGCTGCCGCTGCTCGCGATCGATCCGTTCGAGAAGGCCGTCACCCGGGATCCGGGCAACGCGACGTTCCACTACCACCTGGCGCTCGCGTTCATCGGGGGAGGCGATCGAGCCAGGGCTCGCGAGTCGCTCGAACGGGCGCTCAAGCTGCAACCCGATTTCAAGGATGCGCAGACGGAAATGCGAGCGCTGAATCAATGACGGCTCTGCGAACTCGCCTGCCGTGGCTCGTGGCGGTCGGTCTGGTGGCGCTCTTTGCGCCGACCGTGATGTGGCTCTGGGAGCGGTGGACGCTCAGCGTGTGGCACAACGCCCACGGGCTTCTGCTCGTTCCGGTTGTCGCGTATTTCGTCTACGAAGAGCTCCAGCGGAAGCGTCACTTGCCGGCCAGTTCCACCCCATGGGGCTTTGCGATCCTGATCCCCGCGCTGGCGCTGCACGCGGTGGACGCGGGCATGAACACCCAGCTGCTGGCCGCCGTGGCGCTCGTCCTGGCGCTTCCCGGCCTGTCGCTCCTGTTCCTCGGCGTCGAGCGGACCAAGGCGATCGGGTTCCCGCTCTTCCTGCTGGTGCTGGCGCTGCCGATCCCGTTGTCTTTCACGGAGACGATCCACCTGCAGCTTCGCCACATCGCAACCGCTGCCACCGCGACGATCGTGCCGAGCTTTGGCATTCCGGTCTTCGTCGAAGGCACCACGCTGCACATGGCTGCCGGCGCGCTTCAGGTGGCTGACGCGTGCAGCGGCTTTTCGACGCTTCACGCCGCCATCGCCGTCAGCCTCCTCACGGCGTATCTCACGCCGTCGGTTCCGCGGCGCGTGCTGGTGCTGCTGGCGGCGGCGCCGCTCGCCATCGCATCCAACGTTCTGCGAATCATCCTGCTGGTCGTGATGGTGGTGTGGCGTGGTCCAGACGTCCTCGAGACGTTCATCCACCCGCTGTCCGGCATGATGACGTTCGCGCTCTCGCTGCCGCTCATCTTCTGGCTCGGCGGGAACGAACAGCGTCACGTCGAGGCGCCCAAACCCGTGGTGTCCGAGGCGCAGGGATGATCTCCACCCGCTACGCGCCTGCCGTCTGCGTGTTGATTGCGTTGGCTCTGGTACCGACGGTCATGCATAGCTACGCGCACACCGTCGCCACGGACGGCCTGATGACGGGGGCGATCCCGATGTCGCTGAACGGGGCACCGTCGTCGCCGACGGAGCACGATGCCGCATGGGGACAGCGGCGCTTCGACAGCTTCGATTGGACCGAGCGCCGGTACCGGCTCGGCGACGGCGAAGTGCTGTTGACCGTCCTCCGCTCCTACGACCTCAAGAAGCTGTACCACCACCCCGAGCTCGACGTGGCCTACGGCACGGGGTACTTCCGTCACGACGTCGAACACCTGGACGGCAGGCGGGACCTGCCGCTGCACGTGCTGCGCGACGCTGACGGAACGTCCACGGCGGTGTACGCACTTCACTACGGCGACGGCTTCGTCGAGGACCCCATCACCTTCCAGGTGCGGACGGCGGGGCAACTGCTGTTCTCACCTCGCCAGGCGATGACGCTGCTGTTCGCACGCGATCTCCGCCCCACCAAGGGCGAGGCGCTCGCGCTGTACCCGTCGACACGTGTCCTGCTCTCTGCCATCGACGCCTTCCTGAAGTCTCCGGGCAAGGTCCGGTAGGGTGTCCGGAGCCGTCCGGCGCTGGGCGGGCGTCTGGGCTCGCCCCGTGCTCCTTGCCGCCGTGGCGGCCACCGCGGCCGACGCCGCGCTGCTGCAGCGGAAGCGTTCCTACTTCACCGGCGGATTCCTGTCTGTCGAGCACGTCTCGAGCCTCTGGCAGGCGGTGGCGTTCTTCATCGGCTCCCTGGTTGCGGACGTCGCCGTCGTCGGCGTGACGGCCCTTGCGGGGTTGTGGTTCGCTCGACGCCTGCGCCTTGGCCCTCGCGCGGCGATGGCGATGACGTTCGTGGTCGCCCTGTTTCCGATTGCGGCGATCGACTTCGTCACGTATGAGATTCAGTCATTCCTCGGAGACGCGTTCGATCTCAATCTGATGTTCGATCTCGCCGGGCGAAGCCCGGCCGAAATCTTTGCCGTGGGCTCGGCGCACCTCGCACGGACGCTGCTCCTCGTTGGGTGGGGCATTCTCGCAGTCCTGTCGATCTCGTGGCTCCTGCGGCGACGACGCCCGAGTGCGCCGGCTGACGTTCCGGTCGTGCCCTTCAGATCGGGAGCCGCAGCCGCGCTCGTTCTCGTCGCGGCGGGTTCGGTGACCGTCGCCGCGCTTCGGGCTGGAAGCGACGTCCTCGATGAAGGGCTCCGGCGGAAGCCAAGCGGAAGAATCCTGGGAACGCTGGTCGAGACGCTGACGGACTTCGACCGCGACGGATACGGCCTGATCGGGCGCCTCCGCGATCCGGATCTGTTCGACGCCAAGGTGTATCCCTACGCGCTCGATCTGCCGGGCAACGGCATCGACGAGGACGGCGTCGGCGGCGACCTGCCCGCCGGATCGCCGCCTTATCAGGAGCCGGCGGGGCCAGGCCCCAAATGGGTCTCGACTCCACCGGTGGTCCTCGTGGCCCTCGAGAGCTTTCGTGCCGACGCCTTTGGCGCGCATCTGGGGGGGCGGCCTGTCACTCCGATCCTCGACGCGCTCGCCCATGCCGGCGCGTCGTCGGCGCACGCGTACTCACACAACGGCTATACCGTGCAGTCGCGGCATCACTTCTTTGCCGGCAGCCTGGTGGGGCTCCGCGGCGCGACGACGCTGATCGACGACTTCAACGCCGCGGGCTACGAAACCGCGTACTTTTCCGGGCAGGACGAATCGTTTGGCGGCGCCGACATGGACGTCGGCTTCGGCCGCGCGTCCGTCTCCTACGATGCACGCCAGGATCGCGATCGCCGCTACAGCACGTTCAGCACGGCGGGAAGCCTCGCCGTGCCCCACGATGTGCTCGAGGGTCGCGTCGCCGAGTTTCTCAAGAAACGTTCGGCGGTCAGGCCGTTGTTTCTGTACGTCAATTTCCACGACACGCACTTTCCCTATCACCACAAGACCATCGAGCCGTTGTTGGAGGCGCCGGTGCTCGAACAATCGGAGATCACGCCCGATCGAGCCGCCGACGTACGGGCGATGTATCTCAACACCGCGGCCAACGTCGACGCGGCGATCGGGCGCGTGCTCGGCGCCGTTCGGCAGGCTGTCGGGCGCGAGCCGGCTGTCATCGTGTTGTCGGATCACGGCGAAAGCCTCTTCGACGAAGGGTTCCTCGGGCACGGCTACGCGCTCAACGAGGCGCAGACGCGCATTCCGTTCATCGTCTCGGGCCTGCCGATGCGAATCGTCGAGCCGTTCGGCCAAGGCGAGTTGCGGGATGCCGTCAGGGCCTCGCTTGCCGAGACCGACACGACCCTGCCGCCTCACGTCGAGCAGGACGATCAGAAGCTCGTCTTTCAGTACCTGGGGGCGATCGACCACCCCGCGCAAATCGGGCTCGTCGGGCTCTCCAGCCGCGTGCTCTACGACTTTCGATCGGCGCGCGCGCGCATTGGCGATGGCCCGTGGACCCGGCCTCGTGAGCTGGGGGATACCGACGCCCTGCGGTTTGCGCATCTCATCCAGCTGTGGGAGCAGATGATGCTGGCGCGGAGCGGCGCCAACTGACGTGGCGCGACGGCCGCGCCGGCTCGCCGTACGCGTCATCGCTTCAATCGTGGCGGTGGCTGCGGTATGGGCGTCCGTCGCTGGCCGTGTGCTCGTGTTGTCGTTGCCGATCGCCGAGCCCGACGCGATTGTCTCGCTTGGCAGCCATGAGTGGGAGCGCCTGCCCGAGGCGGCCGATGCGGCTGCGCGCTATCCTTCGGCGCTGGTGGTGCTGACGCAGCCGCGCGAAGTCACGATCTACAACTGCCACGACTGTGCCCACCGCGTCGATCGGCTCGTGGCGGCCGGCGTCGCGGCCTCGCGCGTGCGGATGCTGGCTCTGACGAGCGACACCACTCGGGGCGAGGCCAACGCATGTCGCCGGTTCGCGGATCAGACGCCGATTCGCCGGGTGCTTCTCGTGACCTCGCCGTACCACACCCGCCGGGCGCTCGCCGTTTTTCGCGACGCCTTCGCCGGCACGGGGATCGAGGTGGGAGTCGAACCAGCCACCGCCTACGCCAAGGCCAGGCCCGCGCTCTGGTTCACGACCGCCGAGGACAGCTGGTACGTCGCTTACGAATGGGCAGCGCTGGTCTACTACGGCCTTCGTTACGGGATCCCGCCCGCCTTCGATGCGAGTCACGGATGAGTCGGAGCCGCTGTCGCTTAGGTCAGCTCCCCGCAGTTCTTGGTTCCCCACGGGGAACGGGTCCTCCTGGAAAGTAGTCTGCCCGAGCTAGGACTTCTTTCACCCAGTCCGCGAGATTTGCCCTGAATATCGCGTCCCGGGCCGTAGACTTATGGCTCGCGTCTTGCGATCTTCGAGGCCTACGCCGTGCTGCTCTTGGTCTGTACCTCCAATTTCGCCAGCCGCTCTGGCCTGAACGTGCGCTGATGTGCGGGATAGCCGTGATGTTCGGGCTGCACGGGCGCCCCGCCAGCGGCGACGTCGTGTCGCGCATGTCGGCCTCGCTGCGCCACCGCGGCCCCGACGACGACGGGCTCCTCGTGTCCGGGGCGTTCGGGCTGGGGTTCCGCCGGCTGTCGATCCTGGACTTGAGCCCCGCGGGCCATCAGCCGATGCTCTCGGCCGACGGCACGCTTGCACTGATTTTCAACGGCGAGATCTACAACTACCTCGAGCTCCGCGCCGAGCTCGAACAGCGTGGCCGCCGCTTCCGTTCCACCGGCGACAGCGAAGTCCTGCTGCAGGCCTATGACGAGTGGGGCGATCGCTGCGTCGATCGCTTCAACGGGATGTGGGCCTTCGCGATTGCCGATCTTCGGCGTCAGACCCTGGTCGTGTCGCGCGACCGTCTCGGGGTGAAGCCACTGTTCCGGTATCGGGCCGGCGACGTCGTCCTCTTTGCGTCGGAAATCAAAGCGATTCTGGCGTCTGGCCTGTATCAGGGCTCGACGAACTGGGAGGTCGCATCGCGGTTCCTCCTGCGCGGCGACCTCGACGTCGATCACCAGACGTTCTTCGAGGGCATCGAGCGCATCGACGGCGGCACCATCACCGAATTGACGCCGGCCGGTGCCGAAAAAGTGCGGCGGTTCTGGTCGCTCGGCGCACTCGAGCCGGTCGACTTGAAGGATCCGGTCGCCGAATTCCGGGGGCTGTTCGAGGACGCCGTCAAGATCCGGATGCGCAGCGACGTGCCCGTGGGCGTGTTCCTGTCGGGCGGGCTCGACTCGACCTCGATCATCTGCACGATGGCTTCGGAGCGTCAGAAGGCCGGGATCGCCAACGGATCGCTTCACGCCCTCTCCTACATGTCGCCGACGCACGACGAGTCGGTGTTCATCCGGAGCACCATCGCGCAGACTCAGGCGGACTTCCGCGAAGTGAGCATGGACCCGCGCGCCATGTGGGACGGGCTCGACCGCGTGCTGTGGCATCACGACGAACCGGTGCACTCGCCGACGGCGCTGGTCGGGTACGAGCTGATGCGGCAGGCACGCGCGCAGAACACCATCGTCATCCTGAACGGGCAGGGGGCGGACGAAACGCTCGCCGGCTACTGGAACTTCGCGCAGGCGTATTGGAGCGAGCTCGTCGCCGGCGGGCGAATCGGGCAGGCCGTCCAGCAGATGACGACGTACTGCCGCCTGCACAACCGCCCGCTGCTGCCGACCATGCGCGAGGTCTTCTCGACGACCGCGCGGCGAGCGGTGGCCGACGCGGTGCCCGGATTGGTGCCGGCGCGGCCGGTCACCTCGGACGCCGACACGGCCTGGAGCTCGCCCGATCTGGCGCAGCAGCTGGGGCCGCGCGGCGAGCCGAAAATCCGCGATCTCAAGTCGGCTCTCGAGCGTGCCGTCGGGTTCAAGCCGCTGCCCATCTTCCTCCGCGTCGAGGATCGCAACTCGATGGCGCACTCGGTCGAGGCGCGGCTGCCGTTCATGGACTATCGCCTGGTCCAGCTCTCGATGGGGTTGCCGTCGGAGTGGAAGGTGCGCGCGCCGTGGAACAAGTACATCCTGCGTGAGGCGATGCGCGGCGTCATTCCCGAGCCCGTGCGCACGCGGCTCGACAAGATGGGCTTTCCGACGTCGGCGAAGCAATGGGTGGCGTCCGATTGGCGCGAGCCGCTGCAGGACCTGCTCGGCAGCCAGTCCTTCCGCGAGCGCGGCGTGTTCAACGTGCCGGCGCTCCGCTCCGCGCTCGATCGGCATCACGCCGGCGCGCGCGACTTTTCCGCGCCGATCTTTTCCGCGGCGCAGTTCGAACTGTGGTGCCGGCAGCGGCCAGGCGATGTGACGCTTGGCAGCGCGCGCGGCCAGGCGGCCTAGACGAGGAACAGAGTTGATGCAGACGGATCGAAGCGCCAGTTGGAAGGGTGTGTGGGAACGTAAGGGGCAGATCGACGCTCCGCACCTGCACCATTTGAACGGCTACGACCTGCTCAGTGCCGAAGAGTGGGACGAGATGGTCACCAAGGTCGCGCGGCCGATCGGCATCACGGGGGGCGACCACGTGATCGAATGCGGCTGCGGGGCCGGCGCCTTCCTGGCGTCGCTCCTGCGCGTCTACCCCGGGGTGACCGTGTCCGGAATGGATTACTCCGACTCGCTGGTCCAGGTGGCCAAGAAAGAGCTGGGCGGCGATTTCCGGCAGGGCGACATCCGCGACCTGTCGATGTTTCCCGCCGCCGCGTACGACCACGTGATCTCGTTTGGCGCCTTCCAGTATCTGAACTCGCAGGAAGACGCCGAGAAGGCGATCCGGGAGATGGCGCGGCTGGTGAAGCGGGGCGGCACCCTGTCCATCGGCGAGGTGTCCGATCTCGCGAAGCGGGACGAGGCGATGGCCATTCGCGCGCAGAGCCACAAGGATCAGCCCAAGCTCTCCAAGGACGACCTCGATCACCTCTACCTGCCGAAATCGCTCTTCGAAAAGACCGGTCAGGCGCTCGGCTTCGACGTCACCGTCGTCGATCACACGACCCTGAAGCTGCCGTCGTACCAGGCGGCGCGCTACCGCTACACCGCGTACATGCGGGGGGCCAAGTCATGAAAGCCATCATTCTCGCGGCCGGGTACGGCAACCGGATGAAGCCGCTCACCGATCAGATGCACAAGACGCTGCTGACGGTGGGAGGCGCGTCGATCATCGGACGCATCTGCGACGGCCTGGCTGCCAACGGGGTGATCGACGTCGCGATCGTCACCGGCTATCGCCACGACGAGCTGCAGACCTACATGCGGAAGAACTACCCGCATCTCAATCTGGAGTTCGTGCACAACGCGCGCTACCGCGAGACCAACAACATCTTCTCGATGGCGCTCGCGTTCGACAAGGTGGCCATCGACGACGACATCATCCTGATCGAGTCGGATCTGATCTACGAGCCGGCCGTCATCCGCCGCGTCATCCAGTCCACCAAGCCGAACGTGGCGCTCGTGGACCGCTACCGCAGCGGCATGGACGGGACGGTCGTGACGGTCGCCGACGGCGTCATCCGCAACATCATTCCGCCGCACCTGCAGACGAGCAACTTCGACTTTTCGGACAAGTACAAGACGCTCAACATCTACAAGTTCTCGAAGGACTTCTGCAACACCGTCTTCAAGCAGCTGCTGACGTACTACGCCAACGCGATCGACGCGAACTGCTACTACGAGCTGATCCTCGGGATCCTCATCTACATGCAGCGCGAGACGATCTACGCCGAGGTGCTCGACGGCGAGCGCTGGGCCGAGGTGGACGATCCGAACGACCTTCGCGTGGCCGAGTTCGTGTTCAACCCCGACACGCGCGCGGCGGTGCTCGATCGCACGGCGGGCGGCTACTGGAGCCACGACGTCCTCGACTTCTGCTTCATCCGCAACATGTACTTCCCGAACGCGTCGATGCTGTCGGAGATGCGCGGGAACCTGGCGCTGCTGCTGCAGAACTACGGGTCGCGGCAGGACGTGCTCAACCAGAAGATGGCGTACCACCTGCTGTGCGACCACACGCGCGTGATCGCGTTGAACGGCGCCTCGCAGGTGTTCCCGATCCTGCGCGACTACTTTGCCGGCAAGCGGATGCTGATTCCCGATCCGACCTTCGGCGAATACCCGCGGATGTTTCCGGAGGCGGCCTCCTATCGGGACGACGTCGGGATCGCCCTCGCCGACCTCACGGCGCAGATCGATGCCGCCAACGTGGTGGTGTTCGTCAACCCGAACAACCCCACCGGCACGACGCTCTCGAGCCAGACCCTGCACGACCTGGCGGCGTCGCGGCCGGACAAGACGTTCGTCGTGGACGAGTCGTTCATCGACTTCTCGGGCTATCCCTCGATGGTGTCGCTGCTCGAAGAGAAGCCGCTCGAGAACGTGATCTGCATCAAGAGCCTGAGCAAGACGCTGGGCGTGCCCGGCATCCGCCTCGGGTACGTCTATTCGGCCAACGCCGGGTTCCTGCGCTTCGTCAGCGATCGGGTGCCGATCTGGAATCTGAACTCGGTTGCCGAGTACATGCTCGAAATCATCCTGAAGCACCGCAACTCGCTGGCGTCTTCGTACGTCAACACGTCCAAGGACCGGGCGCGCCTGGTCGGCGGCCTCAGCAACGTGCCTGGCGTGGCGCGGGTGCTGCCGAGCGGCGGCAACTTCGTGACGTTCGAGCTCGAGCCGAATGCGCCGACGGCGGCCACCGTGGTGCGCCGGCTGCTGGCCCTCGAGTCGATCTTCGTGAAGGACGTGTCGAGCAAGTTCGAGGGTCGATCGATGATTCGCGTGGCCGTCCGGCTGCCGGAGGAGAACGCCCGGCTGATCTCGGCGCTCACGGCGGTGCTCGCCGAGCACGGCATGCCCGTGCCCGAGCCCATGCTGAAGGCCCGCGCGTGAGAGACGGCCGTTCCGTTCTCGTGGTCGCCTACGACTTTCCGCCGCACGCGGCGATTGGCACCATGCGAACGCTCCGCCTCGTGCGTCACCTCGTGCGGGAGGGTTGGCAGGTCAGCGTGCTGACGGGAGATCCGCGCACCTACCTGCCGTCCACGCCGGTCGACGAGGGGCTGCTGGAACGCGTGCCGGACTCGGTGGAGGTCATCCGGGCATCGGCGATGCGAAGCGCCCGCGGCACGAGCAGCCCGCGTCGTGAATCGAGCGAGCCCAAGCCGGTGTCCGCGGCCACGCCGCGCAGGCGCCGCTGGCCCGCGGCCATCGTGCGGGCAAAGGCGTATGTGGACGCGGCCATGGCGATTCCCGATCGCGAAGCCGCGTGGTGGCTGCCGGCCGTGCGCGCCGGGCTCCGGCACTGTCGCACGCATCGCCCTGATCTGATCTTTTCGTCGGCGCCGCCCTGGACCGGGCAGCTCGTGGCCGCGGCGATCGCGGCGCGCGTGAAGGCGCCCTGGGTGGCCGACTTCCGCGATCCATGGGCCCGCCTGCCATGGCGCGAGAACCGCCCCTGGACGACCCGCACCGCCGCGCAGTGGTTCGAAGACCGGACCGTGCGGCAGGCGGCAGCCGTCGTGTTCACGACCCGCGGCATCCTCGACCAGGTGTCGGCGCATCACGACCCCGCGCTGGCGTCGAAGTACTACGTGGTGCCGAATGGCTGCGAGGTCGACGAGTTCGAAGCGATCCGTGGCTGCCGGCCTTCAGGCCGGCCCCAGGATTCGGATCCCTTCGTCCTCCTGCACGCCGGCTCGCTCTATGGGGGCCGCGATCCGCGGCCGCTGTTGCGAGCCATCGCGGCCGCCATTCGCTCCGGCAGCGTCGATCCGAGGACCTTCAGGCTGCGGCTGCTGGGCACGATGGCCCTCGACGGCGTGAACCTTTCGGCGACGTGCGCGGAGCTGGGACTCCGCGACGTCGTGCAGATGGTGCCGCGGATTCCGCGGCGCGATTCGCTGGTCGAGATGATGGCGGCTTCGGCGCTCCTGCTCGTCCAGCCCGGCCATCCGTTGTCGATCCCGGCGAAGGCCTATGAATACCTGGCCACCGGCCGCCCGATCCTCGCCATCGCCGACGCCGGCGAGACCGCCAACCTGATCAAGAACAGCGGCGCGGGTCTGGTAGTGTCTGGAGAGGACGAAGCGCAGATGGCCCTGGCGCTGGGACAGCTCGTGCAGGGCACGGCCCCCGTCCGGCGCGCCGACCCGATGTGGTTCGACGGCGAACGGCGCGCCGCTGAAGTGGCCGGGGTGTTCGAGGCGGTCGTCGCCGCGCGGATGCCCGGCCTCGGTTCGAGCGACGCAGCAGGCTCCGTGGAGGTCGCGCGCCGTGCCTAATTTCACGATCTTCTGGATCGTCACCTACGTCGGCGGGATCGTCTTGTCCTTCGTCAACCCGCTGTTCGGCCTGCTCACGTATCTGTTCGAGTACTACCTGCGCCCGAAGCTTCACTGGTGGGGCGATTCGGAGCTGCCCGACTGGCGCTGGAATCTGATCGTGGGCACCGTCGTGACGGTGACGTTCCTCATCCGCCGTGGCAGCCTGCCGTCGATACCGAAGTTGAACAACCCAGCCCTGCGCTGGTTCGTCGCCCTGGCGCTCAGCATGGTCGTCGTGACGACGTGGGCGGTCGACTACGACAAGAGCTGGGAGGAGACCACCGCGTTTCTCAAGCTGGTGCTCCTGTATGGATTGATCGTCGGCATCATCCGGACGAAGGGGATGTTCGACGCATTCATGGCCGTCCACGTGGCCGGCGCGGGATGGTGGGGGTGGACCGCCTATATCGACCCGAAACGCATCTCTGGCCGCCTTCAGAACGTCGGGTCGAGCGACACGCTCAACGACAACACCGCCGCCGCGCACCTCCTGACGGTCTTGCCGATCCTGTGTGTGTACGCGCTGACATCCAAAGACAAACGGCTGCGTATCCTGGCGCTGGTCACCGCACCGTTCATCGTCAACACCTTCATTCTCTGCAACAGTCGTGGCGCCACGGTCGGTCTCGTCGCCGGCCTGGTTGCCGCGATCATCCTGGCCCGCCCCGGCCATCGCATCCGGATGCTCGGCGCCGGCGCAGCCATCGGAGTCCTGTTCTTCGCGCTTGCCGACCAGACCTTCGTCGACCGGCAGAAGACCATCAACGACGAAGACGCGGGCGCTGAACGCATCGAGACATGGCAAGGCGCCCGTCGATTGCTGCAGGATCATCCATTGGGTGTCGGCGGCGGCGGCTTCGAGTACTTGAGTCCGGTCTACATCCCCGAGGTCATCGCCGCGCACGACGGCGAACGGCGCTCGGTTCACAACACCTGGCTCCTGCTCGCTACCGAATGGGGCATTCAGGGTTTCGTTCTGTTCGTGTTCTTCATCGGATCGACCATAGTGCTGTGCCACAAGGTCAGAAGGCTCGCAAGAGGTGATACTGATTTCTTCTACCGGAGTCTGGCCATCCAAGTCGGGCTGATCAGCACGCTGACGGCGGCCACCTTCTCCAACCGGTTCCTCGGCGAGTCGATCTACTGGATGTGCGGCCTGGCGTTCGCCTTGTATCGCGTCTCGGCCAAGGAGTTCGCCGCCGAGGCCGTGGCGCCCGCGTCCGAGCCGGCCCACGCGACGTTCCGGCCGGCGGCGACGGCCGCGAGCTGAGGCGCAGGATTCATCATGTGTGGTATCGCCGGCATTGCCGGAGAACAGTTCCAAGCCAACTGGGCCGACCTGGTCGAGCGAATGACCAGCGTCCAGCGCCATCGCGGCCCCGATGACGCCGGCCGCCATGTCGAGACCGGGGTGGCGCTCGGACACCGGCGGCTGTCGATCATCGACCTGAGCGCGGCCGGCCACCAGCCGATGACCAACGAAGACGGCACCTGGTGGCTGACCTACAACGGCGAGATCTACAACCATCGCGAAGTCCGGCAGGAGCTCATCGCGAAGGGCCACCGGTATCACAGCGAGACGGACAGCGAGACGATCATTCACGCCTTCGAAGAGTGGGGCCCGAAGGCCGTCGATCGGTTTCGCGGGATGTTTGCGTTCGGTCTCTGGGACCGCAAGGCGCGACGGCTGTGGCTGGTGCGCGATCGTCTCGGCGTCAAGCCGCTGTATTACGCCGTCGTCAACGGCACGATCGTTTTCGCGTCCGAGATCAAGGCACTCTTCGAGTCCGGCCTGATCAGCCCGGCGCTCGATCCGCGGGCGTTGCCGGAGTACCTGACCTTCGGCTACGTCTCGGGCGAGCGGACGATGTTTGCCGGCGTCAAGCGGCTGCTGCCAGGCTGCTACCTGACGTTCGAGCGTGGGCAGGTCGCCACCACCCAGTACTGGGACGTGGAGTTCGCGCCGGCTCCTGGCCGGGCCCGTTCGGAAGAGGAGCTCACCGAACAGCTCACGTCGCTGCTCGACGAGTCGGTCCGCATGCGCTTGATGAGCGACGTGCCGCTGGGCGTGTTTCTCAGCGGGGGGCTCGACTCGAGCGCGATCGCCGCCATCACGGCCAAGCACGTCAGCGGCCGGCTCAATACGTTCTCGGTCGGATTCGAGAAGCAGTACTACTCGGAGCTGCCGCACGCGCGCGTGGTGGCCCAGCACATCGGCGCCGATCACCACGAGGTCATCCTCACCGCGGACGATTTCATCAACTCGCTCCCGCGGATGATCTGGCACGAGGACGAGCCGATCTGGGGTCCGCCGAGCGTGGCGCTCCATGCCGTCGCCGAGCTCGCCGGCCACACCGCCAAGGTGGTCCTCACGGGAGAGGGGAGCGACGAGCTCTTTGCCGGCTACGACCGCTACTGGATGACGGCGTGGAACGACCGTTTTGCCGGCGTCTACGGCGCGGTGCCGGCGTTCGCGCGGAAGGCGATCCGCCGCCTGCTCCTCGACGGCCCGTTGCCGGAACGCGCCCGGCGCGCCTTGGGTCACACGCCGATCGGGCGCGACAACACCCCCGAGTCGCTGGTGTTCGACAACTGGTTCGGCGTGTTCAATCCTGACATGCAGCGACAGATCGGAACGCCGGGCCTGATCGACATGCTCGCGGGCACCGACGTGTACGACGGGCACAGACGCGAGTTCTCGCACGGCGCCAACGCCCACGTCGTCGATCGCATGCTGCGCACCGACGTCAAGAACAGCCTGGTCGAACTGCTCATGAAGCAGGATCAGATGAGCATGGCGGCCTCGATCGAGAGCCGCGTGCCGTTCCTCGACTACCAGCTCGTCGAATTCGCCGCCTCGATCCCGGCGTCGCTCAAGATTCGCAGTCACACCGGCAAGCACCTGCTCAAGCGCTCGCTCGCGGGCCTGCTGCCCGACAGCATCATCAACCGTCCGAAGGAAGGGTTTCCGGTGCCGTTCGACTCCTGGCTGCGCGAGCGCTTCCTCGGCCAGATTGGCGCGGTGCTGCTCGCCGACGACGCGTTCACCGCGTCCTGGATCAAGCCGGAGGTCACCCGAGGCTTGATCAACGCGCACGCGGCCGGGCGCGCCAACGCCACGCGCCAGATCTGGAACCTGTTCAGCCTCGAGCTGTGGGCCCGCGTGTTTCTCGGTGGACAACGCTGGTGGGTGGAGTCCCCACGTGAGGCGTGGAGCGAGGCAGTCCGGCCCGAAACCGCCCGGCGCGCCATCGCCGTATGAAGGTCACGCCGGCCGACATCGTCGCCGTCCAGGACAAACGGATGGTGGTCGATTGGTTCCTGCTCCTCAAGGCATCCCCCTACTTCGCCGCGCCGCTGATTCGCCTCGGTTTCTCGGCCAACGCCGTCACCGTTCTTTGGGGACTGCTCAACGTGGGCGGCGCGTTTCTCGTCTATCGCGCCATCCTGGGCAGCCTGTGGCTCGTTCCTGTCGTGGTGTTGACCTTCGTCGTCTCTGAGATCCTCGACACGTCTGACGGTGAGATCGCGCGCTTCAAGAAGACCGCCAGCCCGATCGGCGGGAAGCTCCTCGATGGGATCGCGCACAAGGCGACGGAATTCTCGCTGCTCGCGGCGTATGCGTGCGGCGCGGCCGCGATTACGCAGTCGGCCGCGGCGTTGCCGATTGGCGTGGGGCTCCTTGCCGGCGAGGCGATGTTGACCTACTGCTACGAGCGCCGCCTCCTCATCATCCGCGTACACATGCAGAGCACCGAGAAGGCTGGAGGTGGCCAGACGCGAGGCACCTACGAAACCGGCACACCCTGGATGGCGCTGTCGTGGCGCGACAAGGTCAAGACCGTCGTAGGCCTCTTCAGCTACAAGTTCGCGTATGCGGCCATCGCCCTCGCCTGGTGGCAGCCGTACGTCTTTCTTTGGACTCTCGCCGCTCTGGCCGCCTACAAGCACGCCAGCTGGTTCCGGCTGATCGTCAGCACGGTGCGGTCGGCCCAACGGGCGCTCAGCGCCTAGCGGCCTCCTCGCGCATGTCGATTGGTTCGCAATGGAGGCGGATTACCGCCAAGCCCGCGGTTGAACTGGCCAGCCGTGTCGGCGCAATGGTTCGCGACCGTCTCGAGCGGATCGAGTACTCACGCGGCAGGCTGAGCCCCGGCGACCGTCTGGCGAAGGCACTCGGTACGGCCGCGGTGGACCCCGAGGCGCTGCTGCGCGCGCGCCGCGCGCGCCGGCCAGGATTCTTTCCCTCGCTCGGCCAGCGTGAGGGCATCCGGCAGTTGATGGCGGAGCACTATCGCGACGAGGTGGAAGACACGCGACGCTGGGCCGCTCGCGCGCTCGCTCACGAGTTTCACTTCTTCGGCCGCGCTCACCAGTACGGGACGGACATTCCCTGGCAGCAGGATCCGGTGTCCCGACGCCCGTGGCCGGCGGTGTTTGCCACACAGGTCCTGGCTGGCGGCGAGGGCGCGTGCGGCGACGTGAAGGACGTGTGGGAGCTCAGTCGCCAGCACTATCTCGTGGATCTGGGGAAGTCGTACTTTCTCGACGGTACCCCGGCGCACGCCGCGGAGATCCGGCGGCTGGTGCGAAGCTGGATCAGCGGCAATCCGTACGCGACCGGCGTGAACTGGGCGGGCCCGCTCGAGCCTGCCTACCGCACCTTCTCATGGCTGTGGGCCTACGAGCTCACGATCGACGATCCCGAGTTCAGCGCCGCCGATCATGCGGTGTGGATGCAGGGGTTCCTCGACAACGGGCGCTTTCTGCACCGGCGGCTCGAGCTCTACGCCAGCCCGTTCAATCACCTGATTGGCGAGGCGACGGCACTGTTCCTCCTCGGCACGATGTTTCCCGAGTTCGGCGAGGCCGGTGCGTGGCGCCGTCGCGGTCGGCGAATCCTCGAGTCGCGTTTGTCGCAGCAGTTCTATGCCGACGGCGGCACGGTCGAGCAGGCCACTCTCTATCACCACGCCACGCTGGGCTTCTACACGCTGGCGGCACTGGTCGGCCGCGCCAACGGCGAAGAGCTGTCGCCGTTGGTGTGGCGCGCCATCGAGCGGGCGATCGAATTCTCGATGCGCCTGGTGCAGCCGGACGGCAGTCTGCCGGCCATCGGCGACACCGACGACGCGCGGCCGATTCAGCTCGAGCGCAAGCCCTTCTTCGACTTCCGCGCCTATCAGGCGGTCGGGGCGGTGCTCTTCAACCGTCCTGATTTCAAGGCCGTGGCGGGCCGGTTTCACGAGGATGCGTTGTGGCTGCTTGGGGTCGAGGGGCGTGAACGATTCGATCGCCTCGAGGCCGCCTTTCCCGAGCAGCGATCGGCGGCGCTCGAGGACAGCGGCTACTACGTGTGCAGGAGCGACTGGACGCGCGATGCCGACTACGTCTGCTTCGATTGCGGGGAGCAGGCCGGCGGGCTCCGGTCCGACGACGTGGCGAGCGCGGCGCACGGCCACGCCGACTGCCTCTCGGTCGTCGTGTTCCTCCGGGGGCGGCCGGTCCTCGTGGACTCCGGATTCTTCACCTACAACGGCGAGCCGTCGTGGGAGCGGCACTTCCGCGAGACGGCCGCGCACAACACCGCCCGTGTCGACGGCCGCGATCAGGCCACGCACTTGACGAAGATGGCGTGGACGCACGTGCCGCGGCCGCACATCGAGTACGTGGCGGACCTCGACGACGCCTGCTTCATCGGCAGCCATGACGGTTTTCTTGCCGCGACCGGCATTCGTCATCGGCGCTTCGTCTGGTATCGCCGCGACGGTGGCTACGTCGTGCTCTTCGACGACTTCGACGGACCAGGGAGCCACGCACTGGATCTCGACTTCCACTTCGCCCCCGTCGACCTCACGCTCGGTGACGGTGCCTTGAAGGCCGGTGACCTGGCGCGGATGCACTGGACCTCCTCGTTCCCGACCACCGCGACTGTCGCCTGTGGCGGGGCCGCGCCGAGTGGCGGATGGGTGGCGCCAAGCCTCGGCGTGCGCGTCGCGGCGCCAGCCGTGACGCTGAGCGGCCGCTCGGAGGGGGCGGGGGCCGCGGTGCTGACGGTGCTCGCGCCCTGCGAATATCGCGTGGCGCGTCCGTCCGGCGAAACGGCCGGTCTGGCGTTCGTGATCGAGGGAACGGGCTGGATCGACGAGATCGCGGCGGTACCATCGGACGGCGGCCGATCGGCGGGTGGCGTGACGCTGACGCGGCGCCGGGATGGCGCGGCGATCCAGCGGCTGCATATCCAGGGTACTCAACGGCCGGAGCCCCATCGGTGAACCACTCGAACGGCGTCAAGATTCTGCAGATCACGTCGTATCCTCCGCCGCGGGCCGGCTGGGGGGTACGGGTCGAATTCCTCAAGAAACGGCTGGAGGCCGAAGACCACGTCTGCACGGTGCTCAACATCGGCCGCAGCCGCACCATTCCCAGCCCCGAATACGAGACCGTGATGGGCGGCCTCGACTATCTGGTCAAGGTCTGGCGGTTCTCGCGCCGGGGGTTCGTCGTGCACATGCACGTCAACGGCGAGGCTGAGGTCGGGTTCATCCTGGCCCTGGTGGCCGAGGTGATCAATCTGGCCTGGGGAAAGCGCTGCTTTCTCACCTTCCACGCGGGCATCGATCAGGAGTATTTTCCCCGGCCGAAGTCCCCGTGGCTGCTCCCCATGTACTGGGTGCTGTTCGGCATTCCGAGGCGCATCATCTGCAACAGCAACGCCGTGAAGGAAAAGATCGTCGAATACGGCGTCCCCCCCGAGAAGATCGTGCCGATTCCGGCCTTCAGTACTCAGTACATCGACCGGGTCTCGACCCCCCTTCCGCCTGCCGTCGCGGACTTCTTCGCCAGGTTTCCGAAGGTGGTGCTGACCTACATTCGCATCCGGCCCGGGTTCTATCTCGATACTATGATCGACGGCTTCGCCACCGTCGCGGCGGCCGATCCCGAGGCGGGGCTGGCCGTCATCGGACTGTCAGGAGATGTGAACGAGGACCTGCTGGCGGCGTTCCACGAACGGATCGCCGGTCATGGGCTCGGCGACAGGATCTGCTTGATCGACGATCTCACGCACGACGAGTTCCTCGAGGCCGTATCGAGATCCGCGCTGTGTCTCCGCACGCCGACGACCGACGGCGTCTCCTCATCCGTGCTCGAGTCACTTGCGCTGGGCGTGCCGGTCGTCGGCTCCGAGAACGGCTCCCGCCCGGCAGGCGTGATTACCTACGCCGCCACCGATGCCTCCGATATGGCGGCGAAGACGCTCCATGTGCTGCGCTCGCGAGAGGCGGTTGTCGCGGCGATGCCGCGCCCCGAACTGCGGGACACGCTGGCCGACGAGGTCGCGGTGCTGACGTCATGAGTGCGCCCTCGGCCCACGAGCGACGGCGCCTGTCGCCATACCAGCGTTTCTGCGAGAGCGTGCTGATGCCGCTGTCGGACCTGGCGCTCGGCTATCGGGTCTCGGCTCGGGTGCGCGAGCTCCGCGCATTCCAATGGCAGCCGCTCGACGAGATCGAGCGCTATCGGTCGGCGCGTGTGCAGGCACTCGTGCAGCTGGCGGCTACGCGGGTCCCGTTCTACCGGGATTTCTTCCAACAGTCCGGTCTCGAGCCGTCGTCGATCCGCTCGGCCGCCGATCTGGCGCGGCTGCCCGTCGTCGGCAAGGCCGAGTTGCGCGAGCAGCCTGAACGCCTGATGGTCGAGGGCTACCGGGGTTCGACGACACCGATGAAGTCGAGTGGTTCCACCGGGACGCAGACGACGGTCTATCTCGACAAGACGTGCGACACCGAGGTGTTCGCGACGCAACTCCTGTATCTGGAGTGGGGCGGGTTCGCGATGGGGAAGCCGCACCTCCAGACCGGGATGTCGCTCCACCGCGGCTTCGTGCGGTCGGTCAAGGATCTGTTGTTCGGCTGCACCTACATGAGCGGGTTCGATCTGACCGACGACAAGATCGAGACGGCGCTCGGCACGATCGAGCGCCGCGGCATCCGCATGATCATGGGGTACGCCTCGAGCCTCTACGTGATCGCCCGCTATCTGCAGCGGAAGGGCCGCCGATTGCAGCTGCAGTCCGCCTACACCTGGGGCGACTCGCTGTTTCCGCACTACCGCGAACTGATCGAGGCCACCATCGGCTGCCGCGTCACCGACTGCTACGGTCTCGGCGAGGGCCTGCAGTGCGCGGCGCAGTGCGAGGAGTACGACGCACTGCACGAACACATGCACGGCGTGGTCGTGGAGATCGTGGACCAGCGCGGTGCGCCGGTTCCTGACGGGCAGTTGGGCCGCGTCGTGGTCACGCGCCTGGAACCCGGCCCGATGCCGCTGATTCGCTACGACACCGGCGACGCCGCGTCGTTCGTTGGCGGCGCCTGCGCCTGCGGCCGCCAGCTGCGGCGCGTGTCACGTGTTCAGGGGCGATCCACCGACATCGTCACGACGCCCGGCGGCGATCGTCTGATCGTTCACGTCTTCACGCAGATCTTCGAGATGATTCCGGCGATCCGGCAGTTCCAGGTGCGGCAGACCGAGCCCGCGTCGATCCGGATCCTCTACGTGCCCGCCGAGGGTTTCACGCCCGTCATTCTCGACGATGTCCGTGCGGAGATCGGGCGCCACTGCACGCAGCCGCCGCGGATCGATTTCGAGCCGGTGAGGGACATCCCGCTCGAACAGTCGAACAAACGCCGCTTTGTGATCTCGACGGTGCCGTTCTAGCGCCGCTTCAAACGACTGACGATCGGCCGCGCCAGGATGGTGGCCAGCATCGACGGGGCGTACTCGGCACCGTGGCGAAGCACGTAGCCGTAGCTTTGCCGCCGGTTGCGTGAGACCAGCTCCGCGTACTCTCGCTCGTACTGTTCGTCGGAGGGCGGATCGGCCAGCAGCGACGAGAGCCGCGCCAGTTCGTCGCGCCACGCGGCCGCGGCGTTCTCGTCGAGCGGTACTGGTTGGAACTCTTCGGACATGGACACGAAGCGTGCGTCGATGTCGCTGACCCCCGAAGGCGCAACGGCGATGCGCAGGACCAGGCCTGTCTTCAACGCCGGATCCCACAGCATGTCGAACGCGAAATTGCCCAGACTGTAGGCGATGGCTCCATGCCGGTAGGTTTCGATTCCTTGGAACACGTGCGGATGGTGGCCCAACACGAGGTGGGCGCCGGCATCGATCGCTGTCCGCCCGAGTGAGCGCATACGGCTATTGGGGTAACGAATGAATTCCTCGCCCCAATGCATCGAGCAGACGACGACGTCGGCCTGCGCGCGGGCGCGCGCGACCTCGCCGGCGATGTCGCAGTCTGGGCCGAACGCGTAGAGCGGAGTCCCTTCGAAGTACTTGTCCGGCTCGAAGGCGAAGCCGAGCAGCGCGACGCGCAGCCCGCGGCGTTCGAGGATCACCGGCACCGTGGCCGGTTCGTGCGGCTGCCGCAGGCCAACCACGCCCACGCCCTGCTGATTGAGCGCAGCGACCGTGGCGCCGAACGCGCCGGCACCGTGCTGCAGGATGTGGTTGTTCGCGATGTTGACCGCGGCGAACCCAGCCCGTTTCAGCCGCATCGCCCCGTCGGCCGGTCCGCGCATCTCGAGCGACCGGATGTCTCGCGGCCGAAGGCCGTCGTTGCCGAGCGGCGTTTCCAGATTGCCGAAGACCAGATCGGCGCCGGCAAACAGCGGTGCGCTGTGCTCGAACGGATAGAGCGGCCGGCCGCTGCCGGTTTTCGCCAGGCGTGCCGCGACGCCGCGACCCACGCACATCGGATGATCGCCGAGGCTGACGTCGCCAACCGCCGCGATGGTCACGGTCCCGGAGTCGGACGCCATCACTGGCCGCGCCGTTGCCGGAGGCGCTCGTAAATCTCGATGACTTTGCGGGCGTTGCTGTCCCAGTTGAGGTCGCGCTCGACCTTGGCGCGTGCCGCCTCGCCGAGGCGCCGCCGGAGTCCGTCGTCGCCGGCGACGCGGTCGAAGGCCTGGGCCAGGGCCGCGGGGTTCTTCGCTTCGAACAACACGCCGTCCACGCCGTCGACGAGAATCTCTTCCAGGTTGGGCATCCGCGGCGCGACCACCGGTTTGCCCGCGGCCATGTACTCGATCACCTTCATGGGCGACGCGTGCGACCGGTGTTCCGCCGGCAGCGCCGTGATGTCCATCGCCGAGACGTAACCGGCGACGTCGGCATGAGCGACGCGGCCGGCGAAGATGACGTGGCCATCGAGGTTCTTCGCCCGCGCCAGGTCCTTGAGCGGTTCGCGCATCTCCCCGTCGCCAACGATCAAGAGGCGCACGCGGGAGCTGTCCCGCATCTGGGCGATGGCCTCCACCAGCAGGTCCAGCCCATGCCACTTCCAGAGCGTACCGACGAACCCGACCACGACGTGTCCGTCGAGGCCCAGGCGCTGCCGCACGGCGGCGCCGGCGGCGGGGTCTGGCACGAAGTGCCGGTGGTCCACGCCGTTCGACATCACGACCGCACTCGCGCCCGGAGCCACGACGTTCAGCTCGTGTTTCAACGGGGTGGAGACGGTGATGTTTTCGTCGGCGTGATCGAAGATCCAGCGCTCGACGCGGGCCAGGCTGGCGGGGAAGCTCACCGGCTCGTACCGCATCAGGCTGGGCGCCGAATAGACGCAGTTGACTTCGAGGATCAGGGGAACGCCGCTGCGCCGGGCCGCCAGCACCGTCCCGAAGTCGTACTTCGCGTGTCGCTTGTAGACGAAGTCAGGTCGGAACGCCGCGATCCGCCGGCGCATGGGGAGATAGGTGCCTCCGCTGGTCACGAGCTGGGCCATCTCGAACGCGCCGGCCGGCATCGCTCGTCGAACTTTCGAAATCAGGCTCGGCCGTTGCGTCTGACTGCGCGACGAGGTCACCGCGATGCCCGCCATCTCGACTTCATGGCCGAGGCGCTGCAACGCTTTGACCATCTCGATGATGTGGATCCCCTCGGCACCGTCCCCGAGTGTCCTGTGCTGATAGAGGATGCGCAAGCGGTCTCTCTATTGTATTCGTCCGTCCGGGCCGATCACTGTGTCGGTATACTGCGTACCGGTTGGCCTCGGCGCGCCGGCCATTGAGGTACTGCGAAGGATGATGCAGCGATGACGGTGGATTCGGCCCGCGTGGCCGGGGCGGTCCTGGACACCAGCCGGCGGTCTGCGTATGCGGCGATGCTGCGCGAGGACGGGCACGACAACCTCGACGGCTATCTGCACGAAGCGGCGCATCTCTTCGAGGGTGTGCCCCTCGAAGGCCGGACGCTCCTCGAGATCGGCAGCGGCAAGGGACTGATGACCATGTATGCGGCGATGCAAGGCGCCTCGCGCGTCGTCAGCATGGAGCCCGAGATGATCGGTTCACGCTCCGGCATGATTTCGGAGCAGGAGCAGCGCCTCGCGAAGCTTGGCATCCAGTCGGTCGAATTCCTGACCGCCGACTTCAACGCCTGGGAGCCGCAGGGACGCACCTTCGACATCGTGATGTGCCGCGCCGCCATCAACCATCTTCACGCCTCCGATCAGCACGCGCTGCACCACGCCCCGACCTATCAGGGGTATCTCGAGGTCGTGCGCCGGATGCTGCGCGTGACGGCGCCTGGCGGCGCGGTGCTCATCACCGACGCCTGCCGCTACGCGTTCTTCACGGCGACCCGGAACCTCGGCATCCGCCGCCCGTGGGACCGGTCGAGGACCGGCATCGACTGGCGGCACCATCAGAACCCGCAGACGTGGGCCCGCATCTTCCGCGAGGCCGGGTTTTCGACCGTCGACGTGCGCTATCCGCTGCCGTACCGGCTGCGGAAGTATCGGGGTCTCGTCGACACGGCGGCGGCCAACTTCTTCCTCCTGGGCAGTTTCATCCTCCGCGCCCGGCGGTAGTGCAGGTGCTCAAGAATTCTTGCCCCGGCGCCGACAAGTAGGGGAGAGCAATCCGGGCCCGTGGCGGGCGAAGGTGTAGCAATTACCCGGATGTGTAAGAGCCCGAGGCAATTGTGTAAGGTGTCCTTCGGGGAAATTCGCCAACTGCCGTGACGAAATGCGCGGCGAGCGGAACTCTGCTTCGGCACGTCGGTTGCGTAACGGTTGAGTGTACCCAGGCATTTGTCTTCACAGTCCAGGGATTTCCTAGTCCTCGACTGAATAGGCGTGTCCGGGAAGATCGCGGTGGGTCCGGCAAAGTTGAGAACTGTCTATGTCTTTTAGCAAGCGAACGGTCTGTCTCATTCTCCTCACGGCATTCATCGCCGCGGTTGCGCCGCTGCAGAATGCAAAGGTTTCCACGGCGGCGTTCGCGCCGCATCCGCGACTGCTCCTGTCGGCCGGCGAGCTGCCCGCGCTCCGGACCAAGCTCGCGGGGCCGTTGAAGGCGGACTTCCAGGAGTTCGTGAGCTATCTCGATAGCAGCCTCTCGGCGGCGGCTGGCGACTCCGAGTACTACTACTTCATGCGCGACTACGCGTTCCTGTACGCGGTCGGCAACGTCTCGGGCATTTCGTACGGCAATTCCGCGGCGAACTACGGGGCCAAGGCGCTGGAGCTGCTGCGGAAGATCTCCGCGGCTGGCACCACGGGCGACCCGGCGATCCAGACGATGGCAGAGACCTACGACTGGATCTATCCGCTGTTGAGCAGCGGCGACAAGCAGGCGGTGGTCGTGGCGTTGAAGGCCGCGGCGTTTGCGCCGGGGGGGCCGGGCGGCGGCAAGAGCGCCTTCCACCACCGCGAGGTCAAGGATCGCCTCAACTACATCCTGGCCGGAATGGCCTACGCCGGCGACGGCATCGACGATGCCGATGCCGCGACTCGTGTCGGCAGCTATTCGACGCTCGTGAGCAGCGACACCGGCGTCCAGCCCGCGCGCAACTTCATCGCCGGCTCGGAGGGCGGCGTCAGCGTCGGTCAGTCGTATGCCGTCAACGGCACCGGCGGCGACGGCCTGGTCATGACCGAGATGCAGTTCACCGAGGCGTGGAGAACCGCGAATGGCCAGAGCCAGTCGGCGGCCTTCACCGGCGAGAACTCGTTCCGCTACTACCCTCAGTGGATGGCCTACGCGCTGACCCCGTACAAGACGGCGAGCGGCGATACGATTCTCTACTCCGGCCACTTCATGGACCGCGGGACCACCGCGTGGGGCTTCGCTGAGATGTCCATGATTCTTGCGTCGGCGCGGCTGTACAAGACCATCGACCCGTCGATGGCGAGCCTCGCCCAGTGGATGATGGACGCCGGCGGCGCGGGCGGGGTGAACAACAGCGGCGTCACCGGCAAGCGCAAGGCCGTCATTTCCAACTTCATCTTCAACCCGGGTGGTGTTACGGCGCAGTCGCCGGAGCAGCTCGGTCTGCCACTGTCCAAGCTGTTCAAGGGCACGGGCTGGGCCTCGATGCGGACCTCGTGGTCCGATCCCAACGCGACGCTCGTGACGTTCACGGCGAGCCCCTTCACGAGGTGGCCGGCGTACGCGAACTCGAACCACGGCAGCTTCTCGATCGATCGCGGCGGGCCGCTGGCGATTCACGCCGGCCGCGGCGTGCACCACGATTTCTCCGACCAGACCCGCGCCTACAACACCATGATCTTCCCCGACCCCAACGAGCCGGTCGGCAGCTGGCCACAGTACTGGGACATGGGCGGCCAGCGGTCGCTGTTCACGGTGCCGTCGGCCCTCTCACAGTACGTGAAGGGTTCGGAGTGGGACATCGGCGGCATCAAGGGCGCGGATCTCTACGACGGCTCGGCGGCGCACGACTACGACTACGTCACCAGCAACCTGACGCGTGCCTACAACGGACCCGCGAACGGCGAGCAGTACAACACCGCCAAGCTGCGGCTGTTCACGCGGCAGATGGTGTACTTCCGGCGGACGAGCGCCAACGGCCCCGACCAGGTGGTGGTGTTCGATCGCACGGAAACCAACGGCCTGCAGTTCGACAAGCGGTGGCAGTTCCATCCGCCCGGACGTGACGACGGTGCGCGATCGTTCGTGATCTCCGGTGCGTCGAGCGTGACCGCTGGCCCCTCGCGGAGCGGATCCACCGAAGGCAAGAAGACCTATACGCAGCCTGACCTCGTGACCATCACGAACAACGTCGCGCCGAACAACGGCCGGTTGTTCTGGAAGCCGCTGCTGCCGGCCAACCGCATCATCGTGGAAGTGGGCGGACCGAACAGCTCCGGGGCCTACTCGAACGCCACGAGCCACGAGTACGAGAGCGCCTACGGCAAGCAGGACATCAACTCCGGCAACTACGGTTCGTCGCTCTCGCAGTGGGTGGGTCAGTACACGCTGGAGCTGCAGCCGGCGGCCAAGACCAACACCTACGACGTGTTCCTCAACGTGCTCGAGGCCACCACGCCGGCGCAGGGGGCGATCTCGACGACCTCCCTCGTCAACGGCGCCAAGACCGTGGGCGCGTCGATTGGCTCGCGGATGGTGATCTTCAACCGGACCGAGGGCTACGTCAGCTCCGACACGATCACCGTGCCGACCGGGGGGACCTACAGGATCCTGTTCTGCGACCTGCAGCCCGGCATGGTCTACTCGGTGAACGGCACGAACGTGACGGCTAATTCGGCGGGAGCCGCCTATACGACGGCGACGCTCGCGGCCAACTCGAGCTTGCAGATCACCGCCACCGGCAGCGTCGTCAATCTGGCGCCGGCGGCGCCGACGGGCGTGCGTATCGTCACACGCTAGTCCATCTCTACCGGTAGGGGCTCCGGGAGGGCGACCTTTGTCTCACCTGACAAGGAACCCTGAGCCTCTACCGGTAGCCGTTTTTTCACCCCTTCGCGATTTCCCCGTAATTTGAGCCGCCAGGACTGGATGCCCCTGGCGGTATTCTTGCCCTTGGACTTCACGCATCCATGACCGCGATTCTCGGAGTGTCGGCGTTCTACCACGACTCGGCGGCCGCGCTGATCGTGGACGGCAAGATCGTCGCGGCAGCGCAGGAAGAGCGCTTCACCCGGAAGAAGCACGACTACAACTTTCCGCACGAGGCGATTGCCTACTGCCTGCGCGAAGCCGGGCTTTCGCCCGAGGACCTCGACTACGTCGGGTTCTACGACAAGCCGCTGCTCAAGTTCGAGCGGCTGCTCGAGACCTACCTGGCCTACGCGCCGCAGGGGTTCGCGTCGTTCCTGCAGGCGATGCCGCTGTGGCTGAAACAGAAGCTATATCTGCCACGCGAGCTGCGCAAGGGGCTGCAGGGGAAATATCAGAAGCGCTTCGTCTTCACCGAACATCACGAGTCGCACGCCGCGAGCGCGTTCTTTCCGTCGCCGTTCGACGAGGCCGCGATCCTCACCCTGGACGGCGTCGGCGAGTGGGCCACGGCCAGTTACGGCATCGGCCGCGGCAACCGGCTGCAGCTGCTCGGCGAGATGCGCTTTCCGCATTCGCTCGGCCTGCTCTATTCGGCCTTCACCTACTTCACCGGGTTCAAGGTCAACTCCGGTGAATACAAGCTGATGGGCCTGGCGCCGTACGGGCGGCCCCGCTATGCCGACGCCATCCGGAAGCACCTGATCGATCTGAAGGACGACGGATCGTTCCGGATGGACATGTCGTATTTCAACTACTGCCAGGGCCTGACGATGACGTCGTCGAAATTCGACACGCTCTTCGACGGTCCGCCTCGGCGGCCCGAGTCGCCGGTCACCGAGCGCGAGATGGACATCGCCGCCTCGATTCAGCAGGTGACCGAAGAGGTCATGCTGCGGTGCGCGCGCCACGTGCAGCGCGAGACCGGCATGAAGCGGCTGTGCCTGGCCGGCGGCGTGGCCCTCAACTGCGTCGGCAACGGCAAGATCCTCCGTGACGGTCCGTTCGAGGACATCTGGATCCAGCCGGCGGCGGGTGATGCCGGCGGCGCGCTCGGCGTCGCGTCGTTCATCTGGTACCAGCTGCTCGACCAGCCGCGCGACGTGGCCTCCACCGATCGGCAGACCGGCTCGCTCCTCGGCCCGAAATACTCGGACGACGACATCCGCACCTACCTCGACTCGATCGGCGCGTCCTATCACCAGTGCGCCACCGACGAAGAGCTCTGCGAACGGGTTGCCGATCTGATCGGGAGCGAACGCGTCGTCGGGTGGTTTCAGGGACGCATGGAATTCGGACCGCGCGCGCTCGGCAGCCGCAGCATCATCGGCGATGCCCGCAGCCAGGCGATGCAGTCCACGATGAACCTGAAAATCAAGTTCCGCGAGTCGTTCCGCCCCTTCGCCCCGTCGATCCTGAAGGAACACGTCCACGAGTACTTCCAGATGCGCGCCGAGCAGGACAGCCCGTACATGCTGATCGTCGCGCCGGTCAAGCCGGAGCAGCGCGTGGCCCTGAACGGCCACGAGGTGGATCTCCGCGGCATCGACAAGCTGAAGATGGCGCGCTCCACCATCCCCGCGGTGACCCACGTGGACTATTCGGTGCGAGTGCAGACCGTGGACCGCGAGCGGCACGGCCGGTATTACGATCTGATCCGGCGCTTCGAGGAGAAGACCGGCTGCCCGGTGATCATCAACACCAGTTTCAACGTGCGCGGCGAGCCCATCGTGTGCCGGCCGGCCGAGGCCTACAAGTGCTTCATGGCCACGAACATGGACGCCCTCGTGCTCGAGCGGTTCATCCTCTTGCGGGAGAACCAGCCCAACGCCCGCGCCATCGATCGCGAAGAATACCTGTCGCAGTTCGAGCTCGACTGAGGCGTCACACGTCATGGCACTGATCGAGCTCAAAACCAATCCCACGCCCCGCGACCTCAAGTGGTTCGGGCTGATCCTGCTGGCCTTCCTCGGCTTCGTCGGCGGCATCGTGTGGCTGCGCACCGGATCTCTCGCCGCCCCGCGCGTGCTGTGGGCCATCGGCGCCGCTCTCGCCGCCGTGTATTACGTCGTGCCGCCCCTGCGCAAGCCGATGTTCGTGGGCTGGTCCTATCTTACCTACCCGATCGGCTGGGTCGTGTCGCACGTGCTGCTCGGCGTGCTCTTCTATGGCGTGTTCACGCCCCTCGGCCTGATGATGCGGCTGTTCGGCTACGACCCGATGCGAAAGGCGTTCGACCGCTCCGCCACCACCTACTGGGTGCGGCACGAAGAGTCGACCGACGTCTCCCGCTACTTCCGGCAGGATTGATCATGGACAAGAAGCCGTCGTCGAATGCGTTCGAGGCCCAGGCCGCCGATGCGCCGCGCAATCCTGTGGTGGAACTGCTGGCGTTCGCGCTGAACAACAAGAAGTGGTGGCTGGCGCCGTTGATCGTCGTGCTGCTCGGATTCGGTCTGCTCGTCATCCTCGGCGGAACCGCGGCGGCGCCGTTCATCTACACGCTGTTCTGACGTGAGCAGCGTGCAGCCGGCGTTGTCGCGCCGGAAACGGATCGTCTTCAGTCTGATCCTGCTGGCGTTCGTCTGGCTCATTCTCGACACCGGAGCCTACCTGGCCCTCCGTGTCGTCTCGACGCGCCTGGGGATCTTCTACGGTCTCAAGCCGCCGACCGACGCGGAGCTCGCGGCGTTCACTAAGGCAGGATTCGACCCCGTGCTCGGCTGGGACCTGCGGCCGAGCGTGGCGCACGGCCCGCTCGGCGAAAAGCAGGGCCACCCGTATACGCCGCAGGCGCGATACAAAGTGAAGGCGTTTGGCGATTCGTTTACCGAGGGTGTCCGCGAGCCGAGCAACAGCTTCGAGTATGCCGTCGAAGAACAGACCGGTTGGACGTGCCTGAACTTCGGCGTCAGCGGCTACGGCCCCGATCAGGCGCTGCTCAAGTACCAGCGCAGCACCGTGCCCAGCGAGTACACCCTGCTCGGCATCCTCGACGAGAACATCGGCCGGTCGGTGAACTCGCTGCGCGGCTTCTACACGCTCGAGGAGAGCTTCCGCGCCAAGCCTCGATTCGTGCAACAGCCTGACGGACGAATCGTGCTCGTGCCGAATCCGATTCACAGCGCCGCCGACCTGGTGAAGCTGAAGGATCCTGCGTTCGTCGAAGGGCTGCGGCGCTACGACTACTGGACGCAGTACTACGAGTCGCTGAACGCACCGCGCGAGCTGCGGTGGCCGGCCACGCTGACGATCCTGCCGCACCTGAACTTCTTCGTTCGTCAGGGCTCGCAGCTCCTCCGCTCGACGGTGCGGCCGACCTACGAGAGCGCGCTCTGGCGCTCGCGCTACTACCACTTGTACGAGCCGGGCTCGACCGGCATCGCCGTCCTTGACCACATCGTCGACGAATTCATCACGACTGCACACGATCGCGGCGAGACGCCGGTGGTCCTGGTGTTCGCGGCTCGTGAGACGATGGACATCATGCGGCAGTTCGGGCGCAAGCCGTATCAGACGCTCGTCGACCATCTCAAAGAAAGGCAGGTCGCGTTCATCGACTACGGTGACCTGTTCGTCAACGAGCCGGATCTGCCGCAGTGGTACGTGCCCAACGACGGCCACTTCAACGCCATCGGCAACCGCCACGTGGCCGAGGCGATCGTGCGGACCATCCGGATGCTCGACGCGGGGAAGACGCCGCGATCATGAAGTTCTACGGCCGCGCGGCGCTCGTGGGGGTGGTCTGGAGCTGGCTGGCCAGCGCCGGCACCGAGCTGATGTGGCTGCCGACGGCCATGATCACCGCCCGCCTGCTGACGCCCGAGGACTTCGGCATCACGGCGACGGCGACGTTCTTCATCAGCCTGGCCACGCGTTTGACCCAGTTTGGCTTCAACGCGGCGCTGCTGCGCATGAAGACGGTGGACGACGAGCACGCCAGCTCGATCTTCGTGATGAACGTCGTGATGGGGGCGGCGGCGTGGCTCGTCCTGGCGCTCGCCTCGCCGTTCATCGCCGCCTTCTTTCGCAGCCCGGCCACCGGCCACATCCTGCCGATTGCCGCGCTGAGCTTCCTGGTCGTGCCGTTCGGGACGGTCCCCGCGGCGCTGCTGCTGCGCGACCTTCGGTACAAAGAGCTCACCTACGTCACCTGGATCAACACGCTGACCAGTTCGGCCACGACGATCGGCCTGGCGTGGGCCGGCTTCGGCTTCTGGAGCCTCGTCTACGGTCAACTCGCGGCGGCAATCGTGTCGTCGGTTGCGAAGGCGGCCTATGGACGGTGGCGCCCGCATTTTCGCTTCACGATGCAGGCCGCGCGCGACACGTTTTCCTTCGGCCTGGGGATCTATGCGCTGCGGCTGGTGGAGTACGGCGCGCTCAATCTCGACAGCATGGCCGTCGGGCGCATGATGGGGATGACGTCGCTCGGCTTCTACGACAAGGCGTTCAACTTGATGAGCCGTGTGCTCGACCGGTTGAACCAGAGCGGTCCGGCGATCTCTTTCCGGGTCTTCGCCGCAATACAGGATGAAGAAGAACGCTTTCGCCGCGGATTTCGCAAAGTCACCCTCAGCGCCACGTTGATGGGGTATCCGGCCCTGGCGATGCTCGGGTTCGCGGCGGACCCGCTCTTTCTGGTGCTCTTCGGACCCCAGTGGGTGGTGGCCGCCCGCGCCTTCCAGCTTCTGTGCCTGGCTGGCGCGTTCAAGATGCTCAACGCTTATACGGCCTCGGTCGTCGAAGCGGCCGGGCATGTCTGGGCCGAGGTCTGGCGTCAGGTGGTCTATCTCGCGTTGATCCTCGGCGGGGTCGTGGCGCTGAGGGCGTGGGGCACGACGGGTGCCGCGGTGGCCGTCCTGATTGCCACGCTGGTGATGACCGTGCTGCTCCACCAGCTCCTGCTGTCGAAGACGCCTCTTACGCTGGCCGACGTTCTGGTGCCCCAGTTGCCGGCCGCCGGCTGTGCGTTGGGCGTGCTGGCGTCGCTCGCCGCGGTCGAATACGCCTTCGAGCTTGCGGCGAAGGGGCCGTTGCTGCACCTCATCGTGCTCGGCGCCGTCGGCGCCGTCGTCTTTGTCGCCTTCGTCATCCTCGTTCCCGTGGCCTCGGTGCGCGAGCTCGTAAGCGATGTCATCGAGCACCTCGGGCCCGTCGTGAAGAACGCCGTGGGCCTGGGAAAGCCCGCCGCCATCGAACCATCGGTAAGATCTTGACAGCTCGAGTCATCGTCGAGCGAGCACACCACATGGATGACAAGCCGCCTTCACCAGAAGAAGTCCTCTACGTCGACTACGTCGGGCATCCGTATCCGCTGCTCAAGCGATTGACCGGCGTGCCGGGAGTTGGCGCGTTCGTGAAGCGCCTGACCGCCGACTCCATCTTCCGCCGGCATCCCCGCGAGGCCGACTACATGCGCGACCTCGTCCGCCACGCGCACGGCGAGGAATATGCCTCGCGGATCCAGCAAATAACCGAGGCCGATCAACTCGACCGCCGCTCGCTCCGACGGCTCCGCGCCGTGGTGCTGCTGTGGCGAGATGGCAACGGCACGGGCTGGTTCCCGATCGAGCGGCGGGTGTTCGGCGAAATCAGCGGAGAGGCGCGGCTGCTCGTGTTGAACGGCAGGCGCCGTCAGTTCGAGCTGACGCGGCGTGCCTGGACCGCATTTCTGATGCGCCGCGCCGTCGGCAAAAGCCTGATCCCGGAAACCATGTTCACGTTGTGGTTCGTCGTGACCAGTCCGTTTCTTCTGACGTGGGATCTGTTGAGGGGGCACCGGTGACCGCTACGGCAGGCGAGACGCGACGACCCGACGTCAAGAACTGGTGGGCCAGCTACCCGATGACGTACGGGCAGAACCACGGCGAGCTGTCGTGGCTCACAGAAGAGGGCGTCGAACTGCACTTCGACGTCGGCACCAAGGAGTTCTTCGAAACCGTCGATCGGAACTTCTATCGATGGAATGCGCCGCTGCACCGCGATGGCGCACCCTTCGGTCGCATCTTCCCCTACGAGCGCTACAAGGGCGGCCGCGTGCTGGAGATTGGCTGCGGCATCGGCACGATGGCGATGAACTGGGGACTGCAAGGCTCCCGCATCACCGCCGTTGACCTCAACCCGATGGCGGTCGAACAGACCTCGAGGCGTTTCAAGCTGTTCGACGTTCCCGGTCGGGTGATGCAGGCAGACGGGCGCACCCTTCCGTTTGCCACTGGCTCGTTCGATTTCGTCTACTCGTGGGGCGTCTTGCACCACTCACCGGACCTGGAGCGCTCGCTGCTGGAATTGTTGCGAGTGCTGCGTCCGGGCGGCGAATTCGCGGTGATGCTCTACCACCGTGAGTCGATTCGCTATCGCTACCTGATTCGTTACCTGGAAGGATTCGTGCACGGCGAATCGCGATTCCTCGACGAGCTGCAGCTGGCGTCGCGCTACACGGACGGCAAGGACAAGGAAGGGAACCCGCACACCTGGCCGGTCACGGAAGCGGAGATGCGGCATGTGTTCCGCAGCGCGTCCAAGGTGGACGTGACCTGCTTCGGCCGCGACATCGACAACCACTTCAAGCTCCTGATGCCCGGTATCTGGCGCGTCGTTCCGCTTGCCTTGAAGAAGCCGTGGGCGCGACGATGGGGCTGGAGCCTGTGGATCACCGGCAAGAAGTGATCGGAGCCAGCGATGGTGCGTGAGTGGCTCGACTCCATTCTCCGTGCCCGTGGGTATGAACTGAAGCGCCTTGGCGCCCCGGTGAGGGGCGAAGGCGACTTCATCCGGATGCTGCAGACCAAGGGGTTCTCTCCGGCGACCGTGGTCGATATCGGTGTCTGGCACGGCACGCCCTGGCTGTACCAGTTTCCCAGCGCCAAACTGGTGCTGATCGAGCCGAATCCGGTGTTCGAGCCCGATCTGGTTCGGATTGCGCGAGATCACGACGCCGACATCTACCGCCATGCCGTCGGGGCTGCCGAGTCGACGCTCGAGTTGCTCGTCGATGAGCGGCAGCCGGGCAGCGCCAGTTTCCTCAAGTTGAGCACGCTCGTCGAAGCCACGCGCGGCGAGCGCCGTAGCTACCGATCGCTGCAAGTACCAGTGAAGACGCTGGACGAGACGTTGGGCGATCGCTACGCCGATCCGTTTCTGTTGAAGTTGGATATCGAGGGATACGAACGGGAAGCCCTCCTTGGAGCGAGTCGAACGCTCGCGCGGACGGCGCTGGTGATCTGTGAGGTCTCGGTCGCCGCCCGCTTCGACGGTGGATACACCTTCAGCGAACTCGTGAGCCTTCTGGCCGCGCACGGCTTCCGCTTCTACGACATCCTGGAAATCGCGACGCTCGGGCATGGCGGGCCCATCAACTACCTCGACGCGGCCTTTCTTCGCAGCGACCTGGTGCTGTGAGCGCAGCGTGCGCGTAGGCGCGTGAGTCGCAGGCTGTGGGTGCTGTTCGCGTTGTTCATCGTGTACGGCACCACGATTCCGTTTCACTTCAGCGACGACATTGAATCCATCCGGGCGAAGGCTGCCGCCATCCCCTGGAACCCGCTGACGAGGCAGGGGGGCACCCGGCTCTCGATTCCGGACGCCGTCCAGAACGTCATGCTGTTCGTGCCGTTCGGCGTCCTCGGCGGCCTCGCCTGCCGGCGCCGCCTGGCCTCGCAGCCGCTGCGGGTTGCCGTCGTCACCGTCGCGGGAAGCGCGTTGAGCATTCTCGTGGAGTCGCTGCAACTGCTGACGACGGACCGCAGCACGGCGGCGTCGGATGTGGCGGCCAACACCCTCGGGGCATTCGCGGGCGTCCTCGCCGCCGGGCAGGCGCATGACCTCGCGCTGTCGGTGCTGCGCGCGCACGGCGCCTCGCGCTGGCTTTCGAGCCGGTGGGCCTACCCCGCCCTGACGGCTGTCGCCGTGCTCCTCGTGGCGGCCTGGCAGCCGTTCGACCTGACGCTGGACGTCAGCACCGTCGGTTCCAAGGTTCGAGCGCTGGTGCGCGATCCATGGCAGGCGGGGCCGTGGACGGACGAGGGCAACGGTATCGTCCTGTATGCGCTGACCACGATCGTCCTGTCGAACTGGCTTGCCGCCTGCGGGGTGGCCGGCGCCCGCGCCAAGGCGATCATGGCCGGAGCCGTGCTCACCGTGGGCCTCGAACTGTCACAGATGTTCGTGGGGTCCCGGACGCCGGCGGGATCGGACGCAGCGGTGCGGCTGCTGGGAGTCGGGGTGGGCGCGGCCTTGATGCCCGCGATGCGGCAGCCACGCCGTCCACTCGTGTGGGTCGCCGTCCTGCTCATGGCCTGCTTCGCGAGCGCGGCGATTTCGAACTGGAGCCCCTTCCAGCTGACGCGGCAGGGCGCGTCGTTCTCGTGGTTTCCCTTCCTCGGCTACTACGACAACAACTGGTTTCCAGCCGTGAGCCACGTCATCGAACTCATGCTGATCTACTTCCCGTTCGGGTTCGTCCTGGCGTGGCTACGCCGGCCGCGAGACGCCACCGCACGGGCGGCGGCGATTGTCGCGACGGCGGCCATCGTCGTGGAGTACGGCCAGACGTGGTTCGCCGGCCGTCACCCCGACGTCACGGACGCGGCGTTCAGCATCGTTGGCGCCGTGCTGGGTACCTGGTGCGGTGGCCCCGGCGCGGCGCTCTTCGAGGAGGTCAGGTCCGAGGTTCGATAGGAATCGCTACTTCGGGAACTTCGAGGTCTTCTCGAAGTCGATCTTCATCGACCATCCGCAGTAGTTCAGCCCGATCACGATCGAGATCAGGTGCGCCGCAATCCGGACGGGCAGCGGCTGTCTCGGCATCAGATCGCGCTGTGCGACCACCGTGTCCAGCTTCCACAAGCGGACGGGGAACGGCGCCAGCATCTGGTGGATCTCGCTGCGCGTATAGGCCTTGGTTCCGATGCTCTCCATATGGTCCCAGAGCACTTTGTCGACGCTCTGGAACGGCTTGCCCTTCAACAGCGCGTGCCGCACCCAGTTGAGCCAGGCGATGGAGGAGCGCTTGTTGTAGAGCATGATCTTGCCGCGCCCGCCGACCTTCATGACGCGGATGATTTCAGCGAGTGCCTTTGGCGTGTTGGGCGTGTGATGAATCACGCCGTAGGAATAGACCAGATCGAAGGATTCGTCGGCAAACGGCAACGCCTCGGCGTCGGCGACGCGCAACGACGCGGCCGTGAGGCCGTACGTTTCCAATCGCCGCTGCGTGTAGCGAATCGCCTCCTCGGTCAGATCGATGCCGTGCGCCTTGGCGCCCGACCGCGCCCACTGGATGAAGTCGGTGCCAGAGCCGACGCCGACTTCCAGCACTTCCTTGCCGTGATAGCGGGTGAATTCGGCGAAGCCGGCGATCTCCGGCTCGTCCTTGGCCCGGAAATTCTCGATCTGCTCGTAGAACTCTTTCGTGTACTGAGGGGCCGTCGCGACGCGCGTCTGACACGTGCGGCTGTTCCAGTAATCGGCGACACGCTGTTTGAGCTCGTCGTCTGGCGTTTCTACGATGGCTTCGTTGGTCAGTGTCGTTGACATAAATCCTCTCAGCTCATCAGGCCGAACACTTGATGGTACAACACGCGAATCAGCTCGCAGCGTGGTCTCTTCGTGCACCGGCGGGCAGCTGTGTCTTGCCACCGGCGACATCGAGATACAGCCGCTCGTAGCCCTGCAGCATCCGACCCACGTCGAATTCGCGCCGCGCGCGCGCTCGCCCCTCGCTGCCCATCACTTCACGCTTCGCGCTGTCCGACACGAGGACGGCCAGCGCGTCGGCGAGCGCCGCTGCATTACGTGCCTCGACCAGCAGGCCGGTCTCGCCATCGACCACGAGCTCCGGGTTGCCGCCCACGCTGGTCGCGACGACGGGCCGGCCCGCCGCCATCGCCTCGATGATCGTGTTGGACATCCCTTCCGAGTCGGAGCTGAGGACGAACACGTCGCACGCGGCCAGCAGGTCGGGCACGTCACGCCGTTCGCCGAGCAGCGACACGAGCGAGTCGATGCCCAGAGCGCGCACCTGCGTCTCGATCGGTGGCCGCAGCGGCCCATCGCCGGCAAGCAGCAGTCGGCATCGCACGCCGGCCCTGTGCGCCTGCGCCAGTGCATCCAGCAGCAAGGCATGGTTCTTCACGGGCACGAGCCGGCCGACGGCCAGCACCAGCACCTCGTCGGGCGCAGCGCCAAGCGTGGCGCGGGTCCGCGCGCGATCGCCGGCGCCCCACTGCGCGAGGTCGAGACCGTTGCGGATCGTGTGAATGCGCTCGCGCGGATAGCCGACCTCGCGGGCCATCCGGTCCGCCAGCCGCTCGGATACGGAGAGGACGCGGTCCACCCGCCGCCACACGAAGCGTTGCACCGTGAGGTTCCGCGGGCGCATTTCCATCGTGCCGTGCTCGCCGTGGACGATGTGCGGCACGCCGGCCAGTCTCGCCGCCGCCCAGCCCTCACAGAGGGTTCCCCAGGCGTGGGTGTGCACGATGTCGAAGCGCTCTCGTACGAGCAGGCGCCGCAGCTGACCCACGAGGCGCCAGTCGAACGCGCTTCGGCGCCGCAGCTCGAAGAGACGCACATGCGGCGCCAGCCGCTCGCGGAATCGGCCGACCGGCGTGAAGCTGCAGACGTCTGCCTGCACCCGGTCTCGGTTCCCGCCGTTCACCAGCTTGGTGACACCCACTTCCATGCCGCCGACGTCGAAGACGGGCACCAGGTGCAGGACGCGGACCGGCCCCTGCCCGTGCGTCGCTACCACGGTCGATCGATGTCCGAGTCGCCGTGGGTGACGAACCAGCTGTCGGCCGACAGCACCGTGTCGAGCGTCCGCGGCTCGAGATCACCCGGATCGACCAGCAGGTAACGCTCGGGCTCGCGCAGGCGGAAGCCGTGCTGACGCAGCGCCTTGGTGAGCGGCGCCCCGATGTGGAGACAGGTCAGCGCGTCCGCGCCGCGCTCGGCCGCCGCCGCGCTTGCCGCCTCGAGCAGCTGCGCCAGACGCGATTCATCGCCCAGGGGCGCCACCAGATCCACGAGGAAGGCACGCCGGTACTGATAGACGTCGTCGGGTTCCCTGAACGACAGGACGGCAATGCCCTTCACCTCGCCGGCTTCGACGATCTCGAGGCGCAGGAACTCCTGCCCGGGCTGGTCCACATACTTCCAGTTGAGATACGAGGCGTCGCGCACGACGGCGCACGGCATCGATGACGACGCCGACGCCCACAGACGGTCGTGGCGGTCGTCGAAGCGCGAGACCTCTCGCACCTCGGAGCGCGTTCGCTCGCGCAGGAGATCCCGGACGGCCGACGACGCACGCAGCCCGAGACCGGCGGCGACCGCCGCCGGCCACGGCAGCTTGCCCTTCAGCACGTTTTCAGGGCGAATGAGGAGCTGCGCGACTTCGAGCGTGGCCACGCGCCGCCACCCGAGGCGGAGCTGGACTTCGCGCATCTCGGCGGTCTGACCGAGCGACAGCGCGAAGGGCAGGTCCTCGTGCGCCTGCACCATGATGCGCGAGCCCACGGCCTTTGACCGGTAGGCCTCGAGCACCATCGTGTCCACGAGCCAGGCCGAGTTTCTGACCTCGGGGCCGATCTTCACGCGCACGGGAATTGCGCCCGTGTAGCCGACGACCTGACCGGCGTCTCGATAAAGCCAGATGCGCGGGTCGACGCCGAGCCGCCGCGCCGAGTCCACCGACATCCACCGCCACCGCGGCAGGACCCAGTCGGCGCGCCGGCGAGGCCACGCCGCCTTCTGGAAGGCGACCACTTCGTCGTCGACGCCGGCGGTGTAGCCGTCGATCCCGTCGCGGTCGCGCGTCTCGACGGTGGCCGTTGCCGGCGCCGGCCCCTGCGCTGGAGCGGCCGTGGTTTCAGCGGCCGGCAGCGCGATCTGCCCGAGCAGGTGAGAGGTGAGCTCGGCCACCATCGGATGATCGAAGACCAGGGCTGCCGTCGAGAAGCCGAGGCGCTTGCGCAGCCGGGCGATCAGGTCGGCCATCATCAGCGAGTCCATCCCGAGCTGATACAGGCTGCGATCGGGGTGCACGGCCTCGGGCGAGTCCAGCCCCAGCGTATCGGCCACTTCCGCCTGCAGGAGCTGAACGAGCAGTGCCTGGCGGTCCTCGGCCGGCGTCGCGGCGAGCCGGGCCACCCATTCGGGCGCGCTCGCGGCGGCCGCGGGAGTTGCGCCGCCGGGCGCCGCCGCGCCCATTTCGGACACGAGCGGCCGTGGCCGGCGGGCTTCGTACGCGGTCCGGAAACGCGCCCAGTCGATCCTGACGACGGCGGCGTGCGGCAGCGACGCACCGGCGATCCGGTCGAGTGCTCCGAGCGCATCGTCCGGGCTCAACGCGTAGTTGCCGATGCGGTCGAACTGTTCCTGCTGGGCGGGCGATGCCATGCCGCCGCCGCTCCACGGGCCCCAGTTGACGCTCAACGCCGGGAGCCCCTGCCGCCGCCGCTCGATCGCCAGGGCGTCGAGGAAGGCGTTCGCGGCGCCGTAGTGGGCGCGGCCCGCCGACCCCAGCAGCGAAGAGATCGAAGAGAAGCAGAGGAACAGGTCGAGCGCCAGCCCGCGCGTGCGCTCGTGCAGCAGCCGCCCTCCAGTCACCTTTGCCGACAGGACCTGCTGGATGTCCGCTGCGGTGAGTTGCGCCAGCGGTACCGGCTTGTCGACACCGGCGGCGTGCACGATGCCGCGCAACGGGGCCGGCCCTGCGGCGATACGCGCGAGCAGCGCGTCCACGTCGGCCGCGCTGGCCACGTCGGCCGCGGCCACGGTGACCTTCGCCCCGGACCGCTCCAGTCCCGCGATGGCGGTTAGAGCCCCTTCGTCGCGTGCGGCCTTCCGGCTCACGAGCGTCAGGTTCTTCGCACCGTGCCGCACCAACCAGCCCGCCATCTGCAGACCGAGGGCGCCGAGCCCGCCGGTCACGAGATACGTGCCGGACGGATCAAGCGCCACCCGGGCTGGTGCCGCAGCGTTCTGACGCTGAAGGCGGGGGACGTAGCGCTCCTCGCGGCGCAGGGCGATCTGATCCTCGTCAGTCGAACCGCCCAGTTCGCGAACGAGCGCGGCCAGCTCGCTCTCCTGAAGCGCGCCCGCAGATAGGTCGACGATGCCTCCCCAAAGCTCGGGGTGCTCGAGTGCCGCGGTGCGTGCCAGGCCCCACAGAGGCGCCTGCGCGAGGGCGGCGCCTTCGTCCGCGGCGACGGCTACCGCGCCCTGCGTGACGACCCAGAGCCGCGGCGGGGACTGCGTCTGCGCCCCGGCGGTCGCGGAAGCCAGCATCTGCGCCGCGTGCACCAGGCCGACGAGCGAGCGCGTCTCGCCGCCAGGCGGGCTCTCCGTTCCCCACAAATGAACGATCGACGGGGGAGCTTCGTTGCTGGGCGCTACCGCCGTCCACAGCCAGCCGAAGTCCTCGGCGTTCTCGGGGTTGACGCGGTAGCGGCCGTTGCCCTCGTCCGCGAATCGCTCGCCCCGGCGTACGACGGCGACCCGCGCCCCCGCGTTCGCAAGGCGATCCGCCAGCGCGTCGCCGATGCCTGCGTCGTCGCTGAGCAGCACCCAGCGTCCGGTTACGCCGGCGTTCGCGGTGACCGGTGCCTTCCGCCACGCCAGCTCGTACACCTCGGTGACGGTGCTCTCGGCCGGCCCGGTCGACTCCGACGCGGCGCTCTCGTCGCCGGCGGTGCGGACGCGAAGGTCGCGCCGCTTCAGCCAGTGCTGCCGGGCGTCGAAGGCGTAGCCGGGCACACTGACCCGCGTGCGCGCGTACGGCGCGTCGAAGCCCTTCCAGTCCACGGTTGCGCCCTGCACGTAGAGCGCCGACACGCCGGCGGCCATGGTCTGCCAGTTGTCGGCATCGGCGCGCATGGACGGCACCCACGCGATGGCCTCGGCCGCGTCCTCGGGCACACACTGGCGTCCCATGCCCAGGAGCACCGGTTTGGGGCCGATCTCGACGCAGGCCGTGACCTTCTTCTCCTGCAGCGATTTCATCGCGGTCGTGAACCGCACCGGCTCCATCACCTGACGCAGCCAGTAGCGGGGGCTCGTAATCTCGTCGGTCACGACGCCGTCGACGCAGCTCACCAGCGGAATCGAAGGGGGCATGAACCGGATCTGGCGAACCACGCGCTCGTACTCCTCGAGCATCGGCTTCATGAGCGGCGAGTGAAACGCGTGCGAGACGGTGAGCGCCTTGGTCTTGATGCCCTCGGCCGCCATGTCTTTGCCGATGTCGGCCACGGTGGTACCGGCGCCGGAGATGACGATCTGGCCCGGCGCGTTGATCGCCGCAATCGCGACCAGATCCTCGCGCCCGGCGATGGCTTTCAGCACGCGATCCTCGGCCGCCATCACCGAAAGCATCGTGCCCCCGGGGGGAAGCGCCTGCATCAGGCGGCCGCGTGCCGCCACGAGCTTCAGGCCGTCGTCGAGCGAGAGTCCACCGGCGACACACATGGCGGCCAGCTCGCCGACGCTGTGGCCGAGGACGACGTCCGGTGTGACGCCCCACGAGCGCCACAGCTCCGAGAGCGCGTACTGGATCGCAAAGAGCGCGGGCTGCGTGTTGCCGGTCTGGTTCAGGGCGTCCTGTTCCGCCTCGGTCGCGCCTCCGAACAGCAGATCCACGAGGGGACGCTCGAGAACGGCGTCCAGCACCGCGGCACAGCGGTCGAGCGCCGCGCGGAAGACCGGCTGCGTCTCGTAGAGCTGCCGGCCCATGCCCGCGTATTGCGACCCCTGACCCGTGAACAGGAAGGCGACCTTCGGCCCCGTGATCGGTGCCACACCATGCGTGGCCCCAGGGGCATCGACGCCGCTGGCGAACCGTCCCAGACGTTCCAGACACTCGGCTCGCGTGGACGCCGCGACGGCGAGGCGGCGATCGAAGCTCGCACGGCTCGTGTTCACGGAGAAGCACACGTCGGCGAGCGCGTCGTCGCCAGACGATTCAAGGAACGACCGCACGCTGGCAGCCTGGCGGCGGAGCGCCTCGTCGCTCGGCGCTGACAGCGCGAGCACGTGGACCCCGCGGTCGGGACGATCAACCGCCGCGTCGACCGCTGCAGGCGGCTCCTCGATCACCACGTGGGCGTTCGCGCCGCCGACGCCAAACGAGCTCAGCGCCGCCCGCCGGGGCACGACGTGCGGCGCCCCGTTCGCCCGGACCGTGAGCCGCTCCCAGGGCGCCAGCTCACGCTGCACGTCGAATGGAATCTGCCCGAACGGAATCTGCGGGTTGCCGGTGCGCGAGGTGATCGACGGCACCAGCATGCCGTGGCGCATCTGCAGCAGCACCTTGATCAGCCCGACGATGCCGGCCCCCGCCTCCAGGTGTCCGATGTTCGGCTTGATCGAGCCGATTCGACAGCGATGCGTGACATCGAGCGCCCCGTCCTGCAGGTCGGGCGCCGAGTAGCCGAGCGTGAGGCCGCGGACCTCGATCGGATCGCCCAGCGCGGTTCCGGTGCCGTGCGTTTCCACGTACGTCACGGTGCGCGGATCGATGCGTGCCGCGCGAAGGCCGCGGCGGATGGCTTCCGACTGGGCCTGCGGATTCGGGGCGGTGAAACCGACGGTGCCGCTGCCAGTGCTGAGCCCCGTGCCCTTGATGACGCCGTGGATGCGATCCCCGCGACGGAGCGCCTCGTCGAGCGGCCGCAGCACGACGACGCCGGCGCCTTCGCCGAGGACGGTGCCATCGGCGTCCGCACCGAACGGCTCACACTGTCCGCGCGTCGAGAGAATGCCGAGCCGGGCCAGCGATCCAAAGCGGTCGGGGTCGAGGATCAGGTTCACGCCGCCGACGACGGCGACGCGGCAGTCGCCGGCCGCAAGCGCCCGGCAGGCGAGGTGCAGGGCGGTGCCCGACGACGAGCACGCGGTATCCACCGCCAGGCTGGGCCCGCTGAACCCGAGCAGCTGCGACAGGCGATTGGCGAGGCTGAAGCCTTCCCAGCTACGGTAGGGATTGTTCGCGCCGGGCGCCGACTGATTGGCCAGGGCGCCGTAGTCGCCATACATCACGCCAGCAAACACGCCGGTATCGGTCTCGCGGTCGGCGCCGGCGTAACCGGCGTCCTCGAGGGCATTCCACGCCACTTCGAGGAACAACCGGAGCTGCGGGTCCATGAACTCGGCCTCGCGGGGCGAGACACCAAAGAGCGCGGCGTCGAAGCGGGCGGGATCGTCGAGCAGGCCGGCCCAATGCGGGCGCGTGTCCTCGAGCGGGTGCAGGAAGTGCCGCCGGTCGGTCGGGACCGGCGTCACCGCGCTCGTGCCACCGCTCAGCAGCCTCCAGAGCTCGTCGGGCGAGTTCGCCCCGGCGCATCGCACGTGCATGCCAACGACGGCGATGTCGTTCGTTGCCGGCAGCGGGCCTGTGCTCGTCGCGGGCGATGCCACGATCGCGGCCGCCGGCACCGCGCCACCACCCGCGGCCAGCCGCGCAATCTCCTCGACGATCTGGCTGACGCGCCGGTGCTCGAACAAGAGCGTGCTCGGCAGCCACGGGAACTTTTCGCTGAGCGCGACGGTGATCTCGACGACGCGCAGCGAATCGCACCCGAGGTCTTCGAGCCGATCCACCTCGATGACGCGGTCGATCGGAACCGCCAGGGCCGAGGCGAACGCCGTGTGGACGATGCCGGCGATGTCACCCGTGGCGGAAGCGGCCGAGGCCGCGGCCGGCGAGGGCCGGCCTTCGAGGGCTGCCTTCATGGCCGCGCCGGTCGCCAGGTCGAACGCGATGCGCGCGATCTGCCGCTCGCGCTGGCGCAACCGTCCGACGGCCTCGGCACCGTGACCATCCTTGGTGCCGCCGGCGTCGTCCTCGGCGACAGGCGCCTCGCTGGCGGTGCCGGGTTCGAACGTCACGGCGCTCAGCACGTCGGCGGGCACCTCGGCCTCGATCCGCTCGTCGCTGCCGTGCCGGAGCTCGGAGGGCACGACGGATTCGAGGAACGACCGCGCGGGAGTGTTGCGCTTCGTCTTCTCGATCCGGAGCTTCACGCGCGAGGCGCCGGACGCCGCGGCCATCTGGCCGAGGTCGGAGAGGATGCGGTGCTCGACGCCGCGCCCGAGCACGCGACAACTCAGGAGAAACGTGTCGAGGCCCCATTCCTCGGCGCCGCGCTCCGCAATCATCAGGCCGACGAGGCCATAGTCGCCGAAGCGGTCACGCACGCGGATGGTGCGGATCTCGTGGCCGCCGCCGGCGGCAAGCGCCTGCAGGTCGGCCTCCTCGCGGCGGATGGTCGTGAAATTGAACTGGTTGGTTCGCAGCGTGAGCTGCGCGGCGCGCCGCAGGTCTTCCTGCGTCAGCGGCGAGAAGTCCACCGTCAGCTTGAGGTCGCGCAGGAAGTCCTCGAACGTGCGGGTTTCGGCGCGGAGCTCCTGCCGCCGGAACTCGTCGCGATACATCGCGGTACGTTTCTGGTCTTCCTTGGTCGCTTTGGACGGGTCGAATTCCCACAGGTGCTGCAGCAGCTGCCGGGCGGCGCCCGGCTCCTGAGGCCATTGAATCGTGAGGACCTCGGGGCAGCCGGCGCGGACCTCGGCGCACTCCACCGGGTTGTCGTCCACGAACACGAAGCTGTCGAGACCGAGATTGAGCCGCCCCGCGAGCGTCCGCAGGTTCTCGGATTTCGGCAGCCAGTTGATCATGGCCGCCACGACGTGCTCGCGTTTGAGCCGCATGTCGCTGCGGCTCTCGAACACGCGCCACACGTCCGGCTCTTCGTTCTTGCTGCACAGGCACACCAGCACACCCGACGCGCTGAGGCGCGCGAGCGTGTCGTGGAGCGCCAGGTGCGACTCGTCGAACTCGAGGCCCTCCGGGCCGACTTCGCCGACGACTCCCTTCCACAGCGTGTTGTCGCAGTCGGCGACCACGACCTTTCGCACCGGTGCCATCCGGCGGTACAGCCGCCGCGCGACGATTGCGGCGAGCACGTTCAAGTACTCGTCGCGGTAGGGGATGTGGGCGATGTCCTCGCGCAGCGGGTCGGCAATCTGGTCTTCGTTCTGGCTGTAGCTGGCGTGGTAATCGCTCGCCGTGGCCACGTGCAGCCCCGGAATCGCGTCGCACCCGGCGGTGATATCCGTCTCGGTCTGCCGAATCAGAATGCTCTCGGCGGCTGAGAGCGCCCCATGCGAAGGGCAGATCAGCAGCAGCGTCTCGGAGGACGCTTGTCCGCGATGCGTGCGCAGCGCCGCCTCGAGCTCGCGCGCCATGTCCTGCAGGTAGCCGCGCACGAACTCGATGTCCTGGACCTGCTCGTCGGGCAGCTCGCGCAGCCAGTCGCGGACGCGCAGCATCACGACGTTGAAGCCGCGGCCGCGGCCGTTGAAGGGGTTTCCAGGATCGAGCAGCGACTGCAGGACCTGCCCGTAGGGCATCACGTCGACGGCGCCGTTGATGTCGAGCTCCTTCAGCCAGAAGCGGAGGGCGGGAATCAGCGGGTCGGTCGTGAAGCTGGCAACCAGTCGAAGCGAGAAATCCGGCGCGGGCGACGCTTCTTCCGATTCAAGGTCGATGACGTCCGAGGTAACGAAGTCGGACAGCACTTCGAGATTCCCTGGCGTCCACGCGGCCGCGAGCCGCGTGACCATCCCGGACGCGGCCCAGTCCGAGGGAATGGCGCCGAGCACGCCGGTGGGCGTGTCGTTCCATCGCGTGCGCAGGACCGGCGGGCGCGCGATGAGCATGAAGGCGTGCGACTGCTCGCGCCCGAGCGTCCGCACGAGCCCTTCGCCGGCCTGTTTCACGGACACGTAGTGGCTGAACCCCGCCGGCGCTTGATCGACGAACGACGAGGACACGAAGACGATCGCGCCGCCGCTGTCGTTCAGCGCCGAGGCCATGACGGCCAGAGGCGTCTCGACGAGCCGGAGATTCTCCCGCACGTACTGCTCGCGTGCGGCCGCCGTGTCCCGGCCGAGGCGCATCGGAGTGGGCGGCGCACAGGCGTTCAGCACGAGCACGTCGAGCCGGCCGTGGCGCTGCTGGATCGCGGTCAGCGCCGACTCGCACCAGGCGGCATCGCCGGCGTCGCCTTCGAGGAACTCGACGGCGCAGCCACGCTCGGTGAGGTGCGCGAAGCGCTCGCGGCGCGCGGCGTCGTCCCGCCGCGCGCTGGCGTAGACGTGGCAGCCGGCCAGCGCCAGGGCCGCCGTGATGTCGGCGCCAAGGCCTCGGCTGCCTCCCAGGACGAGAGCGACCCGCTTGCGCAGCCGGGCGGCGGCCGGCTCGACCCTCTGAGCCACGGCGTCCAGATCCACGGCCACCGGGCTGAAGGGCACGTAGCTGCGAAGGAGCGCCGTCGCGACCAGGCGGCCGTCGGGCGCGGCGACCTGCAGCTCGGTGTCGAGCAGGCGGAACTTCCGATCGAAGCGGACGGCACGCGCGTGGTACCAGAGCTCGCCGGCGTCGTCGGCATCGGGGCCGAACCGTACGGACAGCCGCGTGAAGAGCGATTTCAGACCCGGCATCTCCATGCCGGTGACGTAGCTGCAGAGCGCGAGCACGCGCGCCTGCGTGTGCGACAGGCCGGCGCCGGCGGCGACGGGATCGACCGGCACGCGCATGCGATACGTGCCCGACGTCTCGAGGCCGCGGCTGAACTCGTCGAGGCCGTGCGCCGCTGGCGCGTCGCGCTCGGGCCGCCCGGCGGCCGGGGTCCACGGCGATGGCGCGGTCAGCGGCTCGATGGCCGCCCCGACCTCGGTGCGCACGTTCAACACGAGCTGGTCCGCCGACGAGAGCTGCGCGATGCGGTCGGCGCCCTCGCGCCGAGCGCCAGCCTCGTACGGGCGGCCCATGACGACAGCGTTCCGAAACTCGACGTCCAGCGCACGGACCCGCTCGGGTCCCAGGGTGTCGGCGGCGGCGCGAAGCGCGTTGAGGACGGTCAGAACTCCGTGGACGACCTGCTGGCCGAAATGCGTCTGGCGGGCGAATTCGCCGTCGACGTGCAGCGGGTTGCGATCGGCCGACCAATCGGCGAACCGCCGGACGTCCTCGGGTGAAAACTGAATCGACACGTCAGTGTTCCCTGCCCTGGGTGGCGCCCGTCCACGGAGTGTTGTCGGTCGGGACCGGCCGGAACGCGAAGCGCTCGACTTCCAGCGCGAAGATCAGGTCCTCCAGGCGTTCTTCCACCTCGATCCGCTCGAGGGCATACAGATCGCTCTCGCGGCCCGCAAAGGCGTTGTGTGACGACGTCGCCGCGGCAAAGCCGGCGTTGGCGACCACGCGCTGCAACTCCGGCGTGTAGTAGCGTTCGGCGCCGCCGTTGGGGTAGGAGAACATCGTCACCGGCGCTCCGAGCTCACGCTCGAGCCGCGCTTTCGATTCGGTGATCTCGCGTGTCGCGTCTGGAAGACCCGCGCTCGGCAGGTTGGCGTGCGTGTAGGTGTGCGCGCCGATCGTCATCCCGAGATCGCGCATCTGCGCCAGCTCGTCCCATGTGAGCATGTGCCGCGGCAGCGGAGGCCGCCCGGCGGCGTCGCGCAGCTGCTCGCGAATCTCGTCCCGGGCGGGGATGAGATTGGACTTCATCAGCTTGTTGATCGCGCGGATGGTCTTCTGCCGATCGTCGGACGTGGCCAGCGGCAGCAGCACGGTTTCAGTCGCGGTCCGAAGCCGGAGCTCCCTCCCTGGCGCGGCCGCGACCAGATACCGAACCTCCGACGGCCAGAACGGCGCATCGCCGTGCAGGCAGCCCGCAGTGATGTAGAAGGTGGCCGAGACACCGTGCCGGTTCAGCACGCGCGCCGCCGGCAGGTTGTCGGCATACCCGTCGTCGAAGGTGATGGCCACCGTGTTGACGGGCAGCGGCTTGCCCGCGCGCACCCGGTCCACGATCTCGGGCAGCGGCAGCACGGCGTAGTTCGACGCGAGATACCGCACCTGGGCGTCGAAGGCTGCTGGGGTCACGCAGATGCCGGGCGAGGCGTATTCGTAGCCGCCCTCGTCGCAGATGGCGTGATAGCGGAGGATGGCAATGCGGCGGCTCGGCGCCAGGCGGCGCAACAGCGCGTAGCCGCCGGCGCGCAGCAATCCGGTCTTGGCGAGCGGCGCGCCGAGCGCTCGCAGCGCTTTCAGTCCACCCGGAGGTCGTGTGTCCGCCATGTCGCGTTATGCCGCGGTCGCGCCGAACGGAGGCCGCACGAACCGGCGCCAGAGCACGGACTGGCGGCCGCGGAGACCGCGCACGAACCCGTTCGCGGCGGCGGCCTGCACCAGACAGAAGTAATGGGCGAGTCCTACCAGAGGCAGGCTCCGCAGCGCCGGCACGCAGCCGGCGAGGCCGAGCGCCAGCAGCCCGAGCTCCGCAAAGGCCACGGTCGCGAAGAAGGCCGACGCCGGCGCCACGGCCACCGAGCACACGAACGTCGCAAGGCCGAAGACCGGCGACAGCCAGCGCAGCGCCTTGTGTGACAGGACCGCCAGCATTACCTGCGGCGCCGCGATGGGCACGCTGCTGTCGGTGCGGCTGAGGAACTGAATCGCGCCGGCCACGACGCGCGACTTGCGGAGGAACTCTTCCTTCGCGCTCGTCACCCCTTGCTCGTGAGCGGTCGCACTCGGCTCCATCACGGTGCGATACCCCTGGCGGACCACGGCCATCGGGATCGCCATGTCGTCAAGGATGGTGTCGGTTGGCGGCGCGACGAACAGGTTTCGTCGGATGGCATAGAGCGCGCCATCGGCACCGATCATCGAGCCGATCTCGGACTCCTGCTTCTGAATCCAGCGCTCGTAGCGGTAGTAGAGGTCCTCGGAGCGGGCCAGCATCGCGCGGTCGCCGATCAGCACCACGTCGCCGCTCACGCAGCCGACGCCGGGATCGCTGAAGTTGCGGACCAGCAGCCGGATCGCGTCCGGGGTGAGGAAGGTGTTCGCGTCGGAGAACACGACGACATCGGCCGTGACGCTTTCGATCCCCTTGATGATCGTGCTGATCTTCCCGGCGCGCGGTGAAAATTCCAGCAGCCGGACCCGCGGTGCGAATCGCTTGACGATCTCGTTGGTGGCGTCCACCGATCCGTCCGACGCGATGACGATGTCGAGCCGGTCCTCCGGGTAGTCGAGCTCCAGCGCGTTTCGGATCTTGGTCTCGATCACCGCGGCTTCGTCGTTGGCGGCCACGAACAGGCACACCGACGGCTCGATCGGTCGCGAGTCGTGCGGCCGCCGCCCGACCACGCTGAAGAGCGCCAGCACGGCTGGATACGCGACGTACACGTAGACGAGCGCGCCGATCGACGTCCAGAAGAGCGTGACGGCCCCGGACTGGCCGGCGCGGATGGCGAGCGCGGCCGCGGCGAAGAGCGCCACCGAGCACACCGCGAGAAAGATGGGGCCGACGGGAACGAGTACGCCCGGCCACCGATGCGGCTGCTCGCGTGGCGTGGACCACACGCCCGACACGCGCCCGAGCGTGCCCTTGCCGATGCCGACCAGCGACGCGGCGTTGATGACGATGAAGTAGCCCGCCATTCCCGCGAACTGGCGGCCCTGCGTGGTGACCGACACCGCCGCGATCGCGACGCTCGAGAGAGCCATCACGCCGATCGGCCAGCGCGCCGCCCATTCGATGTAGAGGCCCGCAAGGCCCAGCACGACGCCCAGCGCAAAGAGCCCGGACCCCCAGCGCAGAACCTTGTGCGAAAAGAGCGACCAGGCGAAGAGTCCGACCTTGAATGGATTGAGGACGCCTTCGGCCTGAAAGACAGCGCGCCAGCTGCGGCTGACGATGCGGACCCGGCGCTTGTACTCGTTGCGGATGCCGCCGCCGGTTTCCTCCCAGCACACCGCCTCGGGCTCGTAGACGCCACGCCACCCAGCCGCGACGATCTGCAACGGGTTCAGGAAGTCGTTGATGGCGTCCTCGGGCAGCGACTGCCAGAGCGACTTGCGAATGGCGTAGATGGCGCCGTCGCCGCCGACCATCGAGCCGAGCGACGTCTCCAGACGTTTCATCTGGATCTCGTAGTTCCAGTACGCGCGCTCGCCGACGTCGGCGGCCGCGTCGCGGTTCTTGAGATAGCGCGCCTCGCCGGTGACGTAGCCGACGCTCTCGTCGCCGAAGTTGCGGACCAGCTTCCGCAGCGCATCGCGCTCGTACATCGCGTTGGCGTCGGAGAACACCACGATGTCGCCCGTCAGCGTCGGGACCACGGCGTTGAGACCGGCGGTCTTGCCGCGTCGTTCGGTCATGCGCGCCAGCCTGACGCCGCGCCACGCGAACTCGCGGACGATCTCGTCGGTGCCGTCGGTCGAGCAGTCGGAGATGACGACGATTTCGCGAGCCGAGGCCGGGTAGTCGAGCGCCAGGGCGTTGGCGATCTTGTCGCGGATGACGTCGGCCTCGTTGTAGGCCGAGATGACGAAGCTCACCGGCGGCGTGCCGTCGGACCGCCGGATCGGCCGCGCGCCCCGCAACCGCACGATCAGCTGCAGCAGGAGCGGGTAGCCCACGATGACGTAGGCGAGGAGGGCCGTCGACGCGAGAAAGAAATACAGCATCGCTCTACGGGATGTTGCGAACGATGCGCGGCCCGATCATCGTGGCGACCGGAACCGGCAGCCGCTGCCACGCGCGAATCGCGAGGTCGAACTTCGGGTTCTTCGGGTTCAGGTTCGGGACGTCGACGCCGGGCGCCGTCCAGTACTCCCACACCAGCTCGCGCGGGTGCGCGCCCCACTGCTTCTTGAAATGAAACGTGCCCTCGTTGGGCGTCGACCGGCCGAAGTCGAAGACCTGCTGTTGCTGTTCGATGCAGAAGCGGAGCATCTGCCAGTAGAGGAAGACGTTGGCGCTGAGGGCGTTCGACGAACGGAGCGCCGACGCCCACGGGACCTCGGCCACGCCGTGGTGCCAGACCACGATGGAGCCGGCGACCGGACGCCCGTCGTGACGCACGACGAAGACGCGCGACGTCAGCGGAAAGCGCCGGACGACCGCCTCGAAGAACCCGCGGCCGTACACCGGTGTCCCCAGGTCGCGCATGTTGTGCGCGAACACCGTATAGAAGTCGGGCACGAGCTCGAGTCCGCCGACGTGCGCCGAGAGCGCGCTCTTTTCAGCCTTGCGCACCTGGTTGCGCACCTTGCGGTCGAGTGCAGCCCACTGCTGATCCAGGGTTGCGGCCAGCGGCAGCAGCATGGCCACCTTGTGGCGCTTGGGGCTCAAGCTCGCGAACTGCTGGACGGTGTGCCGCAGCTCGAGGTGGGTGCCGCCAGCCTGGCGCGTCGCGTCGATGGCCGCGTCGAGAAGCGACTGGGCCGCTCCTGCGTTGTCCGCCAGGACGCCGCCGTAGTTGACGAACGGCAGCGACACGGTGAACGTGCCGAAGACACGGCTGCGGAAGAAGACCAGCGGCAGCACGCCGGCCACTCCCTCTGGAGATTCGGCGGCCAGGTACTGCGTCTCGTGTCCGAACGCCTCGCCAATCACCTCGAGCCAGGCGGGGGAGTGGTAGCCGGTGCCGGCTGGATGCGCGTTGACGTACGCCTCGCACAGCGACGCCGGCACGTTCGTGCGGACGTGCACCGCCGTCTGTTCCGCCTCGACGGCAGCCACGCTCACGCCGCGCACCCCGGCAGAACCGATGCCAGCGGCGCGAACTGGAAGTCGCGCATCAGCCGGCGGAGGCGGTTCTCGGTTTGATGCAGGTTGCGATAGTGCCGGAAGCGGCTCAACACGCCGGCCTGGAGCCGCGGCTGATCGGGGTCGATCTCCCAGGGGTGCAGGTAGAAGACCACGGGCTGCCGTTCCAGCCGGTTGACCCGCGAGATGCCGAATCGCGTCCACGCGTAGGGAAGGACCCGGAAGTAACCGCCGCCGGCGACCGGGAGGTTGGTGCCGCCGAGGCGTACGGTCGATCCCGGCACTTCGTAGACGCGGCCCGCCGGCCGCTCGATCGTGTGCGGCCAGCGCGGCGCGTCGGGAATACCGTAGCGGTCGTGCCGGATCGGAAAGATGCTCGCGTCGTAGCGATACTGCTCCTCGAGGAGCACGTCCAGTGCCCAGAGCGATCGCGAGGTGACCGAGAAGCTCGGCGCTCGATAGCCGCGCACCTCGACACCGCCCGCGTCCTCGAGCAACCGCTTGGCCCGGCGCACGTCGTTGCGGAACTCGTCCGGCGTCTGCGAGTAGACGAGCCGATGCCCGTACCCGTGCGACGCCAGCTCGTGCCCTTGCGCCACAATCCTGCGGACGAGCGACGGATGCCGCTCTGCCACCCAGCCCAGGACGAAGAAGGTGCCACGCACGTCGAACTCGTCGAACAGCTGGAGCAGGCGCTCGGTGTTGGCGACGACGCGGCTTTCCATGCCCGGCCACGCGTCACGGTCGACCACGTGGTCGAAGGCGCTGACCTGGAAATAGTCTTCCACGTCCACCGTCATGGCGTTGACCATCCGAGCCTCGCCCGGCATCAGGCGCCCTTTCGGAGGATGACGGTCTTGACGGTCTCGAAAACGATGTAGAGGTCGAGCGCGATCGACAGGTTCTTGATGTAGTAGAGGTCGTACTGCAGCTTCTGCAGCGCGTCCTCGGTGGTCGCGCCGTAGGTGTAGCAGACCTGCGCCCACCCCGTCAGGCCGGGCCGGACGACGTGCCGCTGCCCGTAGAAGCGGATCTGCTCGGTGAGCTCGGCCACGAACTCCGGCCGCTCGGGGCGCGGGCCGACGAAGCTCATGTCGCCCTTGAGCACGTTCCAGAGCTGCGGCACCTCGTCGAGACGCGAGCGGCGCAGGAACGCGCCGATTGGCGTGACGCGCGGGTCGCCGTGCTTGGCCGCCCAGACGGGTCCGCTCACCGCTTCCGCGTCCACTCGCATCGAACGGAACTTGTGCACGGTGAACACGTGGGCGTTCTTGCCGACCCGCGTCTGGTGATAGAGGATCGGGCCGGGCGACGTCAGGCGAATCGCAATCGCCGCCAGGATCATGAGCGGCGCCGCCAGCACCAGGCCGAAACCGGCGCAGAAGACGTCCATCGCGCGCTTAGCGGCGGTCAGGAAGTGCGACTTCTTGAACCCGTCGGAGAAGATCAGCCAGCTCGGTCTCAGGTTCTCGACGGCGATCTTGCCGGTGTATTCCTCGTAGACGGATGCCAGGTGATCGAACGTGACCCCTTCGAGCTTCATCTCGAGGAGCTTGTCGACCGGCAGCGTGCCGCGGGCGTCCGCCAGGCTGACCACGACGCGGTCCACCTCTCTCGAGCGCACCACCGAGGGAATGTCTTCGATGGTCCCGACGATGCCCGGGTTCAGCAGCGGTTTGCCGACGTTCTCGCGATTGGGATCGATGAAGCCGACGATCTCGACGCCCAGCTGATGGCGCCGCTCGAACAGCTCGCGGGCAAGATCGACCGCCGCGGGGCTGGTGCCCACGAGCAGCAGCCGCTCGCGCGGCCCCACGCGGCCGCTGACCCATTCGAACGCCAGCCGCCAGCCGACGATGACGCTGGTCAGCAGGACGGCGGCAATGAAGAACACGCCGCGGCCCACCATCAGGCTCGGCACCCAGTAGTACAGGACCGCCAGCGCGAACGAGGTCGACGCCAGCGCCTGGGTCAAGCGGGTGAAGAGCTCTCGACGGTCGGCGATGACGCGGAAGTCGTACAGGTCGACGTAATACAGGCTGATCTGAGCGATCGCCACCACGAGCAGCACTCGGGCCGGGCCGTTGTCGCTCACGAGAATGCCGGCGACGTCATCCCACCCGACCCGCAAGATGGCGGCGAGGACGACAGCGCCGACCATCAGCACGGTCTCGCACGCGGCGAGCAAAAGAGATCGCGTGCGCGCCCGATGCAGCAGGAACCGGATCATGTTCGATCCTGGCGCGGCTCCCCCGTCTCTCCGTACCCGTAGTACTGGTAGTGATCCGCGGAATGGCCAGGCTCGGCACGATTGAGCACGACGCCGAGGATGCGCTGGCGCCCGATGGCGTCAGTGGCCCGCTTGATCAGCTCGAAGGGAGTCGAGTTGGCGCGCACCACCATGACAGCGCCTTCGACCATCGAGGCGAGCAGGTGGGCGTCGGGAAGCAGCATGACGGGCGGGGTGTCGAGAATGACCCAGTCGAACGACTGACGGGCCTCCTCGATGAGTCTCCGCATCCGGTCCGAGGTCAGGCCGGCCATCGGGTCCGAGCTGGGCCGACCGGCGGGCAACACCGCCAGTCGCGGTGACACCTGGCGCACCAGCATCTTGCTCTCGGAGGTCGAGAGCAGGCCGTCGCCGAGACCGAGCGTCGTGTCGAGCCGGAAGATGCTGTGGAGCGTCGGGCGGCGCAGGTCGGCGTCGATCAGCAGGACGCGTTTCTGGTACGACTCGCTGAAGGTGAGCGCCAGGTTGGACGCCGTGAGCGTCTTGCCCTCGCTGGCCACCGCGCTCGCCACCATGATCACCTGCAGGCCCTGCGTGTTGTGCGCGTCGTGCAGCACGGCCGCGAGCCGCCGGTACTGCTCCCGCGACGCCGCGTTCATGTTCTGGTCGACGACGATCTTCTCGGTCAGGCGCGAGTCGATCCGATCGAAGAGCGAGCTCTCGGGCGACGGCGGCGTCTGCCGCGGCTCTGAGGTTTCGTAGCTGCTGTTGGAGGTGGCCTGCGGCTTCTCGGCCGGGGGCCGAGGGCGCCGATCCTGGAGTTCGAGCGGGAACGGCTCCTGCGAGAGCGCCTCGGCTTCGTTGCCGGCGCCAACGGTGACCAATTCCTCCAAGGCCTGCGATGAGGGCGCCTGCGCGGTTGCATCCGCGGCCGCCGCCCGCCGCATCGCCTCGTCGATTCGACTCATAGTCTCTGCCTACCCTTTCAGGAACAGGAACTTCCGGAGCGTTTCGCCGCTCGCGTCCACCATCTCCTCTTTCTGAGGAGGCGCTTCGACCGGCGCCGCGGCGGGCTTCATCACCAGCATCGATGCATCCGCTTGGAGCGTGTCGGCATCGAGGGCTGGCGGAGCGGGCGGTCTCCCGCCTCCGTCGCTCCGAAGGTCGAAGTCTTCGCACACTTCCCGCACCGTGGCGCTGTTGACGGGCCGCTGGGCCACGGCAAAGCCGGTCAGCAAGGAGTTGTCGGCAATGACGCTGATCGTGCGGGGGATCCCGCGGGACCGTTCGTGGATCAGCGTCACCGCTTCGCGCGTGAACACCTGCGCGCCGACGCCGCCGGCCGAGCGGATTCGCCCGGCAATGTACCCTGCCGTTTCCTGCAGGGTCAGCGGGCGGAGCTCGCAGCGCAGCGCCACGCGCTGTTTGAGCTGGCGAAGCTCGACGTTGTTGAGCAGCGAGGTCAGCTCGGGCTGACCGGCCATGATCACCGACAGCAGCTTGCGGTCGTTGGTCTCGATGTTGGCGAGCAGGCGAATCTCTTCGAGGATCTCGCGCGGCAGGCTCTGCGCCTCGTCCACCAGCAGCACCGTCGATTCGCCCGACTCGTCGCGCCGGCGCAGGATGTTCTCGAGCTCGAGCAGCAGCGAGGTCTTCGAGCTTTGCGCCTTGTCGCTCAGCTCGAACCGCAGCGCCAGCATCTCCACGAACTCTTCCCGCGTCAGCGCGGGATTCGACAGGTGCACGCAGTGCACGCGCGCCGGCTGGCGCTCGAGCGCCGTGCGGATCAGCGTCGTCTTCCCGGTGCCCGCCTCGCCGACCAGCAGCGTGATGCCCGTACGGCTCGCAATCCCGTATTCGAGATTGCTGAGGGCCTCGCGATGGACGTCCGTCATCACGAGGAAGCGCGGGTTCGGCGTCAGGTCGAACGCCCGCTCACGAAAGCCGTAGAAGGACTCGTACATCGCTCTACCGGAACCAGGCTTCCACGAGCTGGAGCCGCCAGACCGCCATCACGGCGGCGGCCAGCATCATGCACGCGACGGACGCCGACGCGGCCAGGATCAGCCGCCGGCGGCGCAGGGCGCGGCGCTCCGACGCGCTCGTCATCACCGGGATGACGGCCAGGACAGGCAGCGCCAAGGTGGTCACGATGTCGTCGTCGGTCTTGAAGCTCGTGTCGCGATATTCGAGCAGCGCGGCGAGACCGAGGCCGACGGCCAGCCCACCGAGGATGCCCATCAGGTTGATGCGGACGCGATCGGGACTGACCGGCCGTTCGGGCAGTCGCGCGCCGTCGAGGATGCGGAACTGTTCGCCAATCTGGCGCTGTTCCATGCGGACGGCGATCTTGGCGTCTTCGCTGCGCTTGAGCAGCGACGTATAGCCTTCCTGCAGCGTGTTGTAGTCGCGCATCAGCTCGGTGAGCTGCGACTCGAGACCCGGCGCCGCCTGAACGCGCCCCGCCAGCTGCTGCCCCTGCTCCTGCAGCCGCACGGCCTCGCGCCGCGACGACTCGATGCGGGCCCGAAGCTCCTGAATCTCCGCGCGCATCGACTCGGCGCGCGCCTGCGCGTTCTTGTCCACGATGATCGTCGGTGCCGGATTGACCAGGGAGATGGGCTGCTTCAGCGCTTCTTCCTCGGCCTTGACCTCGAGCTCGGCGATCACCCGTTTGGCGCGGCGAATGTCCGGGTGCTCCGGCGTCAACCGCAGTTCGAGCGCCCGCAGTGCCGCCTTCGACTGTTCGAGCTGCTGCGCCCACGTGCTGGGCTGCTCGGGCGCCCCGCCGGCCACGGGCACCGAAACGGGTGCTGCCGCCGCCTGCAGATCGGAGTAGTTCCGTTCGAGTTGCGCCAGGCGATCGCGGTCGCGGTTTCCCGATTCCGCCACGTTCTGAGCCTGCAGCTGTACTGATTGCAGCATCGACAGGTTCGACGTCACCTGATCGGGAAGCTGGCCGTTGTTGCGCTGCCGGAACTCCTGCAGCTTCTTCTCGTGGTCCTGCAGGCGCCGCTTCGCCTCTTCGAGCTGACCTTGCAGGAACTGGTTGGTCTGATCGGCGCGCAGCGCGCGGTCTTCGAGGTTCTCCTGGACGAAGAGCGAGCCCAGGCGCTCGGTGACCCGCATCGCGGTGCGGGCTTCGGGCGATTCGAACCCGACGTTGAACGAGCTGGCGCCGTCACGCCGCCGGTTGTTGTTGACCTGCAGCGAGATGTCCTTGCGCATCCGCTCGATCACGTCTTCCATGATCAGGCGCTCGCGCTCGCGCGGATACAGGTTGAACTCCTGGATGATGCGCTCGAGTCGCGTCCGGCTCAGGATCTGCTGACTGATCATGTTGAGCCGATCACCCAGGTCGTCCTTGACCGTGGACTCCACGAACTTCTCCGGCACGCGCTGGGGAACGATCATGACCGACGTGGTCGCGCGGTAGCGGTTCGGGAGAAACAGCGCAACGACCGCCGTGGTGGACGCGATGACGACGAGCGGGATCGCCACCACCCAGCGACGCTTCCATGCGACGCGCAGCAAATCTTCGGGCGAATATTTCTTACCGGGAAGCATTGTTTCTCCTCGCTCGCGAATACAACGGAGCCCAGACGTCGATGTGTGCGGAGATGCTCTGGCGTTCGACGTCGCGTGGAATACCGATCGGCAACACCGCACCGGATCCGAAGCGGTAGCGGTAAATCGTGTAGTCAACGCCAAGATCGATATAACGAGTCAGCGCAATGGCCACCGTCGCGATGCCCTGATAGGTGTCGTAGTCGTTGTCGACGCGCTCTCGGCCAAGGCCCATCTTGCCAAGCGACGCCCGCGCGCTCGTCTGCACCCGAACCCGCCGGTTGACCAGCCCTCCGACGCTCGCGCTCGCGGCGTCGTAGAAGACCGGCTCCAAGAGCGTGCCCACGAACTGAAACGCCCGATCGTACGAGATCGTGGCCGCCCACGTCCTGCCAATTTCATGGTTGAGCTGGACATCGCCCGTGGCGTGGTAGGAGGTGGTCTGGCCGTCGGTCAGGGCCGACGTTCCGGTGCCGAACGACAGCGTCGTCCGACGCGAGAACGACAGCGCCTTGTTGTAATCCACCCCGACGTCGATGTTGTGATACCCCAGCGTACGAGCATCGACGCCATACGTGGCGGTCTGATACCCGTAGCCGGTGCGCAGGCCCAGATTGCGCGTGAGCGACCAGCGTACGCCGGCGTTGGCGCCCTGACTGGTGAAACGGCCGTTCCCATACGCCGTGTCGCCTTGCGTGAAGTTGTAGCCGGCGTAGAACGCGGTGCGGCGCGACAGCTCTCGATTGAACGTCACCGACGACGTGTATTGCAGGTACTGCGTCTTGTTGGCAGCCAGTTCGAGGGCTGGGCCCTGCACTGGCAGGAACTGCAGATTGGGATCGAGCGACTGCGGGAAGAGCGAGGAGAACGTGTAGGGCTGATACGTCACGACCTCGCTCGCCGACAGCCGCGTGCGATCGTTGAACGCGAAGCCGGCGGCGATCGATGCGTTGTGGCCAAAGATGTGATCGATCGTCTGGCCGGGATAGAGCCGGACCGACGAGGCTTCCGACGCCATGAAGCTGGCCTTGCTCCGCGTGCGCGAGTACGAGATGCCACCGCCGCCGTTGATGATCGTTCCGCTCTCCCCGGTGGCATTGCGCGGGTCGGTGTTGCCCGGGAGATCGAGCAGGATGTTGTCGTCCCACCCTACGCCCGCGGATCCGTTCAAGGCGAGAAGGTCGGAGGTGTCCTGGGCCGTGCTCTTGTACAAGCCGCGATCGGGCCGCTCGGGACGCGGAGCGCCGACCTGCGCGAAGGCGAGCGACGCCTGCAGGGACATCGCACCAAACGCGAGCAGCGACCAGAGAGACCTGCGTGAGCTCATGTCGATGGCGGCCTACGGAACGATGACGGTGTCGCCCGGCTTGAGCTCGATGTTCTGGGTCAGGTTCTTCCGCTTGATGACCTGGTCGTAGTTGAACGGGAAGGTCGTCTGCTTGCCGTTCTCGTTGCGGATGACGACGATCTCGCTTTTCTTGGCGTACTCGGCCACGCCGCCGGCCAGGGAGATCAGCTGCAAGACAGTCGTCGGACCGCCGAGCGGGAACGGGCCCGGCTTGGCGACCTGCCCCGTGATGAACACTTTGCGGCTGTTGATCGCCTTCACGACGACAGACACGGTGGGGTCCTCGACAAACTTGCTGGCGCCCTGCGTGATGGCGGCGCGCAACTGCTCCGGCGTCAGCCCGGAGGCGCTCACGTCGTTCAGGAGCGGCAGCGAGATCAGGCCGTCGGGGCGCACCACCACGTCGGCCGAGAGGTCCTTTTCGCGCCAGTAGACGATCGACAGCTGATCCTCCGGACCGATCACGTAGCCAGACGGCAGGCTGACGCCCGGGGGAGCAGCCGGAGCCGCGGCCACGGCGGGCGGCGGCTGTTTCACCGCCGGTGCGGCGGCTTGGGCGAATGCCCACGTCGAGACAGCGCTGCAGGCCAAACAAATAGCGAAGATTCGTGCTTTTTCCACGTTTTTCCGCGCTCCAACCAATCCGATCCGATTGCTACACGAGAACGGCACGGCAGGCGAGTTTTGCAAGTACGTCGCCAGAGGTAAGAGTTTAGCCTCCGAGTACGTTACTTATTCTATGACCGCCACTTAACAACGATGGGCGGTCGGCTTCCGAACGACGGTGGACGGTGCCGAGACGTGCAGTCTTTCAGGCCCTTCCGACATTCCGACGCCGACAGAATTAAGTCTGCTCAGGAGAGGTCAAACAACGGCCTCTTCCGGGACAGGCGGTCACCATAGCTTATTACTTGAGGCCCCGTGACTTAGCGAACGCGCCCGGGCAAATCCGACGACGTCCGCGGTCCTCTTTGCCTCTGGCGAGCGTCTTGCGAACACCCGAGATTTCAGTATTGGCTTTGTCTTTTCCCGAGCCGACGGAGGGCTTTTCACGAATGGTTCGATCCGCTGCTGCTTCCGCCTCGCTCTCGCTCATGGAGCTCATCAAGTCGCGTAAAGCGAAGACCGGAGTCATCGGTCTCGGCTACGTCGGACTCCCGCTGGCGGTCGAGTTCGGCCGCGCCGGCTACGAGGCCATCGGGTTCGACCTCGATGCCCGTAAGGTCAACGCGATCAACGAGGGCCGCTCTTACATCGACGACGTGCCGACCGCGCACGTGGCGGAGCTCAAGGCAGCGAATCGGCTGCGCGCGACGACGAACTTCGACGCCCTGGCCGAGGTCGACACCATCAACATCTGCGTCCCGACGCCGCTGCGGAAGACGAAGGACCCCGACATGTCCTACATCGTCACCGCGGCCGAGGAGATCGCGAAGCGGCTTCGTCCAGGTCAGCTGGTCATCCTGGAGTCCACGACCTATCCCGGCACGACCGACGAGCTGGTGCTCCCGATGCTCGAAAGGGGCGGCCTCAAGGGCGGCAAGGACTTCTTCCTCGCGTTCTCCCCTGAGCGCGTGGACCCGTCCAACCCGTCGTTCAACACGCACAACATCCCGAAGGTCATTGGCGGCATGACCCCGGACTGCACGGCACTCGCCTCGGCGCTCTACGACGGCGCGATCAAGACGATCGTGCCGGTGAGCTCACCGCGCGTCGCCGAGATGGTCAAGCTGCTCGAGAACACCTTCCGCGCCGTGAACATCGGCATGGTCAACGAGCTCGCGCTGATGTGCGATCGCATGGGCATCGACGTCTGGGAGGTCGTGAAAGCGGCGTCCACGAAGCCATTCGGCTTCATGCCGTTCTATCCGGGGCCGGGCCTCGGCGGCCACTGCATTCCGGTCGATCCGTTCTACCTGTCGTGGAAGGCGCGCGAGTCGGGATTCGAAGCGCGCTTCATCGAGCTCGCCGGCGCGGTCAACGGCAACATGCCGCACTACGTCGTGTCGCTCATGAGCGAGGCGCTCAACAGCGTGCGCAAGCCGCTGAATGGCTCCAAGGTCCTGGTGGCCGGCATCGCCTACAAGAAGGACGTCGACGACATCCGCGAGTCACCGGCGCTCGACCTCCTGCACCTGCTGCGTGAACGCGGCGCCGACCTGTCGTATACGGATCCCTTCGTGCCGAAGCTGGCGGCCAAAGAGTGGCCGAACGGCATCGACCTGGTGAATACGGACGTGGCGAAGACCGCGAGCGAGGAATTCGATTGCGTGGTCGTCGTGACCGACCACACTCAGTTCGACTACACCGAGCTGCAGCGCGTCGCGAAAACCGTGGTCGACACGCGCAACGCGATCAAGACGCGCAGCCCCAAAGTCGTTCGGCTCGGCGCGGGTCGTCCGGGCCAGCACTAGCGCCTCGTCGTTAGGGGGCCGGGAAGTATTTCAGCCAGTCCACCGATCGATCTGCAACCGCGACGAATGACGGATTGACGATCACGTCTTTGTTGCAGACGAGCGGTGTGCCGTCCAACGCAAAGACACCGCCGCCAGAGGCTTCGAGAACGGCCTGTGCGGCAGCGGTGTCCCATTCAGACGTGGGGGCGAGGCGAGGATAGACGTCGGCCTTGCCCTCCGCGAGCAGGCACAGTTTGAGCGCGCTCCCCACGTTGAGCAGCTCGTATCCGCCCTGCTCCTGTTCGATCCGCCGCAGCGCGCCCAGGAGCGTCTCGCCGCCGTGGCGGCGACTGGCGACGATGGTCGGGTTCGAGCCCGCGTATCGCCGAGCCTTCAAGTCGATGTCGATCGAGACATCGAGGCGCCGGGCCACGCCACGAGTGACGTCGCCGACGTACACCTGATCGCGCGCCGGCACGCCCACCGCACCGAGCGTCGGCCGCCCGTGCTCGACGAGCGCGACGTTGACCGTGAACTCGCCGTTCCTGGCCAGGAACTCCTTGGTGCCGTCGAGCGGATCGATCAGCCAGTAGGTCTGCCACGACGCGCGCACGGCCGCGGCGGGCAGGCCGCCCTCCTCGGAGACGATCGGCAGGTGCGGTGTGATGCGGGCCAGCCCCTCGGTGAGCACGCGGTGCGACGCCAGGTCGGCCTCGGTGAGCGGCGACTGGTCTTCCTTGAGCTGCGCCTCGACCGGTGTCGCGTACACACGCATGATTTCGACGTGCGCGGCGCGTACGTAGCCGGCGACTTCGTCGAGCAGACGAGCGCGATCGAGAGCGGTCACGAGGTCCGTCAGGCGGATTCCAACAGGCCGGCGGCGACCATGAACTGAACAATCGCCTCGGTGGCCTCTTCCGGCTGCAAGAGCGTCGTTTCGATGCGCAGCTCGGGCTGCTCGGGCTCCTCATACGGGGAATCGAGCCCCGTGAAGTTCTTCAGCTCGCCCCGCCGCGCCTTCTTGTAGAGCCCCTTGGGGTCGCGCGTTTCGGCCACGGCCAGCGGCGTGTCCACGAACACTTCGATGAACTCGCCCGGCTCGAGCAGTCCACGGGCCATGCGCCGCTCGGCCCGGAAGGGGGAGATGAACGACACCAGCACGATGAGCCCCGCGTCGGCCATCAGTCGCGCCACTTCGGCGACGCGCCGGATGTTCTCCACGCGGTCCGCTTCGGTGAAGCCCAGGTCCTTGTTGAGCCCGTGCCGCACGTTGTCGCCGTCGAGCAGGTAGGTGTGCCGGCCGAGCGCCAGCAGCCGGCGCTCGAGCAGGTTGGCGATCGTGGACTTGCCCGCGCCCGACAGCCCCGTGAACCAGAGCACGCAGGCTTTCTGATCCTTCTGGCTGGCGCGGGTGCGCTTGTCCACGTCGAGCGCCTGCCAGTGCACGTTGTGCGCGCGGCGCAGCGAGAAGTGCAGCAGGCCGGCGCCCACCGTGGCGTTGGTGAGCCGATCGATGAGGATGAACCCGCCCAGCTCGCGGTTCTCGCGATACGGCTCGAACACGATCGGCTTGGCGAGCTCGAGGCCGCACACGCCGATGTCGTTCAGCTCGAGCCGCTTGGCGGCGGTGTGCTCCAGCGTGTTGACGTTGACTTTGTACTTGAGGGGCGCCACCGTGGCCCCCACGGTCTGCGTCGTGGTCTTGAACAGGTAGGAGCGGCCCGGAAGCATCGGCTGCTCGCTCATCCAGATGATGGTGGCCTCGAACTGATCGGCGACGCTCGGACGCTCGCTGGCGGCGACGAGCACGTCGCCGCGGCTCACGTCGAGCTCTTCCGACAACACGACGGTGACCGCCTGACCGGCGATCGCTCTCGGCGTCTCGTCGAAGCCGTTGACGATCGCGCGTACCGTGCTGGTGCGCGCCGAGGGCAATGCCACGAGGCGGTCGCCGACCGACACGCTGCCGCTCGACACTACTCCGGCGAAGCCACGGAAATCCTGGTTGGGCCGGTTTACCCACTGCACGGGCATCCGGAACGGCCCGCCGGCCGGCTCCTGCTCGATCGGCACCGACTCGAGATGGTCCATCAGCGATGGGCCCGTGTACCACGGCATCCGGTCGCTGCGCGTGAACACGTTGTCGCCGTTGACCGCCGAGATCGGAATGCTGACGACGTCCTCGACCCCGATCTGGGCCGCAAACGCGCGGTAATCGGCTTCGATGCGGCGGCCGACCTCCTCGGAATAGTCCATGAGGTCCATCTTGTTCACCGCCAGCACCACGTGGCGGATGCCGAGCAGTGACACCAGGTAGCTGTGGCGCCTCGTCTGCGTGAGCACGCCCTTGCGGGCGTCGATGAGGATGATCGCGAGATCCGCCGTGGACGCCCCGGTGACCATGTTGCGCGTGTACTGTTCGTGCCCCGGCGTGTCGGCCACGATGTACTTGCGCCGCTCGGTCGAGAAGAACCGGTAGGCGACGTCGATCGTGATGCCCTGCTCGCGCTCGGCGGACAGCCCGTCCACGAGCAGCGCGAAGTCGATGTCGCCGCCACGCGTGCCCGACTTGCGCGAATCGGCAGCGAGGGTGGACAGCTGGTCCTCGAACAGCGTCTTGCTCTCGAAGAGCAGGCGTCCGATCAGCGTGGACTTGCCGTCGTCCACGCTGCCGCAGGTGATGAAGCGCAGCAGGTCCTTGCGCTCCTGCCGTTGCAGGTAGGCTTCGACTTCGGCGGCGATGGTCGCGGGCGTCGCCATCAGAAGTACCCCTCGACCTTCTTCTTTTCCATCGAGGCCGACTGATCGTTGTCGATCACGCGTCCCTGCCGCTCGGACACGCGCGTGAGCAGCATCTCCTGGATGATGGCCGGCAGCGTGGCCGCGTCGCTCTCGATGGCGCCGGTGAGGGGATAGCACCCGAGCGTGCGGAAGCGCACGCGCCGCATCTGCGGTGTTTCGCCGGGCTCGAGCGGCATGCGGTCATCGTCCACCATGATCAGCTGACCGTCGCGCATGACGACCGGCCGTTCCTTGGCGTAGTAGAGCGGCACGATCGGGATGTTCTCGGCGTAGATGTATTGCCAGACATCGAGCTCGGTCCAGTTGGAGAGCGGAAACACGCGGATGCTCTCGCCCTTGCGCATGCGCGCGTTGTAGAGGCGCCACAGTTCCGGCCGCTGCTGCTTCGGATCCCAGCGGTGCTGAGCCGAGCGGATCGAAAAGACGCGTTCCTTCGCCCGCGACTTCTCTTCGTCGCGGCGGGCCCCGCCGAAGGCGGCGTCGAAGCCG